>Ga0070697_100000012_pt1 | contig 152311 bp, 131 predicted proteins | sample KBSK1501metaG_FD_65475 | JGI IMG/M metagenome (GOLD analysis project Ga0070697, IMG submission 65475) | Corn, switchgrass and miscanthus rhizosphere microbial communities from Kellogg Biological Station, Michigan, USA - KBS K1-50-1 metaG | ecosystem: Host-associated > Plants > Roots >...
GGACTGCATCCGTTCGGCGGGGCGCCGGTGGCGCACTTCAGCGCCTACTGGCCGAACTGGGACATCGCCAAGCGGGCGGTGCTGCTCAGCGACGGCAGCGGCGGCTACGTGATGGATGGTTACGGCGGCCTGCATCCGTTCGCAACTGGGAGCAACCCGATGCCGCCGGCGGTCAGCAACTTCGGCTACTGGCCGAACTGGAACATCGCGCGTGACGTGGCGCTGCTGCCGGGGAGCACGGCGGCCAGCGTGGGCGGCATGACGATCGACGGCTGGGGTGGGGTGCATCCCTTCGGCAACGTCAGCCCGGTGGGCGGCTTCGCCTACTGGCGGGGCTGGGACATCGCCCGCTCGATCCGGCTCTCGCCGGCCAGCACGCCAGCCAGGCCGCAGGGCTGGGTGATTGACGGCTTCGGCGGGGTGCATCCCTTCGGTGGCGCCCCAGCGGTCTCTTACTCGGCTTACTGGCCGAATTGGGATATCGCGGTCCAACTCACGCTCAATTAGTTCGCGTCGCCGGCCGACCCGTACACGACCAGTCGCTTCGCCTGGGGAAGCAGGTTTTCTGCAGTTCGGCGCGTCAACACCCAGGGAGGTGCACTATCGTGCGGACTCGCTTTTTCGCGGTGCTGATCGGAGCTCTCGTGGTCGGGTCGGCCCAGCCGGCTTTCGCCACGGGGCAGCAGACGACGGCGACGCGGCTACGCGTCGGTGTGTCGCTTCCGTCGCCGGAGCGGATGCCCGCCGTGCCCCCGGCCAAATTTGCCGGTAAGCTGCCCCGGGCGGCGACCGCGTTGACGGCCGTGGGTGGAGGCAACGCCTTTCTGACTCGCCCGTACATGAACTACCACGCGCCAACCTCGATCTTCGATCACTGCAATCCCGACTACACCACGGACGGCCGGATCTGCGAGTACGACGGTACGGTCGCGCTTTCCTCAAACGGCGTCGACCCCGGGTTCTCCCGCGGCTATGCGATCACGCCGCATGGGAGCGACTACCTTTACTACGACGGCCACAACGGTTGGGACCTCTCCCTCTACTACGAGAACGTGAGAGCGTCGGCCGATGGATACGTCCGGCTTGCTGGTGTCGACAGCGTGAACCCCTGCTTTGGAAACACGATCCTCATCGACCATCCCAACGGGTTGAGCACCCGCTATGCCCATCTCAACCAGATCTACGTCCCGGCCGGCTCCTCGGTCACGCGCGGCCAGGTGATCGCCCAGAGCGGCAACACCGGTTGCAGCACCGGACCACACCTGCACTTCGGCGTCTACATCACGAGCTCGTGGACGGCGATCGATGCCTTCGGTTGGACGGGTGCGCCGGGGGCGGATCCCTGGCCCTCCGACATCGGCGACCTCTGGCTCACCGGCATGCCCGCGAACCCGCTGCCCACTGCACCGGCCGCGGTGACGGCGGTCGCCGGGTTCCAGTCCGCCGCCGTGACCTGGCAGTCGCCGTCATTCGACGGCGGTGATGGGATCAGCAGCTACACCGTGACGGCGTCGCCGGGAGGGAGCAGCGCGACGGTCGGCGGCACGGTCACGAGCACCACCGTCAGCGGCCTGACGACGGGAACGGCGTACAGCTTTACCGTCACGGCGATGAATCCCGTCGGCGCCGGTCCGGCGTCGGCGCCATCGAACACGGTCGTGCCGGTCGCCGTGCCCGACCCACCCACCAACGTCGCGGCCGCCGCGGGCAACCTGTCTGCGACCGTGTCCTGGTCGGCGCCGGCCAACACGGGCGGCAGCCCGCTCACCGGATATACCGTGACGTCGACGGCCGGTGGCGTGAGCATCACCGTGCCGGGAACGGCGACGCAGGTGGTCGTCTCGTCGTTGACCGGGGCGTCGTATCAATTCACCGTCTCGGCAACGAACGCGACCGGGCCGAGTCTGGCGTCGGCAGCCTCGAACGTGGTCACGCCTTATCCGTTCCATGACCTGTACACACTGGACGGCTTCGGCGGGCTGCACCGGGATGGCGCGTCGCTGTGGCCGACCTGGTCCGGCTACTGGCCGAACTGGAAGATCGCGCGGGCCGCGGCCCTGCTGCCGGATAGCAGCGGTGGCTACGTGATGGACGGCTACGGCGGGCTCCATGCCTTCGCAACGGGGAGCAACCCGATGCCGGCCAGCCTGAGCGGCTTCGCGTACTGGCCGGGCTGGGACATCGCCCGGGACCTGCTGCTGCTGCCGACGGCGACCGCGAGCCAGCCGCAGGGCTACACGATGGACGGCTTCGGCGGACTGCATCCGTTCGGCGGGGCGCCGGTGGCGCACTTCAGCGCCTACTGGCCGAACTGGGACATCGCCAAGCGGGCGGTGCTGCTCAGCGACGGCAGCGGCGGCTACGTGATGGATGGCTACGGCGGGCTGCATCCGTTCGCAACGGGGAGCAACCCGATGCCGCCGGCGATCAGCAACTTCGGCTACTGGCCGAACTGGAACATCGCGCGTGACGTGGCGCTGCTGCCGGGGAGCACCGCGGCCAGCGTGGGTGGCATGACGATCGACGGCTGGGGTGGGGTGCATCCGTTCGGCAACGCCAGCCCGGTGGGCGGCTTCGCTTACTGGCGGGGCTGGGACATCGCCCGCTCGATCCGGCTCTCGCCGGCGAGCACCGCAGCCAGGCCGCAGGGCTGGGTGATGGACGGCTTCGGCGGGGTGCATCCCTTCGGTGGCGCCCCGGCGGTCCCGTTCTCCGCCTACTGGCCGAACTGGGACATCGCCGTGGACCTCATCATTCGCTAGTTGCTTCGGCGAGCGCGGCGGCGCGAATCGACCTGGTGGGCGGCAGCGCGGCGAGCGTAACGCTGTAGCCGGCCGCCCACCAGAAGAGAAAGGTCACCGGAAAATTTCCCCAGACGTCGCTGGTCAGGGTGATCAGGAAGAGCATCAAGCCGCCGATCGAGGCCACCAGGGGAAGCGCGCCAAGCAGCACGTCGTTCCCGGCACGCAACAGGGCGCGCACCCCGGCCAGGATCATCAAAAAGTAGATCGGCAGGTATAGGGCGCCGCCGACCACCCCCAGCTCGCCGAAGAAATCGAAGATGGCGCTTTCGCCGGTTCCCTGGCTCGTCCCGAAGCGGTGCACAGCGCTCCCCAGCCCGGTCCCCAACGGATGCAGCCTGACGTACTCGAGGTCGTAGCCGAGTAAGCCGAAGTGCTCCCGCAGCGACGGGTCGTTCTGGGAAACGATGTGCAGCGCGCGTGCGTGAGACACCGGGTTGAGCTGCCGGTCCACTAACGGCCCGATCTGCGGATATCCATACAACATGAAGAGGACTCCCGCCGCCACCAGGCCCACGCCGGCGAACAGCCAGATCCGGCGGAAGAGCAGGGCGAGGAGTCCGACTTCGACCGCCATGAGTGCCAGGGCCAGACGCGTCTCGCTGAACAGCACGCCGACCACGACCAGCCCGAGCAGCGCCAGCGCGACGAGACGACCCCGCATCCGTTGCGCCGGCCTGACCGCGAAGACGATGGCCAGCGGCACGACCAGGAGACCGGCGTACGCGACCCCCAGCGGGCTGACATAGGTCGAGACTTCACGCCGGAGCAGCAGCCCCTCCGAGCTGGTCTGGAAGAAATTCTCTGGAAGTCCCCCGGGACCGTGGTAGGTGAAGCCCAGCCAGGCCGAGAGTTGATTGGCCCCGAGGTCGACCCAGGCGCGGGTCGGGATCAGCCACAACTCGACAGCGCCCACCAGGCCGACCGCGGCCGCCGACCCGACGATCGCGCCGGCCACCCAGACGATGTCCGCGCGGCGGTTGGTCCAAAAGACCCGGCCGAAGAGGTACAACGCGGGCAGAAGGAGATCGATCCGGATGCCAACCAACCGCTGGCTGAGGGTGACCGGGACGCCGAACACGCTCGGCGGAATCAGCGCATCGCCGATCACCACGAGCGTGAAGGCCACCATCAGCCAATCGAGAAAGCGCAGGCGCGGCCGGCGGCCGGCGCGCCATACGGTAAGTCCCATCCGCGCGACCAGCACCAGCAAAAGCAGCAGGATGCCCTCCTTCCACGCCTGCACCACCCGGACCAGCAGATGCGGCGTGCCGAGTCGCAGCAGGATCATCAAGACGATGTTGTGAAACGCCATCCCGCCGACGAGGATGCCCAGCGCTCGAAATGGGACCTGGAGAATCGCGCGGATGCCGGCCGCGTAGAGGAGCGCGAGCGCCAGGACCAGGAGAATGCCGACGGCGCTCACGAGATTGGATAGTGTTTGAGGCCGAGCTTCTGACGGGCGAGCTCGAACAAAAACCACGGGTTGTCGACCAGGTACCGGCGCCACAACCGGCGAGGTTCATGGACGAGCCGGAACAGCCATTCCAGTCCGGACCGCTGCATCCACCGAGGGGCTTGCGCCTGGGTGCCGCTGTGGAAGTCGAAGGCCGCTCCGACGCCGATCAGGGCGGGCGCGTCCAGCAGCGTTCGCATGCACGACATCCAGAATTCTTGCTTGGGCGAGCTCACCCCGACCCACACGATGTCGGGGGCCGCCTGGTTGATGATGGCGGCCGTTTGCGGATTGCACAGGTCTGCGGCGCTGCCAACCGGAGGCGTGAGGGTGCCGACGATGCGGACGCCTGGAAAGCGCCGGCCCATGACGTCTGCCAGGCGCTGCGCGACGCCCTCACGACCACCGAAGAAAAAATGTCGGTGACCGCTGCGCTGGGAGGCCGCCATCTCGGCGAGCATCAGATCGGGCCCGTAGACGCGCGAGACAAAACCATGCCCGCCAAGGCGCGAGAGCCAGACGAGCGGCGTGCCATCGGGCGTTGTCATTCCAGCGGCGTTCACGATTCGCTTCAGTTCCTCATCGCGCCGGCACTCCATGACCGTATGGACCGTGCACACGCTGACATACTGACGGTCTCGGTTCGCGATCCATCGGTCCAGCCTGTCGAGCGCCATGCGCATGTTGATCAGGCTGACGCCGACCCCAAGCACATTGGTTCGGCCGTCCATGGTGTCGTGCTCTACGTGAGCAGTTTACCCCCCACCCCGAGCCTGCCCATGCGGGAATCCCGCGACCCTGACGACAATGGCGCCCCCGCAAGCGGGGAGGGAGATTCTTCCCGCTTCGAGTAACATCGCTGCGCCAAGCATGGCTATGCGCAGAAGCAAACCGTTGGTGGTCTTGCTCGATCGGGATGGGATCATCAACCGCATGCGGCCCGACTATGTGAAGCGCTGGGAGGAGGTCGAGATCTTGCCGGGGACCCTGGACGCGCTGGCGCGCCTCTCCGCCGCCGGCTGCGATCTCATCGTCCTGACCAACCAGTCCGCGATCGGCCGCGGCCTGGTCAGCCGGGAGACGGTGGACGAGATTCATCGCAAAATGGCGGCGCTGGTCGAAGCCCATGGGGGACGAATCCGGGCCTTCCTCGTGTGTCCGCATACCCCGGCCGATGCCTGCGACTGCCGGAAGCCGGCGCCGGGGTTGCTCCTGCGCGCCCGCGACGAGCTCGGTGTCGATCTCGCTGACGCCGTCATGGTCGGCGACCAGCTGTCCGACGTCGGGGCGGCGCAAGCCGCCGGCTGCCGGGCGATCCTGCTCGACCCCGATGGCCACACGGCGCGCAACCCGACAGATGCGTGGATGCGGGCTCGGAACCTGTCGGAAGCGGCGGACCTGATCCTTGAGGATCGCTGATGGTCGACGCGGTCGTTCTCTGTGGCGGCCAGGGACTGCGTCTTCGCCCGGTGCTGGCGGATCGGCCGAAACCGCTGGCCGAGGTCGATGGCCGTCCGTTCCTCGAATGGGTCGTCCTTTCGCTCAAGACGGCCGGCATCCGCCGCATCGTGCTGGCCACCGGCTACCTGGGCGACGCGATCGAGCGTGCGCTGGGTAACGGCCGTCGCTTCGACCTGGAGCTGGTTTACTCGCGGGAGCCGAAACCTCTGGGCACCGCGGGCGCGCTCCGGCTGGCGGCCGGACAGGCGCGCTCGAGCCCGCTGTTGGTCCTCAACGGCGACAGCTACTGCCGCTTCCAGCTCGACCGGATGCTGGGCGTCCACCACGAACGCCACGCGGGGGCGACCATCTGGCTGCAGCAGCAGGGTGACGCCGCCCGCTACGGCAGCGTCGAGCTCGATGGCAATGGAAAAATCATCCGGTTCCTGGAGAAGGCCGGTGACGCGCCGGGGCTGATCAGCTGCGGCGTGTACCTGGTGGACCGCGCGGTCATCGACGCCATCCCCACCGGCCGGTCGGTCAGCCTCGAACGCGACGTCTTTCCGGAACGGGCCGGGAAGGATCTTTATGGCATCGTCGGGAGCGGGACCTTCCTCGACATCGGGACACCTCAGGCGCTGGCCAAAGCCGATAACCTTCTCCACGAGGAGTTCACAGCATTGCAGATCGAGTCCACGGCGATCGAGCGCGGCCGCCAGTACCTGGAACAAAGCCTTGACGTGCAGCGGCGCGGCTTCGCCGCCTGCCTGGAACAGGTGGTCCGGGCGGCGGACGTCGTAGCGCGGTCGTTGCGCGGCGGCGCCCGGGTGCTGCTCTGCGGCAACGGCGGGAGTGCCGCGGACTGCCAGCACATCGCGACCGAGCTCGTCTGCCGGCTGTCCAAGCAACTGGACCGCCCCGCCATCTCGGCGCTGGCGCTGACCACTGACACGTCCGTGCTGACGGCCTTCAGCAACGACTCCGGCTTCGAGGGGGTGTTCGCGCGGCAGGTCGAGGCGCACGGGCGCCGGGGGGATGTCCTGATCGCCATCAGCACCAGCGGCAAATCCCGCAACGTCCTGCGAGCCGTGGAGACCGCAAAAGATCGCGGCATGATCACGGTGGGGCTGCTCGGCGAGGGTGGGCCGCTGACGCGCCAGGTGGACCATGCGATCGTCGTCCCCGATGCCGATACCCAACACGTCCAGGAAACCCTGCTCCCGCTCGAGCACCTGCTCTGTGACCTGATCGAGACGGCACTCTACGGGACGCCCGACGGCGGTGGTCCGCGCCCTTGATCTTTCGGGCCCGGGCTCCGCTTCGGATCAGCTTCGCCGGGGGCGGGACGGATCTCTCGCCCTACGTCAACGACCGCGGCGGCCTGGTCCTCAACGCGACCATCGACCGGCACGCTTACGCCACGATACGGCTCCGCGAAGACCGGGTGATCAGCGTCAAGTCGCTCGACTTCAAGACCAGCCTCGACTTCAGCGTCGACGAACCCCCGCCGTTCGACGGCAGCCTCGACCTGATCAAGGCGTGCCTCCGGCGATTGCAGCCTGACCGCAAGGAGGACGTGAGTGGTCTCGAGCTCTACCTGGAGACGGAAGCGCCACCGGGATCGGGACTCGGCGCCTCCTCGGCGCTGGTGGTGGCGACCATCGGTGCGCTGGCCGTCTGGCGACGACTACGGCTGGATAAGTATGAAGTCGCGCGGCTCGCCTGGGAGATCGAGCGACTGGACGTCGCGGTGCCCGGCGGGCTCCAGGACCAGTACTCGGCGAGCTTCGGCGGCTTCAACCTGATCGAATTCCGCAACGAGCGCGAGGCGCTGGTCAACCCCCTGCGGATCGAGCCGCACGTCGTCCAGGAGCTCGAGTACAACATGCTGCTCGTGTACACCGGAGCCACCCGCGCCAGCGCCCGCATCATCACCTCGCAGATCGCCGGGTTGAGTGGCGGCCAGGCCACTGTGCTCGACGCCATGGACCGGATGAAAGCACTGACGCTGGAGGCAAAGGATGCCCTGCTCACGGGGAGGTTGTCCGACTTTGCGGAAATCCTGCACGAAGAATGGCAGGCGAAAAAGCGTACCAGCGACGCCGTGACCACGCCCCTGATCGACGAGATGTACGACGAGGCGCGCCGGCTGGGAGTGGTCGGCGGGAAGGTGAGCGGCGCCGGCGGCGGCGGGTTCATGTTCCTGTACTGTCCGTTCGATCGGCGGCCCGCCGTGACGGATCGCCTCCGGCAGCTCGAGGGCGAGATCCTCCCGATGGCATTCACGCCGGACGGGATGCAGGCCTGGAGCTGGGCCGAGCGGCGGGGCGCGCCCTCGCTGGCGCAGCGCCCCAGCTGATGGCGGCGGCGCGCGCCCGGCTGCTGATGACGACGACGGCGTATCCGCCGTCGACCGGTGGGGTGCAGGCGCACGTCGCGGACCTCAAGCGACAGTTGCTCCATTACGACGCGGACGTCGCAACCCTGTGGCTGGAGAACCGGACCGACTGGTTGCTAGGCACGACGCTGCGGCTTACGCCGCCCGCTGATGGCGGTGAGCATGATGGCGTCCGGGCGCTGGGATGGACCGGGTCCACCCGGCTGCGGATGCTGCCATGGGTGGCGGCCTACTATCCGCTGGTCCCGCTCGCGGCCGACCGGTTGGCGCGGTTGATCGAGCCGGAGGTGGACCGGCTCGTCCAGCCCGAGCACGTCTTGATCCACAACCATCGCATCGGCCGCGAATTCCTCGCGCTCGCCTCGCTCGACGTCGCGCGCCGGCGCGGCCTGCCCTTCGTGCTGACGCCGCACCACCATCCAAAGTGGACCGGCTACCGCTACAGCGGCTGGCTCAAGGTCTACCGGTCGGCGGACGTCCTGCTGGCGCACACGCCGGCCGAGAAGCAGGAGCTGATCCGCCTCGGCGTCCCGGCGGATCGCATCCAGGTGATCTGGTGCGCGGCGGAGGATCCGCTGCCGGGCGAGGGGTGGCGGTTCCGGGCGCGCTTTACGAGCCCCGATGACCCGCTGATCCTGTTCGTCGGCCAGCTCTACCAGTACAAGGGTGTCGCCCAGCTACTCGAGGCGACCGATCTCCTGCACGCCCGCGGCATCCGGGCGAACCTCGCCTTCGTCGGGCCGGCCACACCGTTCTCGACACGCTTCTTCAGCCGTCACTCCCGACCATGGTTGCGGGTGCTGGGACGGGTCGGCCCCCAGGAGAAGTGGGATGCACTTACGGCGGCGGACGTCGTCTGCCTCCCGTCGCGCCACGAGGCGTTCGGCCGCATCTACCTCGAGGCGTGGGCCAAGCGCAAACCGGTCATCGGCGGGCGGGTCCCGGCGGTCGCCGACGTGATCGACGACGAGCGGAGCGGGCTGCTGGTGACACCGGGCTCGACGACCGAGCTCAGCCAGGCGCTCGAGCGCATACTGTCTGACCCCGTCAAGGGGGCGGAGATGGGGCGGCAGGGGGAGCGCGCCGTGCTCGAGCGTTTCAATTGGCCCCAGGTGGTCGCCCGGGTGGAGGCGGCCTACGATGCCGCCCGCGAGCGGGTTGCCGCCGTCAGGCGGGCGCCGAGCTCGGCGCCGACGCCGGGCTGACCGCGAGCAGCGCCTCGCGCAGGGCCAGGGCGGACGCCTCCCAGGTGAAGGCTTGCGCCCGGAGGCGGGCGGCGGCGAGCCGTCCGGCATCGGGCGGCGCCGAGGCGGCGACCTGGATCGCCTTCGCCCAGGCCTCGACGTCCAGGGGATCGAGCAGCGTCGCGGTACCGTCGCCTGACACTTCGATGACCGAAGGGATCGCCGCCGCGATCACCGGGCACTCGAGGGCAAACGCTTCCACCACCGGGATGCCGAAGCCCTCGTAGAGCGAAGGGAAGAGCAAGCCGCGCGCGTGGCGATAGAGCCACTGCAGGCGGCCGGCGTCGACCCGGCCGACGCGGAGCACCCGCGCCTCCAACCCGAGGTGCGCCACCTCGTCGAGGACCGGTTGGTACAGCCACCCGGGCGAGCCCGCCAGCACCAGGAGCTCCTGCGCGTCGGGATGCTCCCGGACGTAGCGCGCGAACGCCCGGATCGCGGTGATGTGATTCTTGCGCGGCTCGATGGTGCCGACCATCAGGAAGAACGGCCGGTCGGCCTGCTCGACCAGCGCCGGGGTCGCGCCCATCAGCGCCGGGTCGGGCGCATCGGGGACGACGTGGACCCGCCCGGCGTCAAGCGAGGGAAAGCGCTGCGCGACCTCCGCCGCGATCGCCCGCGAGACGGTACACACCGCGGCGGATCGCCGGAGCTGGAGCCGGAGCATCTCGCGAAGATAGGTCCGGCTCAGCCGGTCGACCGTCTCGGGGAATCGCAAAGGGGTCAGGTCGTGCACCGTGATCACCGAGGGGATCCGTCCGCGCAGCGGGCCCAGGCCGGTCGGCGAATAGATCACGTCGCAGCCGGCGCGGCGCGCCCGGGCCGGAAGGTCCAGACCAAAGTATCGCAGGTGCTCGATCGCGCTCAACAGCCGGCGCCTCGCTCGCTTGTGGGCGACATCCACCGACGCCAGCGACGAGGACGCGAGCCTGGTGACCACGACGTCCACACCCGGCGTCTTTTGCAGCGCCTCCAACAGGCTCCGGGTAAAGGTCCCCGTCCCGGCCGGGTTCGCCGCCAACGAATCGTCGTACAGCACCTTCACGATCCGCGCGGGCATCAACGGCACCTACTTTAGGGATAATGCGAAGACATGGCCTCAGTAGGGCGCAACGGCAGCCACCCGCTGACCGGGCGTCTGGTTGTCACGGGGGGAGGCGGCTTCCTCGGCTCGCGCGTCGTCAGCCGGCTGCGCAAACACGGCGCCTCGGATATCTTCGTGCCGCGTTCCGACCGGTTCAACCTCGTCGAGCGCGACAACTGCCGCCAGGTGGTACAGGGGGCGGAGACCGTGGTGCATCTCGCGGCCCGGGTGGGCGGCATCGGCTTCAACCGCGAAAATCCTGGGGTGCTCTTCTTCGAGAACCTGATGATGGGCGCGCAGTTGATGGAGGAGTCGCGACTCGCCGGCGTGAAGAAGTTCGTCGCCGTCGGGACCGTCTGCGCCTACCCGAAGTTCACACCCGTCCCCTTCCGCGAGGACGACCTCTGGAACGGGTACCCGGAGGAGACCAATGCGCCCTATGGCCTGGCCAAGAAGATGCTGCTGGTGCAGGCGCAGGCCTACCGCCAGCAGTATGGCTTCAATTCGATCTATCTGCTGCCGGTCAACCTGTATGGGCCGGGAGATAACTTCGATCCCCGGTCATCGCACGTGATTCCGGCCCTGATCCGCAAGATCCTGGCGGCCAAGCAGAACGGCGAGCACGCCGTCGAGGTCTGGGGCGACGGATCGGCCAGCCGCGAGTTCCTCTACGTCGACGACGCGGCGGAAGCGATCGCGCTGGCGACCGAGCGATACGAAGGCAGCGAGCCGGTCAATATCGGCGCCGGCCACGAGATCACGATCAAGGAGCTGGTCGGCCTGCTCAGCCGGATCATCGGCTACCAGGGAAGAATCCGTTGGGATACGACCAAGCCCAACGGTCAGCCTCGTCGCAGCCTGGACGTCAGCCGCGCCGAAAAGCTATTTGGGTTCAAGGCGCGGACCGACTTCGAGACCGGGCTGACCCGCACCGTCGAGTGGTGGGCCTCCCAGCCGGAGGCGGCGCCGGCCGGTGCAACCGCCGGGCTGGCTCCGCCGCGCCGCTAGCGGTCGAGACCCCGCTCGGTCTGCCGCTGGCCGGCAGGGGCGGCGGCGCGCTCTTCGGGCAGGGGTGGCAGGCGTGGCGACGAGGCCAGTTCGGTCAGCCGGGTGGCGTGGTAGTGATCGGGATCACCGAACAAGCGGCGGCGGGACGTGAGGCGCAGCCGAACGAGCGTGAACAGCGCTTTGACGCCGTCCTGCCAGGTGAGCTTCTTCCCCTCCGCGCGATTGCGAGCGTAGTAGCTGATCGGAATCTCGTGGATGCGGTAGCCGAGCCGCAAGACTCGCGCCGTGATCTCGGGCTCGATGTCGAAGCGACGCCCTCGAAGCCGCAACCGGCGCATCAGCTCGGTCCGCATCGCCTTGAAGCCGGTTTCCATATCCTGGATATAGCAATTGAAAAGGACATTGGTCGCCGTGGTGACCAGCCGGTTGCCGATTACGAACCAGTAGGAGTAGGCGGTATGGCTGGCGAAGCCGCGCACGCCGTAGACGACGTCCGCGCGGCCCTCGATGATCGGGGTGATCATCCGCTCGTATTCCTGCGGGTCGTATTCGAGGTCGGCGTCCTGGATGATCGCGATCGGGGTGCTGACCGCCGCCAGCCCGGTTTGGATCGCCCGGCCCTTGCCCTCGTTACGCGGATGGCGTCGCAGGACCACGCGCGGATCACCGGCGAAGCCATTGGCCACCTCGAAGGTGCCGTCGGTCGAACAGTCGTCGACGACGACCACCTGGCCAACGGCCGGCTCGCGCAGGACTCGGCGGAGCACCTGGGCGAGGGTGGGCGCTTCATTGAACGCCGGGATGATGACGCCCAGGAGGCCGGCGTGCGACGTCGACTCGGCGTTGTCGGCCTTGCTGGTGACCCGCACGCTCAACTTCGCCTCATGATACCGAGCGGTTCGGCAAGCCGCTAGACTACAGGCTGCCAAGTTGGCCTGGCGACCTCGCTTTCCTCAGCGCCTCCGTCGCCTCCGCCCCTGGTACCCCTCCGTGTTTGGCGGCGCCGTGCTCGTCGCCATGCCGCTGGCCCTGTTCCACTCCGCCCTGTCCGGCCGGCTCGTGATTGCCGGGCTCGACCTCGTCAGCTACTTCTATCCCTACCGCGTGATGGCCGCCCGGGTGATCGGGCAGGGCCGATTGCCGTTCTGGAATCCCGATCTCTACGGCGGCGTCCCTTTCCTGGCCAACATCCAGACCGGCGTCTTCTATCCCGGAAACCTGCTCTTCGTCCTGATCCAGGGACCGCAGGCCATCACCTGGTCGATCATCCTTCACCTGGCGCTCGCGGGCATCTTCTTCTTCGCCTTCTGCCGGCGCGCGCTCGAGCTACCGGCGGTCGCCTCGATCATCGGCGCCCTGGCGTTCAGCGCGGGCGGCTTTGCGCTCACCCAGACCGACCACCTGAACCAGAACAATGTGATGGCCTGGATGCCGGGCATCGTGCTGGCGGTCGACCAGGCGTACCGATTGCGCTCACGGGGTTGGGCCGTGCTGCTTGGCCTCTTCGTGGCGTTGCAGGCGTTCGCCGGTCATCCACAGGAGCAGTACTACACCGCCGTGGTCGCGGCGGCCTGGCTCTGCTTGCTGGTCCTGCGCGACCGGAGGTCAGGACTTCGGCAGATCTGGAGCCGGTTTCGTTACCCGCTGGTCGGTGGCGCACTGGGTCTTGGGATGGCCGCCGTCCAGCTGATTCCGACCCTCGAGCTGTCACATTACGGCATTCGCGCAGGCGGCGTCTCGTATGCCGAGGCCAACCTGTACGCCATCCCGTACCGCGACATCCTGGCGAACCTTATTCCCGACTACATGACGCCGATCCCGCTCGAGTGGGCCGGGTACATGGGCGTCCTTCCGCTCCTCCTGGCCGTGGTCGGCGTCGTTCGCCGGTGGCGTGACCCCGTTGTACTGGTCCTCGCATCGCTGGCCGTCCTCGCCGCGGTGGTCGCGCTGGGTCAAGGGACGCCGATCTTCTGGCTGGCATACCACGTCCTTCCTGGATATGAATCATTTCGGGTGCCTCCACGTGCGCTGCTCGTGTTTTCCTTCGCGGCGGCCTCATTGGCGGCCCTGGGCACGGCCGAGTTGCAGGCCCAGCGCGCTCGAGGTACTCACGCCTGGATCACGCTGGCCGTTAGCGGCGCGCTCTTCGTCCTCGCCTTTCTCGTGGCGGGGAGGCTGCAGCGACACGGTCCCCTTCCTCTTCTCGACGCCTTTCTTCCTCTCGACCGGTGGGCGGTCCTCAAGCCCTGGATGGCCTTCATTGCCCCTGCCGTCCTGCTCGCAGTGGCCGCGCGATGGTGGCCGGTGGCCAGCGTCGGGCTCATGCTGCTCGTCGCCGGCGAGCTCTATGCCGCGGCCCAGCCGCTGGATGCGCTGCGGCCACTCCCGGCCAGCCTCTACAGCCCCGATCCGTCGATCGACCAGGCGTTGCCAAACGATCGGAGTCCCTTTCGCAGTGTGTCCGTTGCCCAGGGGGCGGGCAAGCATCCATCGATCCCGGAAGAAGAGCTCCGCGCGCTCGGGTACGGCAGCGACTTCCGCTACGCGAACTTGCGGTCGGCACGCACCGGCGATTGGCCCAACTTTCCGATGCAATCGGCGCGGGCCACCCTCGACGGCTACGACGGGGGTCTGCTGCCGCTGATCAGCTACGTGAGGTTTCGGGGGCTGCTGGTCCCGGCCAGTACCGGCAAGGCCGACTTTCCGATTCCCTCCCTGACGGACCAGGTGCCCGACCTGCGCTTGCTTGGTCTCCTCAGTGTCCGCTATGTCGTTCACGATGCCGGTGTGTCCGCCGGTATCACTGATGGACTCAGCAAGGAAGGCGTGAGCATTTTGGAGAACCCGGACGCCCTTAAGCGTGCCTTCCTCGTTCACACGGTGCACGCCTCTGCCGGGCAGGATCAGGGCCTTATTGCGCTTGCCAATCCGGATTTCGATCTAAAGACGGAAGTGACCGTTGCCGGTGGCGCGTGCGCCGGCGGTCAGTCTGGCGGAGCGGATCGAGTGGAGCTCCTGCGGAACGACGCCGAAACGGTGACGACCCGAGTCACCGCCGACGGCGCGGGCTTACTCGTGATCAGCGACGTCGACTATCCGGGCTGGCAGGCCACGGTCGATGGGAAATCGCAGCCGGTCTTGCTCGTCGACAGCCTGATCCAGGGCGTCTGCCTACCGCCCGGCCGGCACGATGTCGAGCTGCGCTTTACTCCCAGCCATTGGGCGCTGGCGGTTGCGATATCGCTCGCCTCGGTCGCGCTACTACTGGGGTTCGCGTTCTGGCCGATCGGCCTGGCGCGCCGGCTCCAGCCGCGTTGGCCAATCGCTTGACACATGCGGCGCGCCGAGCCTACTGTAGTCGGCACGCCCGTTCGCTGCGGGGGCTCAGGCCACAGGAAATTCGCTCATGGGAGGAGGATCTTGGAAAATCAAGCGACGGGCCGTGGTGCGGGACAGCTACCCCGAGTAAGCCAGTCTCGCCCGAATGCCCGGCGACAGAAAGCGACCACAAATGAGCATGTTCGGGTAACCCAACTGGTACGGACCGACAGCGCGCGCTCGCGAGAGGCGCGCGCGCTTCCCGCCGTCGTCCGGATCGCGAACGCCAATCGAGCTCGGCAACTATGAAGCATCAGGGAGGCAATGCAGTGTCCACCAACACCCGTGACCAACTGACGGATGAGGTGACCCGCCTCACGACCCTCGTGGAGCAGCAGGGTCGGCTGCTCGAGGAACAGCGGCGTCGTTTGGAAGCGCTCGAAGATCACGGGTCGGAGGGGAGTGGCGGTAACGGCAACGGCAACGGCCGGCACAGCCGTCGCGAGGTGCTTCGCCTCGCCGGGCTCGCGGCCGCCGGCGCGGCCGGAGCGGCCGGCATGTCGGCGCTTCAGTCCCTGCCTGCGGCCGCGGCAAACGGTGGAAACTTCGTGCTCGGCCAGGCGAACAATGCGGATGGGGGAACTGACCTGACGCCCACGACGGCGGCGCCGGTGCCAACCGACGGAGCCCTTTTCGAAGTGGATGGCTCCACCAGCCCGGCCGGCGCCGTCAATGCGACCACCGGCTTCTTCCGATCGATCCGGGGCGTCGCGCCGCTGACGCCGCTGGCTGGACCGTCTGGTGTGGGTGTTTGGGGCAGCTCAGATGCCGGCGCGGGCGTTATCGGCAGCGCGGCGACGGGCGTCGATTTCTGGGCCTTCAACTCCGGGCGATTCCTTGCGTCGGCGCAGCCGGCCGGGGCGCCGACCTACCAGGGCGGCGTCCACGACACGACACTGGCGGTGTGGACCGACTTCGAGTTGATCCGTGACGCCAACGGTGTGGTCTGGGTTTTTCTCCCGCCCGCCGTTAACGGCGCGAATGTCGCTCCTTCGGTCGCACCCGGAGGCACCTGGATTCCGCTGCAGCCGGGTGGTATCGGGGCGAATGGCGCCCCCGGGGTGCCCGACAACGAGGGGGCGCTGTTCAGCGCCGTGACCACGAACCTGCTCGCGCTCTATGGGAGTGACGGGAACACGTTCGTCGATATGGCACGAGATACGGCGGCTGGTGTACCGGCCGGCGGTCCCGATCTCGTCATCAACATCACGCCAGCCTTCAACTGCCTTGCCCTCTTGACCGGCAACGCCGATCTCTACACGACTACGTCTGGGCAAAACCAGGATATCGGCATCTACGTGAGCCCGTCGAGCGCGTCGCAAAACATCGTGGCCTGGAAGGAGAGCGGCGGCTCTGCTGGCGTGAACTCGCCGAATGCCGCCTTTGTCCAGACGATCTTTCCGATGGTCAGGGGCACGACCTACAACGTCAGGTTGAAGTGGAAGATGAACATCGCGTCGGGCGGAATCATCCGAGCGGGCGCGGGTCCGTTCCCGCGAAGTGCCGGCCTGACTAGCGTATCGCCGACCCGTCTCACTGCCCAGCTGATCATCAACCCCTAAGCGCCGTATGGTGAGCCCGGCCCGGCGCCGCCGGGCCGGTCGTGTCGTGGTCGAGGTTGGCCAGGGCACTTTCCCGCATACTTGGCGGCGGTGAAAGGAGCCGGGATCACGACTTCCGGGGTGGCAGCCCGTCGCCCGCACGAACCCGAAGCGGCAGCCGGCCCGGCCGTCTGGTGGCGCGCCCTGATGTGGTTGAGGCGTTCGCCATCGCTGATCGCGCTGTTTGCCTACCTGCTGTTGAGCGTGGTGCTCTTCGCCGCGGCCTGGCGGCATCCGTTCACCCTGGAAGTCGGCAACGGCACCGATTCGCTGCTCGCCATGTGGTTCCTGAAATGGCTGCCCTTCGCGCTGAGCCACGGGCAAAACCCGTTCGTGACCAACTATGTCGACTACCCGGCGGGGGTCAATCTCATGTGGAACGGCTCGATGCCGCTGGTCGACCTCGTCTTCGCGCCGGTCACGAGCACATTGGGGCCGGTCGTTACGTACAACGTGATGGCGACGCTGGCGGTGGCGCTCTCCGCGTGGTCGGCCTTTCTCCTGATCTCCCGGTATGTCGAGCGGCCGCGGGCCGCGGCGGTCGGTGGGCTGCTCTACGGCTTCTCGCCGTTCATGATGGCGCATCTTCTCGGCCACCCCGCGCTCTTCATCGCGTTCATCCCGCCGCTGATCCTCCTGCTGCTCGACGATGCCCTGGTGCGGCAGCGGCGCCCCGCGATCACGACCGGAATCCTGCTGGGCCTGCTCGCGGCGGCACAGTTGCTGATCGGCCAGGAACTGCTGCTGCTGACCGGACTGGTGGCCGCGCTCGCCGTCGTGCTCCTGATATCGCTCGACGCGGGCGCGGTCCGAGCGCGTGCCGAGTACGCCGTCCGGTCGCTCGCCGTCTCCGTGGTGGTGTTCCTGCTACTTTCGGCGGTCCCCCTGGGGGTGCAGTTCTTCGGGCGGCAGCGATTGCACGGCATCGTCAACGGGCCGAACACCTTCGTCAGCGACCTGCTGGGGTTCGTGCTGTCGAGCCCGCTGCAGGCGATCGCGCCATCGTGGAGCGTCGCCATCAGTGATCGCTTCACCGGCGGCCTGGCCGAGGCGACCAACTCGTACCTCGGGATCGGGCTGGTGATCCTCCTCGCATACGCCACCTGGCGGTACTGGTCGAACCGCATAGTCCGACTCGCTGCGCTCCTCGGCGCGTTCCTGGCCATCCTTTCTCTCGGCCAGACGATTCACGTCGGTGGGCGGGTGACGCACATCCCGGTGTTCGTCCTGGCTCTTGTCTTTCCGCTGTTGCAGCCGCTGATCCCGGCCCGACTGATGCTCTACGGCGTGACACTGCTCTGGCTGGGACTGATCAAAGTCCCGATCCTCAACAACATCCTCCCGGTGCGGCTGATGCTGTTCGTCTACTTGCTCGCCGGCATCGTGCTGGCCCTGTTGATCGACGGTATCCTTCGTGCCAGCGCCGGGCGAGTCCGTCTGCTTGGCGGGGTCGCTGTGGCGGCGGCCCTGATCTTGCTGCTTCCCAGCTGGCCGTACCCGGCGACGGCACCCCCGCTACCAGACTTCTTCAAGAACGGGATGGCCAACCAGATCCCGGAGGGGAGCGTGGCCCTGATCGCGCCGTTCTCCGCAGCCACCGTCTACGGGGTGGCGCCCATGTACTGGCAGGCGGCCGCCGGCTGGCGGTACAAGATGCCCGAAGGGTATATCGACGTCCCCGGTGGCGCCGACGCCTACCAGGCGGGAGGGACCTCGCCGAACCCACCACCCAGCGCCACCCAGACCTTGATGCGGTCGATCGAGCGCGGCGACGACTTCAGCGGCTTCACGGACGCGGTCCAGCATGAGATGCTCGCGGAGTTAGAGTCGTGGAAGGTGAAGACCGTCGTCGTCGGCCCGATGCCGCACCAGGATCGGATGATCGAGGTCTTCAGGATCCTGCTCGGCCAGCAGCCGGTGTCGCAGGGCGGGGTGTACGTCTGGTGGCAGGTTCAAGCCTGATGGGCGGCAACCAGGTCACGGCGTCCCAGATCCGGCGGATCATCCTGGAGCAATCCCGGCGGGCCAACGTCGGGCACATCGGTTCGGCCCTCTCGATCGCCGACATCGTGGCCGCCCTCTACGGGCAGGTCTTCAACGGCCTGGATCCAGACGATCCAAATCGCGATCGGTTCGTGCTCAGCAAGGGACACGCGGTGCTCGCCGTGTACGCCGCGCTGTTCATCAAGGGCTGGCTGACACAAGACCAGCTCGACACCTACTGTGGCGATGACACGCTCCTCGGGGTCCATCCGGAACGGGCGCTCCGCGGCGTCGACTTCTCCACCGGCTCGCTCGGGCATGGGCTGTCGATCGCGGCCGGCGCCGCCCTCGCCGCGCGGCTGAAGGGTGTCAAGCGCCGCGCCCTGGCCCTGCTCAGCGACGCCGAGTGCAACGAGGGGTCGCTGTGGGAGGCGGTCATGTTCGCCGCCCATCACCAGCTGGCCAACCTGATCGCCATCGTCGACCTGAACGGGCAGCAGGCGCTGGGCTACACAAGTGCGGTGTTGTCGCTGACCCCGATGGCCGATCGCTGGCGCGCCTTCGGTTGGGATGTGCACGAGGTCGATGGCCACGATGCCGCCACGTTGGCGCGAACCATCGCCGCGTTGGACGTGGCCGAGGGACCGGCCCATGTCCTGATTGCGCGGACGGTGTTCGGTCACGGGGTGTCGTACATGGAGGGCCAGATCAAGTGGCACTATCTCCCGATGTCCGAAGACGAGTATCGCCAAGCCCTGCAGGAGGTCTCGCAGGCCTGATGCGCAAGGCCTTCGCGACTACGCTGGCGGACCTGGCGCAGCAGGACGACCGGATCATGCTGCTGACCGGGGACCTCGGCTTCATGGCGCTCGAGCCGTTCGCCGACCGGTTCCCGGAGCGGTTCATCAACGTGGGCGTGGCGGAGCAGAACATGGTGGGCCTCGGCACCGGCCTCGCCGAATCCGGGTTCATCCCGTTTCTGTATTCGATCGCAACCTTCGCCTCGATGCGCGCCTATGAGTTCATCCGCAACGGGCCGATCATGCATGACCTGCCGGTGCGGATCGTGGGTGTGGGCGGAGGCTTCGAGTACGGGCCCGCCGGGCCGACGCATTACGGGCTGGAGGACCTGGGGCTGATGCGGGTCCAGCCCGGCATGACGGTGATCGCCCCGGCCGACCATCAGCAGATGCGGACCGCGCTGCTCGGAAGCTGGGATCTTCCGCGCCCGATCTACTACCGCGTGGGCAAGGATGACCGAACGATCGTCCCAGGCCTTGACGGCCGGTTCGAGCTCGGTCGCGCGGCGGTGATCGGCACTGGACGCGACATCCTGTTCATCACAATGGGCGCGATCGCCGGCGAGGTGCTGGCCGCGGTCGAGACGCTGGCGCAGCGCCAGGTCGGCTGCACCACCGTGGTGGTGTCCAGCTTCAACCCCGATCCAACTGAGGACCTGCTGGAGGCGCTCAGCCGGTTCCCAGTCGCGGTCACCGTGGAGGCACACTACCGGGAGGGCGGCCTGGGGTCGATGGTGGCCGAACTCATCGCCGACAACGGGCTGCGCTGCAAGACGGTCCGGTGCGGGGTTCGGACCACGCCCAGCGGCCTCACCGGCAGCCAGGCGTACCTGCAGGAACGTCACGGATTGTCGCGGCGCGCGCTGCTAGAGACGGCCCTGCAACTCCTGGTCGAGGCTTGAGTCCTCCCCGAATCAGCGCGGTCATCGCGTGTTATCGGGATGCGCCGGCGGTGCCCATCATGTACGAACGCCTGGTCAGCGTCTTTACCAAGCTCGGCGTCGACTACGAGATCATCTTCGTCAACGACGCCAGTCCGGATAATGCCGGCGAGCTCCTCGCCGACCTGGCGGCAAGGACGCCCCAGGTCACCGTAATCAACCACAGTCGCAACTTCGGGTCGCAGAGCGCCTTCACCAGTGGGATGCGGATCGCCACCGGCGACGCGGTCGTGTTGATGGACGGCGACTTGCAGGACCCGCCCGAGCTGATCGAGCAGTTCTATGAGAAATGGCGGCAGGGCTACGAGGTCGTATATGGGACTCGGGTCAAGCGGGATGCGACCCCCTTTCTCCAGGTCGCCTACAAGATGTTCTACCGCGTATTCCGCGCGGCATCATACGTTCCGATGCCCCTGGACGCGGGCGACTTCTCGCTGCTGGACCGGCGAGTCGTCGATGCGCTCAACAGTCTGCCGGAGAACAATAGATTTCTTCGTGGGCTGCGCGCATGGGTCGGCTTCCGCCAGGTCGGAGTTCCCTACCGGCGCCCGGAGCGGATGTTCGGCCGGACGACGAACTCGCTGCTCAGGAACCTCGCTTGGGCGAGGCAGGCGATCCTCTCTTTCTCCTACATCCCGCTGGACCTGATCACTTTCATCGCCCTGGCCACCGTGGTCGTCGCGCTGCTGGCGGCCCTGTTGCAGATCGTGGTCCGCATCCTCCGGCCGGACCTGGTCCCCAGCGGCTTCACCACGATCATCATCCTGATCCTGTTTCTGGGCGGCATCCAGCTTCTCTGCCTGGCGATCATCGGTTCCTACCTGGCTCACATCTACGACGAGGTGAAGCGGCGACCGCCCTACCTCGTCCGAAGTATCCTGAACCCGCCGCGCAAGAGCGAGCACGATGGCTAAAACGGTCCCGAGCCTCGAGCTGAGTGCGACGCAGTGTCCGATCTGCCACACCGCGGACAACGCGGCCGAGCTCTACCCCGCCAAGCTGACAGCGGCGGCGTTCGACCCAGCGACCTTCTCCGCCCGGCGTCTCCCGGACCGGGTCCATTACCGGATTGTTCGCTGCCGCTCTTGCGGCCTGGTACGGTCGGATCCGATTGCCGGTCCCCGCCTGCAGGACGAGCTGTACGCGAAGAGCACCTTCGACTACAGCGAAGAAGTCGACAACCTGCGAGAGACATACGGCCGCTACCTGGCGAAACTGCCCGCCCTGGGTGCGGTCAAGGGATCGCTGCTCGAGATCGGCTGTGGCAATGGCTTCCTGTTGCAGGTCGCCCTGGACCAGGGTTTTTCGTCCGTCGCGGGCGTGGAACCGAGCGCGGCGGCCGTGGCCGACGCCGACCCTGCAATCCATCCGCACATCGTCCGCGACATCATGCGACCGGGACTCTTTGCGGCGGAGCAATTCGATGTCGTCTGCATGTTCCAGACCTTCGATCACATCGCCGACCCGAACGCGCTCCTCGACGAGTGCGTGCGTGTCCTCAAGCCTGGCGGGTTTTTGCTCTGCTTGAATCACGACGTGGAGGCGCTCTCCGCCCGGTTGATGGGCGAGCGCAGCCCGATCGTCGATGTGGAGCATCCCGTCCTCTACAGCCAGAAGACGATGGCGCGCCTCCTTGGCGCGCACGGGTTCGAGGTCGCCGCCGGCGGGCCGGCCCGCAACCGCGTCTCCGCGCGCTACCTGACGTGGCTGGCGCCGCTGCCTGGCGCGGTCAAACGTCGGGTGCTCAGCTGGCTCAAGGGCGCCCGGGTCGGCCGGATCACCGTCTCGGCGCCGCTCGGCAACCTTTACGCGATCGCGCGAAAGCCCCCCGGCGAGGGCCGGCCTTGACGGAGCCGAGTTGGGCGGTCTTCGATCGGGATGCGCAGGCCCATTCCGGCTATCTGTACACGGCCACCTCGCGGCTCAGCAGTCGGCTCGCCACGCAGCGGTCAACCGAGGCGATCCTCGCCGGGGGTCGGTTCGGCGGTCGGTCCGTGCTCGACGTTGGCTGCGGGGACGGGTTTTACTCGAACCGCTTCTGGGACGCGACGGCGCCCAAGAGCTGGGTGGGAATCGACCCTGCGGAACATGCGATCCGCGTCGCCAACGCCGGCAAAGGGGAACGGCCGATTCGCTTCGAAGTCGGGGATGCCCACCGCCTTGCGTACGCCGACAACAGCTTCGACATCGTGCTGGTGCAGAGCATCCTCCACCACGACGACGATCCGCGGCAGACGCTGCGAGAGGCGTTCCGGGTCGCCAGCGAGGTGCTCATCCACGAACCCAATGGCAACAACGTTGGGTTGAAGATCATCCAGGTCGCCTCCCGTTACCATCGCGAACACGGTGAGAAGTCCTACACGACTCGGCGAATGCGACGCTGGATCGAGGCGGCGGGTGGGAAGGTGGTGGAGCTGCGATTTGCCGGGTTCGTGCCCATGTTCAGCCCGGACCTGATGGCGCGAACCATGAAGGCAATGGAACCGTGGCTGGAGCGAGCGCCCGGATTCCGCGCCCTGGCATGCAGCGTCTATGTGATGGTCGCGCTTCGGTTGTCGGCTTCGGCTCGATAGCACGCGGGTGGCGAAACGCGCGATCGTCACGGGGGGCACCGGCTTCGTGGGGGCAAATCTCGTGCGGCGGCTGCTGGCCGACGGCCACGAGGTCCATCTGGTGGTCCGCGCCGGTCACAATCCCTGGCGGCTCGAAGACGTGATAGATCAGGTGCAGCTTCATCACGCCGACCTCGGCGACGCGCTGGCACTCGGCAATTTTCTCGGCGAGGTCCGGGCGGATTGGATCTTCCATCTTGCCGCGCACGGCGCCTATCCACAGCAGAAGGACGTGCAGCAAATGGTGCAGACCAACGTGGTGGCCACCATCAACCTGGTGGATGCTGCCGTCAGGGCCGGCTTCGAGGCCTTCGTCAGCGCCGGCAGCTCGTCGGAGTATGGCTTCAAAGACCACGCACCGAAGGAGGACGAGGCGCTGGAGCCGAACAGCGCCTATGCGGTCACGAAGGCCGCCGCCACGCTCTATTGCCGCTACGTCGGTGAGAGCGTCGGGCTCCGAGTTACGACCCTGCGCCTGTACTCGGTCTACGGCCCGTATGAGGAGCCGACCCGGCTGATGCCGCGATTGCTGGTCAAGAGCTTGAGCAATTCGCTACCGCCGCTCGTCGACCCGGAGGTCGCCCGCGACTACATCTACATCGACGATGTCAACGACGCGTTCGTCGCCGCCGCCACAACCCCGCATCCCGGCGCCGTGTACAACATCGGCAGCGGGGTCCAGACCTCGCTCCGGGAGGTGGTGGAAATTGTGCGCCGCCTGCGGAAGCTCAACGTCGAGCCGGCGTGGGGAACGATGCCACGGCGCCGCTGGGATACGACAATCTGGGTAGCGAACAAGGAGCGCGCTCAAACGCAGCTCGGCTGGGAGCCGCGGATCGACTTGGCAGCGGGGATCGCTCGCATGGCGAAATGGCTCGACGACAACCTCTCCGTCCTCGACCACTACCGCATCGACGGGTAAACCCCGTCTAGCGCCTAGCGACCCCGACTAGCTCTGTCCGCTCCCTTTTCCAGGGCTTCCGCAATCCCCTCGAAGTTGCGCGCCACGCTCCGTAACTGCGCCGGGCTGGTTCTGCCTGCCCTCTTGCCCGCCTCGAGCGTGTTGCCGATTCGCTGCAGCCGGACCGCGATCTGCTTCAACTCCGAATGTGCGGATGCCCTAGAACCTGGCGCAGCTGCTTTCAGACTCTCGATCAGATCGGCCAGGCGTCGCAGTTCCTTGGCGACAAGGTCGACGCTGTCACCCCCAGGCCATATTGGCACGCCTAGAATGTAGCACTCTGCGTGGAGTAGTGTCATCCGATGGCGGCCCTCCCCGAAGGCACCCTCACGTTCCTGCTCACCGATCTGGTGGGCTCCACACGGGTTTGGGAATCCGCCCCGGCGGCAATGCGTGACGCCATGGCGCGGCACGACCGCATCGTGGCCGGCTGCCTGGAGCGCCATCGCGGGGTTGAGGTGCCAAGCGGACGCGCCGGAGACAGCATCCTGGCCGTCTTCCGCAGCGCGACCGACGCGGCCAGCTGCGCCGCTGCGTTGCAGCGCGACTTTGCCAGCGAGCGCTGGCCGGCAAGCGTGAGGCTCGAGGTCCGGGTGGCGCTACACACCGGCGAGGCTGAGTTGCGGCAGGGCCAATATTACGGGCAGGTTCTCAATCGGTGCGCACGGTTGCTGGCCACCTGCCACGGAGGCCAGATCCTGCTCAGTAGCGCAACCGAGCAGCTGCTGGTCGACGAGTTGCCCCCCAGGGTTGAGCTCCGCGATCTCGGACTGCATCGCCTCAAAGATCTGACGCGGCCCGAGCATGTCTTCCAGCTTGTCGACGTCGATCATCCAAAGGAGTTTCCCCCACTCCGCTCCCTGACGCGGCGGCTGAGCAATCTGCCCGTCCAGCTGACCGCGTTCATCGGTCGCGAGAACGAACTGCGGGAGCTCCGCGATCTTCACCGGCAGGCGCGGGTGCTCACGCTCACCGGACCCGGGGGCGCCGGCAAAACCAGATTGGCCCTCCAGCTGGCGTCGGACGTCATCGGCGAGCACGTTGACGGCGTCTGGCTCATCGAGTTGGACCCAATCACTGATCCGCTGGTGGTGCCCCAGGTGATCGCCGGAGCGCTCGGGCTCAAGGAGCAGGCGGGCCGCCGATTGGCCGATACTCTCGCCGACCACCTGCGCGAGCGGCACTCCCTACTCGTCCTCGACAACTGCGAGCACGTCGTCGACAGCGCCGCCGAGCTGACCGGCGGGTTGCTCAAGGAATGCGAGGGGCTGCGAGTGCTTGCCACCAGCCGAGAGCCACTGAGGCTGCCGGGCGAGGTCAGCTGGCGGATCCCTCCGCTGACGCGCGACGAGGCGGTGCGGCTCTTTGCCGACCGAGCCCGGTCCCAGGCGCCGGGATTCCAGCTGACGGACGAAAACCTGCAGATCGTAATTGGCATCTGCGAGCGGCTCGACCAGATTCCGCTGGCGATCGAGCTGGCCGCGGCGCGGGTTGCAATGATGCCAGTGGACGAGATTCTCAACCGGCTCCAGGATCGTTTTTCGCTATTGACCGCAGGCAGCCGTACCGCCGCCAGCCGGCAGCAGACGCTGAGGGCGACCCTGGACTGGAGCTACGAACTGCTCGCCGATCCGGAAAAAACGTTGTTTGGGCGCGTCGCGATTTTTGCCGGCCGTTTTTCGCTCGACGCCGCCGAGGCCGTGTGCAGCGACGACCGCCTCAGCTCGCGCTCCGTCCTCGACCAGTTGGCGCGGCTGGTCGATAAATCGATGGTCACGCTCGATGGCGCACGCTATCGCTGCCTCGAAACGATTCGGAGCTACGGACGCCGGCGACTCTCGGAAGCTGGAGAACTGAACGCGCTCGAGGCCCGCCTGGGCGGGTATCTTCTCGGCGTCGCCGAGGCTCGCGAGCCTGGGCGACTGGCCGACTGGCTGGATCGTCTGGAAGCTGTGCACGACGACATCCGCGCTTCCCTCGGCTGGAGCATCAAGGCCGATCCGGAGTTGGGCATGCGGCTGGCCAACGCGCTGCATCTGTTCTGGCAGTTGCGCGGTCACGCATCGGAGCCGCGCCAGTTTGCTGACTCGATTCTTGCCCAGACGCCCTCAGACTTTCGGTTTCGTCCCGCTGCTCTCCACCTGGCCGGAGCGTTCGCTTACACGCAGGGCGACTTCGAGGCAGCTCGAGGGCTCCTCAACGAAGCCTTGACGGAAGCCAGAACCATCGGTGACCGGCCAACGCTGTTGCTCGCCCTCGAGAGAGCGGGTTTGCTGGCTGCCGGGGCGGATCAGTTCGCGGTGTCGCAGGCGGCGCTCGAGGAGGGACTGGTCCTGGCCCGTGATCTTGGCGATCAGGCGAGCGAGGCCTCCATCCTTCACCAGTTGGGTCTCCTCGCCAGCCGAAAGGGAGACCTGATCGGGGCGCGTTCCTTCCTCGAAAAGAGCGTCGAGCTGCGGCGGATGCTGGGGAGGAGCGATGAGGCGTCGATGGCGCTCACTTTCCTGGCCGCGGTCGCCTTGCTCCAGTCCGACGTGGAGAGCGCGCGGCCCAGCATCGTCGAAAGCTTGGAGATCGGTCGGGCGCTTCGCGACCGCCGTGCCGCGTGGTCCCTCGACGTTCTTGCCTGGCTGGCGGCGCTCGAAGGCCAGCGAGAGCGGGCGGTGCAGCTTGCCGGCGCCGGGTCGGCCATGCACGAGGCGAGCGGAAATAGGCCGCCCGCAGCCTGGGTCGGGTCGGTGACGCCTCGAGTCGAGGACGCGCGCACGGCGCTTGGTGAAAAAGCCGCCCAAGCGGCATGGGAGGCGGGGCGGCGCATGAGCTTCGACGAGGCCCTGGAGTTCGCGCTGGGCGACGTCCGAGTGCCAGACGCGGTGCCGCTGACGCCCTCCTAGAGGCACCACCGTCCGGCTGGCGGCCTCGATCGAGCCGTCTGCGCGAAGGTCGCCGGCTCAGCGATCCGGCGAGGTCAGCTGGGGGATCCCGGGATAATGGCGCCGATTGAAGGTCGCGAGCCGCTCCCCGTGCTGCACCGCCGACGCACCAATCAGAGCGTCAGCAAGCTCCAGGGCATGGCTCCGGCGATAGCGATGCAGGCGTTCACCGGCAAGCTCTCCCGTGGTCGCGTCTATGTTCACGGCGTCCAGCCCGGCAAAGAGGGCAGCGACTCCTTCCTCCTCGCCGCGCCTCATTCCGGCGCCGATCTCCGCGCGGCTGACCGGCGAGTAGCGAAGCGTTTCGCCGGTCGATGCCCGTGCAGCTACCCAGCGGCTGGTTTGTGGGTTGCTACGCAAAATCTCAATGAGCACGTCTGAGTCGAGAATCATCACACCAGCCGGTCCACCCGTTTGCCACGGCGTAGCCCCCTCAGATACGTATCGGTCGGACCAAGATCGGACCGGGCTTTCCATACCCCGAAGGCGCCGGCCCGCAGCGCATCAAGGAAGTCCTCTTTTGGAGGCGCGGCATAGCGGGCATCGATGGCCTCGCGGATCAACTCCGAGACTGTCCGGCGGGTCCGTCTTGACACCCGATCAAGGTTGTGCCGCTGCCGGTCGTCAAGATAAATCTGAGTCCGTCTCATCACGATGTACGTATTATACATCGCCATTCCTCCCCCGCGCCTCCTTCGTCAGCGACGGTACCTCGATGTGTCGGCGCACTCGTTTTGGGGACGCCATCTGGAATCGCCGGATTCGCGCCCGCCACCGAAGTTTCGGCGGACGAGGCGCGTTTTGTTGGTATGGGGCAGCTGCGCACCTCGGAACTGCTCGCGGCGTTGTCCGTGGCTCTCGACCTGACCGAAGGCCAGCGCGCCGGACACGCGTTGCGAACCACCTATCTAGCCCTGCGACTCGCGGATCGGATCGGTCTCCCCGGCGAGGCCCGTCGCGCCCTTCTCTACACCGCCTTGCTGAAGGACGCGGGCTGTTCCAGCAACGCCGCCGCGGTGACGCGAATCTTCGGCATCGACGACCACCAGCTCAAGGCGCGCCAGGCGGTGGCGGGACGGTCCCTGCTCGCCATGGCGTATCTCTCCATTCGGAGTCTTCCGAGTGAGCCCCTGCCGCTGCAACTGCGCCGGCTGATCTCGCTGGCGCTCTCTGGCACACGCGAACGCCGGGCCGTCGAGGAGCTGCGCTGCGAGCGCGGCGCTGGTATCGCTCGGAAGATCGGCTGCTCCGATGAGGTGGCTCTGGCGATCATGGACCTGCACGAGCATTGGGATGGCCACGGCTTGCCGCGTGGCCTGCGCCGGGACGCCATCCCGCTCCTGAGCCGAATCGTCGCCGTCTGCGCCGGTCTCGACATTTTCTTCACCGTCCGAGGGCCGGCCGTGGCGCAACAGGTCATCCGTGCGCGGCGCGGCACCTGGTACGACCCCGAACTCAGTGCGCACCTGCTCGCGCTTTGCGACGGCGGGCTCCTCGATGAACTCAGCGCGCCGTCCCTCAAGGAGCAGGTCTTCTCGGCGGACACCGACCAGGCCATCGCCTTGGCGAGCGACGCCGACATCGACCGGATCGCCTCGGCCTTCGCCGACATCGTCGACGCGAAGAGCCCCTGGACCGGCCGCCACTCGCAGGGGGTCGCCGCGATCAGCGGGCGCCTCGCCCGTCGCTTCGGCCTTGCCGGCGACCGCCTTCGTGATGTGCGCATCGGCGCGCTGCTCCATGACCTGGGCAAGCTCGGCGTTCCCAACACAATCCTCGACAAGCCCGCATCCCTCGGGCCAGAGGAGTGGGCGGTCATCAAACGGCACCCCCAGCTGAGCCGTCAGATCCTGAAGCAGATCGATCTCTTCAGCGCCGTCGCCGAGATCGCCGCGTGCCACCACGAGCGTCTCGACGGCAAGGGGTATTTCCGTGGCCTCACCGCCGAGTCTCTCGAATTGAGTGCGCGGATCGTCGCGGTGGCCGACGTCTTCGAAGCCATGACTGCCGATCGCCCGTACCGTCCGGCGATGAGCGAAGAGCGGGCTCTCGCGATCATGCGCCAGTCCTCGGGTGATCACCTGGCGGCGGAGGTCATCACCGCGCTCGCCGACGTCGACTCCCTGGCAGCCTGAGCGGCCACGGTTGAAGCGTCTAGCTGGCGCCCTTATGGCAGCAGCTCGAACCTCTTGACGTGCGCTGGCCGGACGACGCAGACGTGTCGGTGCTCAAGCGTTGCGATCTGCCTTTCCCGAAGCCTCTCGGCCTGCGTAGACTCTTGCAGGAAGCTAAATGGTCATGAGACTTCGTGTCGAATATGCTTACGATTCCGAAAGTCGCAATTGGAGCTTTCGGGTTCCGAGCCTTGGCATTGTGGGCGGTGCCGATACGCGAGACGAAGCTGAACGGAAGGTTGTCGAAGCCGTGGCCTTCACTCTCGAGGGAGACGACGATGGCTCACTGGCGGACGCTGAAATCCGCTATCTGAACGTCGAAATCGCAGCCACCTAAGTACGCTACCGTCGCCGTAAGGGCGCATCTTAGCCGCCCTTGCATGAAGGCGATGGCTGGGTCGATTTGTCAGGATTGGCAACTTTTCTGTCTGGATTCGACCGAGCCGCCTAGATGATCCAGCGCTAGATCTCGCTGTAAGCCAGTCCTCACGCCACGCTCGGCGGAACATAGCCGGCAAGGGCGCCCGGACTTTGTATTTTCTGTGTTGCACTTCGTAAGCATGACTGTCGTACAGTTCTCACCGATGGACCGTACAGTTCTCACCGATGGACCGAGTGGGATGATCACACTCAGCGGACCCGACGCAGGGCTCTAGACGCTCTGCGCGGAATCCGGAGGGCAGTAAACGTTGGTCAAGTCCAGTGCATTCCGCAGTACGGTCGAGCAGGAACCCGCGAGGTGGCAGAATTCTACCATTTTGGTATACTTCTACCATGGGGCTGAATATAAAAGACTCCGAGACGGAACGGCTCGCGGCTGAAGTTGCCGCCTTGGCCGGAGAGACCAAGACTCGGGCGGTGCGGGTAGCACTAGAGCAGCGCAAGGAGCGATTGTTGCTGAAGTCGGCGCCAGCCCACGGCGGTGCCAACCTTCGTCGTTTCTTAGAGGATGAGGCCTGGCCGCAGATTCCGGAAGGGGTGCTTGGGAGACCTCTCAGCCGTGAGGATCGAGAGGCGATCCTTGGCTACGGACCTACCGGCGTTTGATCGTCGACAGCTCAGCACTCACCGCCGTTCTCCTGCGCCAGCCTGAGCATGAGTGGCTGGTCGATCAGCTCTCCCGAGCGTCGGCAGTCGGTGTCGGCACCCCCACGCTGGCAGAGACTGGAATCGTCCTCACAGCCAGGCTGGGCGTCAGGGGCCTAACCCTGCTCGCCCGCCTCGTGGAGGAGGCGGGGCTTATTGTTATCCCCTTTGCCGAGCAGCACGCCAGACTCGCTATCGATGGTTACCGGCGCTTTGGCAAAGGGAGGCACCCGGCCAGCTTGAACTTTGGGGACTGCCTTTGCTACGCCATAGCCAAACTAGCCGAAGAACCTCTCCTCTGCCTCGGCGACGACTTCACCAAAACCGACCTCCAGGTTGTCCGACAAGCCGGCAGCCAGGCCTGACGTTCGAGACCGTGCCTGCCCTTTCACTACTGCGGGCGAAACCCCAAGGCACCGAGCGGTAACCTCTTTGAAGGTGATGGCTGGGTCGATTGGTCAGGTCTGGTAACTCTTCTAGACGAGCCCGCCACGAGCCCCCTGGCTTACCCTGGATCGGCCTGATGTCCCGCTGCGTACAGCGGATGCTGTCCGGACAGCTTAAATCCTTCGGACTTGAACCTGCGGAATGTCGTCAAAGCCGGCGTCCTGCGTAAACACAACAAGCCCATGGCGAACGCCCGTCGCGGCAATCCAAGCATCCATTACGCCCGGACGACGGCGAGTCTGTCGCGCTTCGGCCACGATTGATGCGAAGACACGAGCCACTTCGGCGTCAATCGGGATCGCCTGAAGGTCACCTTCAACACGGCTCAGCGTCCGAAGCCGGATCGCCCTCGTTGCACGATCCTTGGCAAGTAACACGCCCAAGTGGAGCTCGGCCAAAGTGACCACCGAGATGGCCGCCTCGTCCGGCAGTGATACCAGCGGGCGGCCAGCCTCGACGGCGACAAAAATCGATGTGTCGAGTAAGCCTCTCAGAGCTCGTCCACTCGCTGGTGAATCGCGGCATCGACGTCACCGGCGAAGCCCGAGTCGAGGGGTGCCTCGCGGATAAGAGTTTCAACGACCGTACGAGGGACGAACACTGACTTCGACGACAACGGGGTGAGTTCCGCCACTTGATGCCCGGAGACGGTAATGAGGAATCGCTGGCCTGCCTGGACTTGGCGCAGGATTTCCGTACTATCGTTGCGCAGCTCGCGGGCGGGTATCGTCTTTGCTCCGCTCGGACCCTGCTCACTTGGATCCTGCTCACTTGGTAGACGACGAATGATCGTCGTTGGCCTGCCGTGTTGGGCATCGTATCCCTTGCCAATACGATGCACTGCGTCGTAGGGGAAATGCGGCTTATCGCCCGATCGGCCCTCGCGGCAAATAAGAGCGAAGGTCCAGCCCTCGGCGCGCTTCTCATAGACGTATCGCACGAGCTCACGCTCACCGTTCCCTGATCTATCGGAGGCCGCATTGCCAGACGGTCGGTTTCTCGCCACTATGTCTGCCTCCTTCCGAACCTAGATTCGTCCAAATGTTGAGGCTATAGTAGCATATCTGCTACGCGTGGCTACGGCCACCACATTGATGGCATCAAATGCTACGACTGTCGGCAACGCACGCGCCTGGATTCTTGGCAAGAGCTTCCACGAGGTGAAGGAGGTGGCTGGGGCATTAGAATTCGAACCGCCCGGCGCGCACCGTTACGGATACGGACGAGTCAGGTCAGACCGGCCAACAGTGAAAGTCTGTGCCGGACAGTGTGCCGCCGTACGCCTCTCATAGGTCCCTCCTGCGACGGGCCCTCGTCACTAGAGGAAATCCTGCTGACCGGGTCAACGTCGGTGGAGAAGGGGCTGCATCGCAGCGGCGGGAGTGCGATTGCCCCTCCGTACAATGCAGCAATGCCGACGTATCAGGCGGATGCGATTGTGCTGCGGCGGCTCGACTACGGCGAAGCCGATCGGATCCTGACGCTGCTGACGCGCGAGCACGGCAAGCTGGCGGCCATCGCCAAGGGATCGCGGCGCGCCAAGGCAAGAAGCGGCAGCGGCCTCGACCTTTTCACCCGATCGCAGATGATGCTGGCGAAGGGCCGCAACCTGGACGTGGTCGCCCAGGCGGAGCGCCGTGGCGATACGAGGAACATCAGCGGCGACCTGCAACGCACCGCCTATGCCTGCCTGGTCGCGGAGGTGGCCGACAAAGTCCTGGAGGACCGGCATCCGGTGGACGACGTCTTCGAGCTGGTGGCCGTCACCCTCGAGCGGCTGAATGCACCGGACCGGAAGCCTCGCGGCGACGCCGCCTGGTTCCTGATGCGGATTCTCGAGCTGCTCGGCTACCAGCCGCAGCTCCACGATTGCGCCGGCTGCGGGACGGCGCTGCCCGAGGCGCCGGCTTGGTTCTCGCCGCTGCTGGGTGGGGTGCTCTGCGCGCGTTGCGGCGCCCGCGACCAGGCGGGCTCGCCGGTATCGATCAACGGACTCAAGGTCTTGCGGGTGATGGCCGCCGGCGACGAGGCGCTCTACGACCGGCTGAAACTGCCGGCGGAGCTTCTGGAGGAAGTCGAACAGGCGCTCGAAGCCCAGCTCGAGTACCATCTCGACCGCCACCTGAAGAGCATCGAGTTCATCCGGACGATCGGCTGATGGCGACCGAGGCCGCCCCCGAAAAGGCCGCGGCCCACCCCGCCGGCCTGATGGAAAAGCTCGTCTCCCTCGCGAAACGTCGCGGCTTCTTCTTCCAGTCGAGCGAGATCTATGGCGGCATCCAGGGCGTCTGGGACTACGGCCCGCTGGGGGTGGCGCTCCGCAACAACATCAAGCGCGCCTGGTGGCGCGCCACGGTCGAGCTGCGCGACGACGTTGTCGGCATGGATGCCGGCATCTTGATGAACCCGAAAGTATGGCTGGCATCCGGGCACGTTCAGAATTTCACCGACCCCCTGGTTGAGTGCAAGAAGTGTCATCAACGGTTCCGCGCCGACCAGGTGACCGGCCCACGCCACGAGGAGGACGGCGGCGAGTTCACCGAGGCGCGGCAGTTCAACCTCATGTTCAAAACCTTCATCGGCCCCGCCGAGGACTCCAGCACCCAGATCTACCTGCGGCCGGAGACGGCTCAGGGCATCTTCGTGAACTTCGCCAACGTCCTCAACTCGACCCGAATGCGGCCGCCCTTCGGCATCGCCCAGATCGGGAAGGCGTTCCGCAACGAGATCACTCCCGGGAACTCGATCTTCCGGCTGCGCGAGTTCGAGCAGATGGAGCTCGAGTACTTCGTCCCACCGGCGGACGAGATGAACTGGCTCGAGTACTGGAAAGACCAGCGGCTCAAGTGGTACCTTGGCCTCGGTGTCCAGCGCGAGCACCTCCGGCTGCGCGCGCACGGCAAAGACGAGCTCGCGCATTACGCCCGCGGCGCCTTCGACGTCGAGTACGAGTTCCCGTTCGGCTGGTCGGAACTGGAGGGGATCGCCGCGCGCGGTGACTACGACCTCACGGCGCATCAGAGGGCGTCCGGGAAGGACCTGTCGTACTTCGACGACATCATTCGCGAGCGCTACATCCCCCATGTGGTGGAGCCTTCCGCCGGCGTCGACCGGACCATGCTGACGCTGCTGATCGACGCCTACCGCGAGGAGGAGGTCCGGGGGGAGCGGCGGGTCGTTTTGAAGCTGCACCACGCCATTGCTCCGATCCAGGTGGCCGTCCTCCCGCTTTCGCGAAAGGAGCCGCTCACGGCGATGGCGGCAAAGGTCGAGCACGAGCTACGGCCGCATTTCCGGACCGAGTACGACGACACCCAGTCGATCGGCAAGCGCTACCGCCGCCAGGATGAGATCGGGACGCCCTTCGCCGTGACGATCGACTTCGAGACGGTGACTGACCAGGCGGTGACCATTCGGTCGAGAGATGAGATGACACAGGTGCGCGTGCCCTTGGGCGATCTGAGAACGGCGCTGGGCGAACGCCTGCATCAGGCGTAACCGGGGGTAGCTGCCCGAATCGTCTCACCGGCCTGCCCTTGAAGGCAAACGGGCCTGCCTAGCCTACAGTCCGATCAGGCCTTGTCCAGACCGGGTGCTGCCGGAAGACTGGATGCGTGCTGAAATGGCCGGCTAAACGGCTAGGTTTGCGCGTGCCGGCAATGGCAGTTGCGATGGTGGGCTCGAGCTTGGTCTCACTCGGCCAGGCAGGGATCACGCCTGCCCAGGCGACGACGTCTCCCTACTGCCCGAGCCCCGGCACGGTGTGCGTTGCCTACATCAGCCAGTGGTTCGAGCCGTTTCCCGGCAATGTCCAGGCGGTCCACATTTTCGGACTTATCCATAACGAGACGGGCGACAATGCCACACTGGCCGGGGTGAATCTAAGTCTGCCTGATGGCAGCGGGGGCACCATCTTAGACACAGCCTGGAGCAGTCTTGACGTCCTGGGGCCGAAGGAATACGCCCCCTTCGAAGCTGTTGAATTGCCAGCCCCGAACCCCTACAGCGGCTTTACCGTCACGGGGGTCACCTTCACGCGCTCCACTGCCAGCCCGTACCACAACGAGTTCGCCGTCACCATCGGCTCCTGTGGGCCCGATGTGGTCTGCGGGACGGTGCAAAACACGGGGCTGGGGGCGGTGGCCGTCCAGTCCGTGCACGTCGCCATGACTTTCTATCTGTCTGGAGTCATGGTCGCACAGAACGATGTCATGCTCGACCCCAGTCGGAACGATAGGCTGAACGTGGGCGAGACCGGCACCTTCAGCGTTGATCGCACGGGCGAGCCGGGTTTCGACACCATCGTGCCGGTGGCTGAGCCCGCCTATCCAGTCGACCTCAACCCGGCCACTCTCGCGTTCGGAAACCAGTTCGTGAAGACCACGAGCCCGGCCCAGACCGTCACGCTGACCAACAATGGCTCGCGTGCCCTCGCCATCCAGAACCAGAACATCTCCGCGACCAGCGACTTCGGCGTGACCACCGATTGTCCGAGCAGTCTGCCCGCCTTGACCTCGTGCCAGGTCAGCGTCACCTTCACCCCCAGCGTGCGAGCCGCGGAGAGTGGCGTCCTGACCGTCAGCGATGACGGCGCGGGAAGCCCGGAAACGGTGCTGCTTAGCGGCACGGGCGTTGCGCCGGTGGTGAGCCTCGATCCGGCAGGCGGGCCGGACTTTGGAAGCGTGCCCGTCGGCACCCCCAGCGCACCAAAGCCGATCACGTTGACGAACGTCGGGACCGCCCCGTTGATCGTGACGAGCATCGCGCTCTCGGGCGACTTTAGGAGAACAGACCCGAACGCGTGCCTCGGCTTCCTCGACATCAACGCCAGCTGCATCATCTCCGTCGTCTTCACGCCCAGTTCGTTTGGGCCGCGAACCGGGACGCTGACCCTCACGGACAACGCGCTCGACAATCCCCAGGAACTGACGCTGACGGGCGTGGGCCTCGGACCGGGGTTCGCATTCAACCCGACCAGCCTCACTTTTGACGGGGACGTCGCCGTCAGCCAGCTGACCGTGACGGTCACCAACCGCGGCACCCTTGCTTTCACCATCACGAGCGTCTCGACCGACCTCCCCTTCAGCGCGTCGGGCTGCACGCCGCCCCTGACGCTCGCACCGCAAGCCAGCTGCGTGATCACCGTGACGTTCGTGGCGGGCAGTGGGACCTTCAATGGTCCGGGGATGGTGGCGGGACTGCTTCTTGTCACCGGGGATTTCGGGGTCCGCTACCTGCCGCTGCTCGGGAATCCGGCTGCGGGGCGCGGTCCGACTCAGTCCAGCGGGACCCCGCGAACCGGTCCGCCGCCGCCCCCGCCGCCCACGAGCTGAGGACTACCGCCGACCAACCTCTCTAGCAAGACCTACGCCTTCTGCTCTGGCCGCCTGGGATAGCTGCTGGTCCCAGCAGGCGAACGACGCATCGGGCGCGAGGGCAAGCACCGAGGCCAGGTGAATGGCATCGAAGCCGCGAAGCGCGCGACGCTCGGCCAGTTCGCCGGCGCGGTGAACGATTTGTTCGGACACCGCCAGGCGGTCCATCGCTTGCCACACCTCGTCCAGGGCAGCGACCGCCTTTTTCGCATCCGACGCCTTCAGTCGGCGACTGCGAGCCGCCGCAGCCACGGCAGCGCGGCACTCGGCGTAGGCGATGACTGATGTGGACCGTCGGTCGGCAGCGCGGAACAACTCGATGGCTGCCTCGGAATCTGCCTCGCCCAGAACGAGCAGCTTGACAACGGCGCTGCTATCGAAATAGACGTTCGTGCCGCCGTTCCTCCACCACGACGTCGGAAAGTGAAGAGCCCGGTCGCATCTTGCCGCGGACCTTGGGGACACGCGGCGGCTTGGTCGCGAGCGTCACCTCGCCTCGCCGAACGAGTTCCGCCAAGCGGCCCGGCAACTCGGCAGAGCGGTGTGGAATGAGTTGGGCAACGGGTCGCCCTCGCTCGGTCACCACGATGGTCTCCCCGTCGGCGGCGCGCCGGATGAACTCACTCAGCCGGGCCTTCAGCGCCCTGATCCCAACGTCCATTGTAGTTACATTTTACCAGATTGTGGTCATCAGGGGGGCTGCAATCCCCCCTCCCCTCGAGGGAGGGCACGGTGCGGGCCGCGGGCGACCGGCAGATCCCGAGGTTCGATGGGTGGGTCGGCAAATCCAATTGCTATCCTGACTGAGTACCCTTTCCCCGCCAAGGAGGATCTCGCATGGCTGTCACCACGCAGGCACGTCCGCAGTCGCGCCAAACGACCCAGAAGAAATGGGTGTACCTGTTCGAGGAAGGGAACAAGGACATGCGCGACCTGCTCGGGGGCAAGGGCGCCGGTGTCGCCGAGATGACGCGGGCTGGGCTGCCGGTGCCGCCCGGGTTCACCATCACGACCGAGGCCTGCAACGCCTACTACGCGTCGGGAAAGACGTTTCCCGACGGCATGTGGGAGCAGGCGATCGAGGCGCTGCACCATGTCGAGGAGAAGACCGGCAAGAAACTGGGTGACGTCACGAACCCGTTGCTGGTGTCGGTGCGCTCGGGCGCGAAGTTCTCGATGCCGGGGATGATGGACACCGTCCTCAACCTCGGACTCAATTCGCAAACGCTCGAGGGGTTGGCGAAGTTGACGAACGATCGCCGCTTTGCGCTGGACGCCTACCGGCGCTTTATCCAGATGTTCGGCAAGATCGTGCTCGGCATCGAGGCCGAGAAGTTCGAGAAGCGGCTGGAGCTCGCCAAGGAGAAGGCGAAGGTCAAGACCGACCCCGAGCTGAAGCCGGAGCGGCTCGAGAAGCTGGTCAAAGAGTTCAAGGACATCATCCTGAAAGAAAGCGGCAAGCCGTTCCCGGATGACCCGCTGGAACAGTTGCGCGCGTCGATTGAGGCCGTCTTCTCATCCTGGAACAACAAGCGAGCCATCGACTACCGCAACTTCAACAAGATCCCGCACGACCTGGGGACCGCGGTCAATGTCCAGACGATGGTCTTCGGCAACATGGGCAACGACTCCGGCACCGGCGTCGCGTTCACCCGCGATCCCAACACCGGCCAGAAAGTCCTCTACGGCGATTACCTGCCGAACGCCCAGGGCGAAGACGTCGTCGCCGGCATCCGCACCCCGCAGCCGATCTCCTCACTCAAGAAGCAGATGGCCGACGTCTACCGGGAATTCGAGACCAATGCCGAGCGCCTGGAGAAGCACTACCGGGACGTGCAGGACCTCGAGTTCACCGTCGAGAAGCGGAAGCTCTGGATGCTCCAGACACGGTCCGCGAAGCGCACCGCACAGGCGGCGGTAAAGATCGCGGTCGACATGGTGGGGGAGGGGCTGATCACCGAGGACGAGGCCGTCCAGCGTGTCGAGCCGACGCAGGTCGACCAGCTGCTCCATCCGCGCATCGATCCGAAGGCCAAGCCGAAAGTCATCGCCAAAGGCATCGACGCCTCGCCTGGCGCGGCCAGCGGGAAGGCGGTCTTCGACGCCGACCGCGCCGAGGAGCACGGCAAGAAGGGCGAGGCCGTCATCCTGGTCCGGATCGAGACGAATCCCGACGACGTCCACGGCATGATCGCGGCGAAAGGCGTACTGACGGCGCGCGGCGGCAAGACCAGCCACGCGGCCGTCGTCGCCCGCGGGATGGGCAAACCCTGTGTCGCCGGTGCCGAGAGTTTGAAGATCGACCTGGAGAAGCGCGTCTTCTCGGTCAACGGGGTGAAAGTCAAAGAAGGCGATTTGATCACGATCAACGGCTCGACCGGTGACATCATCCTGGGCTCGGTGCCGATGATCGAGCCGGCCATCAACAAGGATCTGAACCAGTTGCTGATTTGGGCCGACGCCCGCCGTCGGCTGGGCGTCTGGGCCAACGCCGACTACCCACGCGACGCGAAAGTCGCACGCAATTATGGTGCTCAGGGGATCGGCCTCTGCCGCACCGAGCACATGTTCATGGAGCAGGAGAGGCTGCCCCTGGTGCAGAAGATGATCCTGGCCGCCGACGAGAAAGAGCGCCGCCAATGGCTGGCGAAGCTGCTGCCGTTCCAGCGCTCGGATTTCGTCGGCATCTTCAAGGAGATGCACGGCCTGCCGGTCATCATCCGGCTCATCGACCCGCCCTTACACGAGTTCCTGCCGAACTACGACGAGCAGCTGGTCAAGGTAACGACCATGCGCCTGAAGAAGGGGCCCAAGAAGAAGCTGGAAGCGGAGGAAGCGCTGCTCAAGGCGATCGAGGGGATGCGCGAGCAGAACCCGATGCTCGGCCTGCGCGGCATCCGGCTCGGCCTGCTCTTCCCGGAGATCATCGAGATGCAGGTGCGCGCCATCCTGGAGGCCGCGATCTCGCTCAAGAAAAAGAATGTCGACGTCAAGCCCGAGATCATGATCCCGCTGGTCAGCCACGTCAACGAGCTGCAGCGCACGCACGACACGGTGGAAAGGGTCGTCAAGCAGGTCTTTAGCGAGCTGAAGACCGAAATCCCGTACAAGTTCGGCACCATGATCGAGATCCCCCGCGCCGCGCTGACCGCCGGGGAGGTCGCGAAGGTGGCGGAATTCTTCTCCTTCGGAACCAACGACCTCACCCAGACGACCTTCGGCTTCTCGCGCGACGACGCCGAGGGGAAGTTCCTGCTGAAGTACGTCGAGGAGAAGATCCTTCCCGTCAACCCCTTCGAGTCACTCGATACCATCGGCGTCGGCCGGCTGATGAAGATCGCGGTCGAGGAAGGTCGCCAGGCCCGCCGAGATATGGAGATCGGCATCTGCGGCGAGCACGGCGGCGACCCGGCGTCGATTCGTTTCTGCCACATGCTCGGCCTGAACTACGTCAGCTGCTCGCCCTACCGGGTGCCGGTCGCGCGGCTCGCAGCTGCCCAGGCTGCGATGGAGACCAAGGAAAGGGATCGCTAGCCGACTGCCCGGCGCGGGAACTGGCCTTAACGCTGCGGGAGAGTATCGCCGAGCGCACGCCTGACGGCGCGGACGACCGCGTCGAGAACGGGCCCAGAAAGGCGCGGGCCCAACGGACCTCGGTAAAAGAAGTCACGATCGATCGTCGTGATTTCCTCGCAGAACAGCACACCAGCCCGCCGCAGACCTCCAACGCCCGAGGCAAGCGTGACCCTGGTGGGACCTACTCGGCCGGTCGAGAACAGGGGAACGACAATCACGTCGTCGGTCAGCCGGTTACGAACGTCTTCCGAAATCACCAGGGCCGGCCGCGGCTGATGTGGATCATCGGGCTGGCCGCGGATGTACGCCATCCATAGCTCGCCTCGTCGTGGCCGACGGTCAGAGATCTTACCGCGCAGGGCGTTTCAATTTCCTGGTTGCGGCCGCATGGCGGATCTTGCGCCAACTGCGCAGCTCGCTCACGTCCGTCAATTCCGGGCCGCTGAACTGCTCGATCATCGCCTCTTCCTGGCGGGCGCGGTACCAGTATTGGAGAGCAGTCTCCATCACCTTGCTGCGGTCCATGTCGGCCCGGCCCTGAACGTATTGATCGACTGCGTTCAGCAGGGCGGGATCCACCGTAATGCTGATCTTTGCGCGACGACGGCCGATTGCGCCCACAGGACACATAATACTACTTATTGTCCTACCATTGGCGGGACTAACGACGCGAGAGGGCGCGATGGCGACCAACGAGCGCGACCGCTAGTGGTCGAAGGGCGGCAAAAGTCCATCCAATTAGAGTTGCCGCCTTCCGAGCAGCTTGCTATCCTGACCCGTGCTCGTCGTGCTGCTCCTCATCGCTCGTAGTCTCCTGGCTGGCCTCGGCTCGCGCAGGTGGCGTTGCGGACCAATCCGCGTCCTCGTCTGCGGTCTCGCGATCGAGCCCTATGGGTCTGGCTGCATGACGTCTGGCCCGATGGGCTGGCGGCAGCACCTCCGGCTGGTACGGCCGGAGACGGTAATCCGTTGGCATCCGAAGGGTTGGCGGCTGTATTGGACCTGGAAGTCGCACATCAAGCGGGGCGACCTCATCTCAGCCCCGAGGTCAGGGCTCTGATTACCCGTATCTCCAAAGAGAATCCACTCTGGGGCAGCGAGCGCATCCGTGGTGAACTGCTCAAGCTTGGCATCATCGTCAGTAACCGCTCCATCCGGCGCAACCGGTGGCGCCGAATCCCTTCGGGCGACCATCAGCGCTGGCGCACCTCCTGACTAACCAACTGCGCGGCATCTGGGCGGCCGACCTCTTCGTGGTCCAGACGGTGAGCTACCGTATCCAATATGTGTTCTTCCTGCTCCGCCATGATCGACGGGAATGGATTCACTTCAACGTCACGGCCAGCCCGACCGCCGCCTGCATCTGGCGCCAGGTGATGGAGGCAACACCCGTCGGCCGGCAGCCGAAGTTTCTGATCCACGACCGGGATGCCGATTACGGCGGCGACTTTGACGAGCGGCTGGCCAATCTGCGGATCACGGGAGTACGAACGCCGCCACGGGCGCCGAAGGCGAACGCGATCGGCGAGCGAATCGTGCGGACCATTCGATCTGAACGTCTTGACCACATCGTCGGGATCAATGAGCGCCACCTGCAGGCCGTGCTCGCCGAATTTGCCGACTACTACAACCGCGAGCGACCGCACCGTAGCCTCGGGCTTCGAAGTCCCATTGTCAGACCCCCGCAACCCGCCGGCTGAGTGGTCTCGCGGCCCGTGCTCGACGGTCTTCACCCATGTGTACGCTCGGGCGGCCTGAAGGCCGCTGCATTTTTGCCGTCCTTCAGCTTGAGACACCTATTTCATAGCCGATACATAAGGATGTGTCCGCTCATCGCTACAGAATTTGTCCAAACAAGCGTTCGCGGCTCGGCCGGTCAGGCTCGATCGCGACCGGCGTATTGATCTAGGAGCGCGCCAACCTTCCTCCTACAGGAAGACGGCCTGGATTCCGAAGGTCCGGCGCGCCGTCAGTTCTAACGTTCCGCCCGACCAGTGCTGGGCTCGACCCTAGGTGGCACCGCTCATGCTTATCCTCGTACGGAAGCGCCTCCATATCCGAGCTTGAGTAGCATCCGCGAGGTCCAGGCCAGCGGGCGCCCCGCATTCGGCTCGAAGCCGAGGGCGTCGGCCAATCGGTCAATCACCCCAAAGGTAAAGGCCACATACACTGCTTCCTCCAAAGCGCGGCTACTAACTCCCGCGGCACGGGCTTGGTGCACATCCGCTGTGCTCAACTGGCGCGGCGTTAGGATCAGCTTCTCAAGGAAGGAGAGAGTTGCGCGCAGGCGTTCATTGATCGGTGCCGTCCTGTAGTTCGACAAAATGGACTCAATCCATACTCGGTCCCCTGATGCCTTTACCGCGACCGCGGTATGGTCGGTCGTTCAATAGACGCACTGGTTCAGCATTGACACAAAGGCAGCGAACAGCTCGGTCTCCGTCGAACTCCATTCCGTCGCCTGGCGCATCGCCTGTTGGAAACAAGCAGCCATCCACTTGCCGAAGTGGTCGCGCCGGTACGACATGACGAGGATCGGTGGCGGCACCCGCCCCATGACTAGCCTCATTAGCGCTAGCTGCGCCTTTTGGAGCGGCCGGTGACCGTTCTCGACGACCCGAAGCCGCATCAGGCACCTTCACCTATTACTGCAAGACCGATATCGAGGCGCGCAAGGCTTGCTCCGAGAGCCGCCGCCTCAATCACCTCGAGGATCATGTCCTCGTCGTAACCCGCGGCGATTGCTGCCCTCAGATCCGCGTCGCTCGTCCGGTATGCGGCGATCGCGACCTGGTCTACTAAGCCCGCGATCGAAGAGGGGACCTCGGCCAGCTCCGGTGATGCTCGTGCCAGGCCTTCAGCGCGCTCCAGCACAGCGCGCCTGAGTTTGCTCGTCGTGGCGGCAGCCGCCGACTCAAAACCGTCGACCAGCGCTATCACCCGAGCCGGCCGCTTGTTGCGACGGAATTGGTCGGTCCGAGCCGCGGTCAAGAACCGCATCACCTCGGTACGCTCTGCACGAGGTCGGCTGTTCGATAGCGACCGCTCGGAAGGACTCCTTCTAATAGGACGATAAGAGGTGGAACGCTGGCGTCAGGGAGTGGGCGGTCACTGATATCCTCACCGGGGAAAGCGTCTTGATGTAGCTGCGTGCGCATATCACCAGGGTCCACGCAGTAAACGCGCATCGACGGTTCCTCGCTGGCAAGCACCGAAGACACTTGTTCCAGAGCCGCTTTACTCGATCCGTAGCCACCCCAACCTGCGTACACCTCATGGCCTGCGTCGCTTGTAATGTTGATGATTCGCGCCCCCGGCTTGAGGGAGAGCCGAACCGCCTGTATCAGCCCAAGTGCTGCGATCACGTTGGTCCGATAGACCATTTCGAGAACGTCGAGCGGATAGTCCAGAAGCTTCGGCCGCGGACTCGCACCCAGGATCCCCGCGTTATTGACCACCGCATCGAGCCCACCGAGGTCAGCAGCCGCCGATGACAGGCGACGGCGGTGCTCTGCGTCGGCGATATCACCGGCTAGGGCAACGACCTGAGTGTGATGACCGAGCTCGGTGCGTGCCTTTTCCAGCGCATCGTCGCCCCGCGCGTCGATCAGGAGACTCCACCCTCGGGCAGCGAGCTCTCGCGCCAGGGCAAAACCCAGACCGCGTGAGCCACCGGTGATGATCGCAGTTGTGTCCAATGCCTGCCCTATGCCTGTGCCTGAACCGGTGACATAGACTCTGCCTCCCGCTGGAGGAGGAGTGGATCTCCGCCTGCCCGGAGCCAGCCGATACGCCGAGCGGATCGCTCCAGCTCGGCTAGGGCATGCTCCGGTTCGAGATCCATGATGTTGTGGACTCCTGAAAGGCCGGAGATCAGGAAAATGAAGTCCCGGCGGTCCGTCATCGCCTGTCGAGGGTCGATCAACGCCTGGGCGCGGGCCCAGTAGGCCGTTCGGTCTCGGCTGGCATCGTAAAAGTAGTGCGTGAACGACAATACGATGCCGAGAAATCTCTTGTACACCGTGTCATAGATGCTCAGGAGTTCCGTTTCCCGCTGAGGCTCGGCCAGAACACGCATCATCGTCTTGGCAGCGAGGCTCGCACCGTTGAGCGCCAGGAAAAGGCCGCTGCTGAAGAGCGGATCGACAAAGCCTGCAGCATCTCCGGTAAGCAAGAATCCGGGGCCTGAAAAACGCTGGCACTGATAAGACCAATCTCGGGCAGTGCGGAAGGCATCTACGCGATGGGCAGGGTTGAGAAGGCGCTTCACCTCTAACGAGGCGTCGATGCTGCGACGGAACATTCTTTCCAGTCCAGCGAGCCCTCGCGTGGCCGCAGCCGGCGTCACGAAGCCGACGCTTTGAGTTCCATGGGGAAGTGGGATCAACCAGAGCCAGCCATCTGGCATGTTCTCGACGAGCAGATTCCCAGCCGCCCGACCTTCCAACGATTCGGCTCCCTCGAAATAGGACCAGATCGCAACATTCTTCAGGCGCGCGTCCCAGTTCACTAACCCAAGACGTCGACCGAGGAGCGCGGACTGACCACTCGCATCCACCACAAGTCGAGCGCGAACCTCCAAGCGCTCGCCGTCACTAGAGGCGCAGACTAAACCCGTACAACGATCCCCTCTAAACAGAAAATCGTTTACACGCATGCTCTCGACTACCGTTGCCCCGCACTGCTTAGCACGATTAAGTAGTAGCGCGTCGAACTCTGAGCGAACGACCTGGTAGGCGTACTCAAACGGACCCACTTCTGCGAAGTAGATGCTCCAGGGGAGGCGATGTCGACCCCAGAGGAGGGTTAAGCCCGCTTTTCGGATGAAGCCGTGTCCGAAAACCTCATCAGCCACCCCCAGTTCTTCCAGAATGGGCAACATCCCTGGTACCGTCGACTCGCCTATGTGGTATCGGGGAAAGGTTTCCTTCTCGCACACCAAAACACGATGCCCCGCTTGGGCCATCAGAGCGGCGACGCACGAGCCGGCTGGCCCTCCACCCACGACGGCAATATCAACGTTGATCACCGATAGCTCCTGGCAACACTGTTTCGCGGTCTGAAGGGGGTGTCAAGGCGCTGGATTCAATCGCAAACCGTTCGGTTTTGACCCAACCGAGGATCAATGCCAACTCCTCCAGGCTGAGGGCTTGCTGCGGATCACACCACGAGTCGCGCGGACGTGGATGGGCTTCGACCATCACGCCGTCTGCCCCAACGGCGATGGCGGCCCGCGTAAGCGGCGGCACCCAGGCGGATTCTCCGGCCGCGTGGCTGGGATCGACGATGATCGGATGGTCAGTCAGCTCGCGAAGCACCGGCACGGCACTTAAATCCAGGGTGTTCCGTGTTCTCGGTTCAAATGTCCGGATCCCTCTCTCACACAGAATCACTTGGCGATTCCCGGTTTGCTCGATATATGCTGCCGCGGCAAGCCACTCATCGTAGGTCGCGCTGAAACCTCGCTTGAGAAGAACAGGCAGTCCGCTAGCTCCTGCCGCCACGAGGAGCCGGAAGTTTTGCATGTTTCGGGATCCGATCTGAAGGCAATCGGCGACCCGGCCCACCAGCGGTACCTCTTCCGGCGCGAGCACCTCGGTGATGACCGGCACGCCGGTTTTCTGGCGGGCTTCCGCCACCAGCTCGAGCCCAGCCAGTCCCATCCCCTGGAAACTCTCCGGTCGTGTGCGCGGTTTGAAGGCGCATCCGCGTAGGACATCGACGCCAAGCGCAGCGAGCCGGGTCGCCGTCTCAACGTAGTCGGGTTCGACCGCGCAGGGCCCCGCGATCATTACGGCGCGGCTTCCACCAACGGCCACTGTGCCCAGGCGAACCGTCTGCTGGCTCCGGGTGTCGCGCTCCACCGTCGATAGCATGGGCGCCGCCAGCCCCACGAGGTTATGAGCCGACTTCAACGCCATATCCAATGTTGCGAAAGCGTTCCCGGCGACGCTTGAGCAAAAAGTCGCGGTCTGTGAACAGCAGCGGCATCAAATTGCGGTAGAGCGCGTCGTCGAGGAGCTTCGCCGTCTCGCCAAAGTCCACGTGTGCTCCGCCTGCCGGTTCCGGAATGACCTCGTCAACGGCCCCAAGCCGCAAGAGGGCATCAGAGGTAAGGCGCAGCTGTTCGGCTGCTTCCCGCTTGTGGGCAGAGTCTCGCCACAAGATCGAGGCGCACACTTCGGGCGCTGCCACCGAGTAGATAGCGTTTTCGAGGATGATGACCCGATCGGCAACAGCCATGCCCAGCGCTCCCCCACTGCCACCTTCGCCGATGATCGCAGCGATCACCGGCGTTCCGATCCGGAACCATTCCATGATTGCGTTGCCGATTGCGGACGCGATTCCACGCTCCTCCGCACTGCTTCCCGGAAATGCACCCGGCGTATCGATCAATGAAATAATCGGGAACCCGAACTTGGCGGCGGTTGCTGCCAGCCGAATGGCCTTTCGATATCCCTCGGGGTGCATCATCCCGAAGTTCCGCGCGACGCGCTCTGCGGTTGAGCGACCTTTCTGCTGACCGAACCACGTGACCGTCATGCCGTGCCATGTCGCGAGGCCGGCCACGAGCGCGGGATCGTCACCGATCAGCCGATCGCCGCGCAGCTCTCGAAAATTGGTCGTCAGCTTTGAAATGTAATCGAGTGAGTACGGCCGTGAAGGGTGGCGGGCCAGTTCGACACGTTGCCAGGCTGTGCGGCTCACCGAGTGATCACTGGAAGAAGTCGTATAGCTGCGCGAGCGTCGCTCTCAGCTCACTACGTCGGACAATCATGTCGACTTGGCCATGGCGGAGTTGAAACTCAGCTGTTTGGAAGTCGGCCGGCAGGCAGGCATGGGTTGCTTGTTCGATGACCCTTGGTCCAGTGAAGCCGACGGCAGCACCAGGTTCAGCGATATTGATGTCGGCGATCAGAGCGAGAGAGGCCGCAGTGCCCCCATATGTCGGGTTGGTCAAGATCGAGAAGTATGGAATTGCCGCGTCACTCAGCGCCCCAAGTGCTCCGTTCACCTTGGCCATCTGCATCAAGGCATGTATGCCCTCCTGCATCCGGGCCCCACCTGATGCGCTCACGAGAACCATCGGGATGCGGTCGTGGACGGCATGCTCGACCGTACGGGCCAGTCTCTCTCCAGCGACCGTACCCAGCGTGCCGCCAACGAACCGAAAGTCGAACACGGCGAGCCAGATCGGTCGGTTGCCAATCGTGCAGGTACCGGCGCGAACTGCCTCGTTGAGGCCCTCCGCCGCGGCGCCTTCGAGCGTCACCCGGTATGGCGTCGGCTGTAACCACTCGGGCACCTGGTCAGGCCAAAGGTCAGTCCAGTACTCGGCCCAGCTGGAGGCGTCGGGCAGCAGGCTGATCCAAGCATCGGCATGAAGCGGGAAGTGATGGCCACAACGGCACACGTACGCTTCCGGTGCTAGCTCAATCGGCTTCAATCTGAGACTGCACCGTGGACAAGAGTTCGGCAGTGCAACTGGCGGCAATGCCTCTCCACAAATGGAAAGGTGACGCCAGTCCGATGCCGGCTTCGAATCGACTTCAACTGCCGACGGGGGCACGAAAACCGTCTGGGCTGTCACCGCGAATCGCTCCGATCCATAGCTAATACCCCGGGCTTGGAATGACGTCAAGCAGATCCACGGTCGAACTCGCCCTCCCGACTTTGTGCAATCACGAGCACAATGACCCACTCGCCTAGGATCTCGATCCACGACGCAGCGAATTCCTTTACGCCGAGGCGGTTTGCTATTTCAGCCGCCGCCCCGCGAAGCCGCACCGTGATTTGGTTCCCTCTGACTGCGGCCTCGATATCGGACCACTCGATGCCGACCATGCCACACCCCAGGGCCTTTCCGACAGCCTCTTTTGCGGCAAAGCAAATGCTGAGGTAGCGTTCTCCGCCTGGTTGCCCATCGAAGGCTCGCAGCTCATCGACGGTAAAGACTCTGGTCAGAACGGCGTTGTCATATCGATGCGCGATTGAGCCAATGCGAGCAACGGAAGCGATGTCGATGCCGACGTGAAACTCGGTGCGCAATCCTAGACCCGCAGGCAGCCGCTGGACAGCTACAAACTGGCCTCGTATGGTGGCCATGTCAACAAGGTCGATGCTGAGACCGCTTGGCAAATGAAGGATCATGTCGGCCCATACGGATAATGACGTCGTCATCCAGGCTTCGGTCGAACTTGCCTGGTCGATCGCGAACGACATCCCAGCCTGGCCCTCTCTCTTTGTTGGCGAGTACGCGACGGCTGAAGTCCTGGAGAGGATAGGCAATCGCGTCGTGTTCCGGCTGACGACGGTTCCCATGACAGACGGGCGCACTTATAGCTGGATATCTGAGCGCGTATTGGACGAAGAGCGCAAATGCGTCGTAGCGCGCCGCCTCGAGCTCGGCCCGTTTCGGTACATGAACATTGTTCAATGCTTCAAGGAGCAAGCGTCAGGCGTGCGGTTGCGATGGATTCAGGACTTCGAAATGCGCGATGACGCTCCGTTCACTGACCAGCAGATGGCCGCGCGCATTAATGGTTCCTCGCCCGCGCATCTTCAAAACCACAAGCGTGTAATCGAGGAGGCGGCCGCAATCAATGGCGGTAGAAGCGGCCTCGGGTAAAACGGACTTTTGCATAGTCCACGTGACGGGCAGCTACGACCCGATCGTGACGGCCTGGCGCCTGGCGAATTCAGGTCTCTTCGTGGATTATGTTGCCTACGAAAGGGCCGGCGAATACTGGTTCGCAGGAGGCATCCTTGGCGAGGTCTCCGTTGACGCCGCGGGCGTAACCGCTCGCTGGGGAAATTCTGAGAGGGACGAGACCAGCTCGAGTCCACCATTTGAACTGGCGGCACGGGCGCTTCATAGTCTTCCGTGGTTCGGTTGTCGAGCATACGGCTGGATCGCCTTCGAGATGGCCGAGCGTACAACAGGAATGCGGCATCCTGCCAACGACACGCATGTCCTGCTGGATCTCATGATTCCGCACACAGAGGTCAACATTCATTCCAATTCATGTACGATCCGAAGCACCAGCCCTGCCATGGCAGCTCGCGTGCAGCAGCTGCTTACTAGGCCAATCGCGCTTCCAAGCTTCAACGTTCGGGCGGTCGACGTGAACTTGCCTTGGGATGAAGCTGCTTTTCGGGAGGCCGTTATTGCTTCGCTGGAAGCGATTCGGCAGCGCCGCTTGCAAAAGGTTATCGTCTCGCGATGCGTAACGGTTCCCTTCCCCGTCGATTTCTTGGCCACGTACGTGTTGGGGCGTAGTCACAACACCCCGGCGCGGTCATTCATGCTGGCGCTCCACGGCCGCCGCGCAGCCGGCTTCGCCCCTGAAACCGTGCTCGAAGTTGATGCCGAGGGATGGGTCACCGTACAGCCTCTCGCGGGAACTCGGGCTTGTGGATTGGGCAAGGACGTTGACCTCAGCCTCCGAACCGAGCTCAAGCACGACCCCAAGGAGATTTATGAGCATTCGATTTCGGTGCGAGCCGTCTGCGAGGACCTTGTCGCCGTCTGCGCACCGAGGACGGTACGAGTCGAAGATTTCATGTCTGTCCGAGAAAGAGGAAGCGCCCAGCACCTTGCTTCCACCGTAAGAGGGCAACTGGCGTTGGGGAAGTCAGGCTGGGACGCGCTGCAGGCGACGTTTCCGGCGATCACCGTTTCTGGCATTCCCAGAAAAGCGGCATGCGAATTGATCGCCGAGCTCGAGCCACGGAGACGTGGTCTATACGGTGGCGCCGTGCTCATGGCAGATGGCGATGGGGCGATCGACGCGGCCCTCGTCCTCCGAACCATCTTCGAACAAGACGGCGCAACCTGGCTGCGCGCTGGGGCCGGTATCGTTGCCGGTTCGACTCCAGAACGCGAGTTCCGTGAAACCTGCGAAAAACTAGGCAGCCTGGCGACGCATGTCGTTCCGCTCTGGGGGGATGCCGAGGCGTCGGGTTGGCCTTAGGGCTCGCGGTTTGAGCCTCGACCTGTGCCTGAAGCGCACCGCTTTTTGGGGCCAGGAGTTCCCCTATATCGAGGCCGGCGCGGCGTCTTCCATCAAACCCCCTGACCTCTTGCTGTTACACGGACTCGGGGGAAGCATGTGGCAGTGGGAGGATGTGATGGGCCATCGACCGGCCGACCAGCGCTGGGTGGCGGTTGATCTCCCGGGTCATGGCGACAATCCGCTTCCGGCCGGGTGCTCTCTCCAGGTGGCGGTCGGCTGGCTCAGAGAATTCATCGAGACCATAACAACAGCGCCGATAGGATTGGTAGGCCACTCGCTTGCCGGCCTTATCGTCCTTCAATTTGCGGTCATCAGTCCTGAGCGGGTATCGTGGCTTGGCCTTCTTGCGACTGCAATCCATGTCAGGATCCATCCAGAATTGCGCGAGCAGTTGCTTCGAGGACAGGTCCGAGATGACTTTCTCGCCGGCGCTTGCGCACAGCCGATGCCTGCCCGACCGCTCAGGAGGATCGTTGACGACTTCCGCCGTGCGCGCCTCGGACCACAAGCCGTCGACGTGTGGGGAACCAATGCGACAGACCTGCGTCATGCTATTGGCTCGATCGGTCGGCCGGCTCTGGTCATCGCTGCCGGGTCCGATCGGGTGATCTCGCCGCGTAAGAGCCGAGAGCTCAGGGAACTTCTTCCCGCCGCTGAGTTGGTTGTCCTGGAGGGATGCGGACACTACCTTCACCTCGAGGCGCCGCCACGCATCGCTGCCGAGCTGACACGATTCACGGCTCGACCGCACGAAAATTTGATGGATTGACGCGGCTCGTGTCGTGGCAGATAGTAGCTACGACTCGTACTTTGGGATAAGCCAGCGGGGGTTCTTTTGGGGGGGGGTGGAAGGTTGAGACGGAAGGCACGGCTGAGAAGTCGGTCCGTCAGCCAGTCATTAGCGACTGAGGGTCGCCCCAACAAGGCTATCCGTGAAAACACCAGTGGCGAGACGTCCATCGAGAGGTCGCGGCCTCTCGCCGGTGAAACCGGTTCTGACGAGGTCAGCCAGAGCATCTACGAAAAGCTCGCCATTGACCTGATCGACGAGTGCCCCAACCAGCCACGGCATGCCGTTGACGCCGTCAGCCTCGAGGAGCTGACGCAGAGCGTTCACGATCATGGTCTTTTGCAGCCGATCCGTGTTCGGACCAGAGGTGATCGTTTCGAGGTAGTCGCAGGACACCGCCGCCTGATGGCCGCCCGTCGTGCCGGCCTGAGGGCGCTGCCCGCCATCGTGGTGGAGATCGATGATGACCGCGCGCTCATCGAGGCACTCATTGAAAACATTCAGCGCGAAGACCTCAATCCAGTCGATCGTGGGGAAGCCCTCCGCCGTCTGCGCGTGAACCTGGGTTCACAATCATGGGGCCAGATAGGCCGTGCCATCGGCATCAGTCGGCGCCATGTTTACCACCTGTTAAACCTCAGTCAGTTGCCCGATTCAATCCGCGAGGACATCCAGGTGGGCAACGTTAGCGAGAAGCACGGTCGAGCATTGGTCCGCCTTCGAAATTTTCCCGACTTGCAGACGGAGCTCTGGCAACGCATAAGCAAGGACAAGCTTTCGGGTGATGATGCATTGGAGACGGCGAAGGAGCTCATCGCCGATTATCGGGCTGGCGATAGTCCGCCCGAGGAAAGGGAGTCGAGGTTCTTGGCAGCGTCTGCGCTCGACCACGCCGTTGCCGATCTGCTACGGATGTTGCCCCACGCCACCATGCGTGACATCCGTCCTCTCAGAGATCAGCTTGAAAAACTTGCCCGTCAACTCGCCGAGCTGCTCATCGATGCCTTCCATCCGGGGGACCGAGGGCGGCAGGGCGTGACGCAGAGCCTCGTTGCGAAGACGGAACTGCCACATAGCTAACCCGTAAATCTCAGCGGCTGCTTGGCGGATGTGGCTTGGCCGCGTTCAATGGGGTCCATCCAGGCGAGGGAAGGGACGTGGCATGGGCCGAGTGGTAATTACCGGGCTTGGGATCGTGGTTCCCGGCGGAGTTGGAGTAGAGACCTTCTTTCGAAATAATGCTGCCGGCACCTCGCACGTCCGCCATATGCAGAGCATGGTTGATATGGGACTCAAAAGTCACGTTGCGGCGGCCGTGGATGGATTTTGCGTCGGCAACCACCTTCCGGCGGAGATCGTCGCTGAGATCGGTGGTCTGAGTCGATTTGTACAGTTCGCCGTGACTGCCGGAACCATGGCCATCGATGACGCTCGACTGCCCGACGCGACCTTCGTCGGAGAGCGCGCGGGCATTATTTGCTCCTCAGCGATCGGCGGCACGCCCGAGTTTCAAGAAACGTATGAGTCACTGACCCGCAATGGCCTCAGCCGCGTCGACTCCCTGCCGGAGGGATCGAACTTCTACGACTCCGTTTTCCTGAATTTTCCACCGACGTGGTTGGCACGCCATTTCGGCATTGAAGGACCGTGCACCTCGCTCACCACGGGATGCACGGCAGGAATCGATGCGCTTGGTCTCGGGTTCGACCTTGTGCGTCACGGCGAGCTGGACATAGCGGTAACCGGTGCGGCCGAAGCGCCACTAAGCGGTATCGCGTACGCCACCCTCGACATAATCGGATCTCTTTCGAGAGTGGAATGCCGGCCCGATCAGGCCTCCAGGCCATTCGATGCACGGCGCGCAGGGTTCGTCCTTGGGGAGGGCGCCGTCACGATGGTGCTCGAGGAGTACGAACATGCGCTCCGCCGCGGGGCGCCGACCTACGGGGAGATCCTCGCCTGCGTCAGCCTGAACAATGCCTACCACATGAGCGACCTTACTTCTGATGGAGCCGCTATGGCCGCCGTGATACGGGCATGCATCGAGATGGCGGGCATTGACGCCTCAGCCATCGACTACATCAACGCCCACGGGAGTTCGACTCCACAGAACGACGTCTTTGAAACAAATGCATTCAAGACTGTGTTTGGCCGGCGCGCTTACGAAATCCCGATCAGCTCGACCAAGTCGATGATGGGACATTCGTTGTCCTCGGCCAGCCTGGTAGGGGTTGCTGCCGCGCTCAGCGCCATCCAGCTTGGCGTCATACCGCCGACGATCAATTACGAGGTTCCCGATCCCGCATGTGACCTCGACTATGTCCCCAACCGGGCACGACGCGCCAACGTGCGGACCGCGCTGGTGACTGCCAGTGGCTTCGGCGGGATCCACTCCTGCGCACTGCTAGCGAGCACGAATTCGCAGGACTCAGCGGCCAGGTGACCCCTGCAGTGCTCGACCAGCCGTACCCTGACGACATCGTCGCCGCGTATCGGATGGAGGGGTACTGGCGCGATGAAACGATTCCCGACGTTGTCCTCCATCATGCCACCACGAGCCCCGAACGTGTGGCCGTTGTCGGGGAATCGACGCTTACGTATGCCGAATTGGATGCCCTGGTCCGTCGTTGGATCGGCATACTTGGCCAACTCGGTGTCCGACAGCACGCGGTCGTCGGGGTCCAGCTCACGAACACGGTCGGTTTTGTTGGCGTCCTCCTCGCGCTCATCAACGTCGGCGCAGTCCCAATCCTCATCGTCCCTTCGCTCGGGCCGCGTGAGGTCTGTCACGTGCTACGGGTGGGTGGCGCGTCGGCCCTGATTGTTGACGGCGTCTTCCAGAGAGGCGGCCTCCTGTCCCTCGCTCGAGCTGTGAGGAAAGAGATCGGTCCGTCTCTGGCTGTGTTCGTCATGAATGCGCCCAACCAAATAGATGTGGATGGGATGGACCCTCGTGCTCTCGAGAGGGACTTTGACACAACTGATCTCGAATCCCCTACGAGACGTGCTGAGGACATCGCGTTCTTCCTGCTGTCTGGAGGGACAACCGGTCCACCCAAGCTAATCCCGCGAAGGCACCATGACTACGTCTACAACATTCGCATTAGCGCCGAGTTGTGCGCCCTCGACGATCGGACGGTCTACCTCGCAGCCCTGCCAGTTTCACACAATTTTGCCCTCGGGTGCCCTGGCATCCTTGGCACCCTCAGCAGGGGCGGCCGGGTGGTACTGGCGCCGCGGCCAGATGCTGGCTGCGTTTTACCCCTCATCGCGCGTGACAGAGTAACAATAGTTGCGGCAGTGCCGTCCCTGATTTTGGACTGGTGTGACGCCATTTCGGCATCAGCTTTCGACCTCACGAGCCTCCAGCTTGTCCAGGTCGGCGGCTCTAGACTGTACCGCCGGCAGGCCGAGCGCCTTCTTGAAACCCTTGGGTGCAAGCTACAGCAGGTTTATGGTATGGCCGAAGGGATGCTGAACTTTACGCGCCTGGACGATCCCGTGGACGTCATTATCGACACGCAGGGCCGACCGGCTTCCCCTGGGGATGAATTCCGAATCGTGGATTCAGGTGGCCGTGACGTAACTCGGGGAGAACCCGGTGAGCTATTGGTTCGAGGGCCTTACACCATCCGCCGTTATCATGCCGATTCAAGAACCAACGCAGCGGCTTTTACTGCATCTGGCTTTTACCGGACAGGCGATCTCGTCAGGCTCCACCCTACGGGAAACCTTGTCGTCGAGGGGCGCGTTCGCGAGCTCATCAATCGGGCCGGCGAAAAGGTGTCACCTGCAGAGCTCGAAGATCTACTGGCAAACCATCGCGCGATCTCGAAGAGCGCCGTGGTTGGAGTGGAGGACGACCGCGTGGGGGAGCGTGTATGGGTGTTCGTCGTTCCAAAGTCGGGCTGGCGCATCGACCTCGCCGACCTGCGAAACTATCTGAAAAGTCAGGGCCTCGCGCGATTCAAGTTGCCCGAGCACTTGGTCGTGCTCGATAGCCTGCCGCTTACACCCGTCGGGAAGGTCGACAAGGTGGCTCTTCGTCAACGGTCTGCCGAAATACGACTCAACGCTTAAAGCGATCACCGCGGTAACTGAGTATCGACTAGCCGGTTAGGGCGCAATTTTCTCTGGAGACGGCGAAATGGTTACCATCGAAACGGACGGCACGCTTGTTACCTTCGTGAATGTCTTTACTTGCTGGCCAGAAAACCAGGACCACCTCATTCAGATCCTAGAGGAGGAGACGCGAAGCTTTGCCCAGCATGTGCCAGGATTCCTGTCAGCCAGCATCCATCGCAGCCTGGACGGCCGCCGAGTGGTGAATTATGCGCAGTGGACGGACGTTCGGGCCTTCGAGAAGGCCATGCAGGGTGAAGACGGCAGACGGATCATTGCCCGGGTACACCCGTTTGCCCAGGTAGTGGATATCCACACGTACGAAGTAGCGAGTGTATTCGAGACGGACAGTACCTGATAACGCAGCACGATTCCGGCTGCAACCGCGCTAGGAGGTTGAGCGGGAGCCGACGCTACTCCCCATGGCCGCTGCAAGATTGAGTCGGTGACGTTCCGGTTCCAACCATTCGGTGACAGGTCCCGCATCCAGGCTCCTAAACGCTTCCTCGAAGCAAACACCCTCTGCCACCGCCGTGACGGCCACCGTTAACAGTTGATTCAGGTAGACCGCTAGGGACCGTAGGTCCTCAGCCGTCGCCAGGGGCCCGTGCCCTGGCACGACCAATGCGGGTTTCATGGCGAGAAGCGCGTCTAGGGCCGAAACCCACCCCTCCAGGCTTCCATGAATGGAAAGCGGTGTCACGCCTTTGAAACAGAGATCCCCTGCGACAAGAATGCGCGAATCTGGCAGCCACACAGCGACATCCATCGGACTGTGGGCAGGCCCGAAGGTAACAAGCTGGCCGCCATATGGGAGTTCGACCGCCTGATATTCCCACGATTCGGGAGGCCGTACGGCGCTGATCACCACCCGAGAACCGTAGCCAGGGATGATGCGCTCGAAGGGCGGCGGGTCATCAATCATCATCTTCGCCACATTGGCCGTCAGAGGGTGGGTGAGTATACGGGCGTCCGAGAAGACGGCGTTACCACCAATGTGGTCAACGTGGTGGTGGCTGTTGATGACCGTGGCGACTCGAGCACCACGCAACCGGATCTCGCGCCGCATGATTTCGGCCATCGCAGGCAGAAGCATGCTGTCGACCAAATAGGCGGTTGATGAATCGATCAAGATCGTGGCGTTCGATACCCCAGCCTCACCACGGCCGTGAAGCACGGCTACGACGCCGTCCGCGATCTCGACGAACCGCTGCCCAGGAAGATCCTCCCCCATCCACTTCGATTCTTCGTCCGCTCGCCAACGCACGTAAAGCGCTTTATCATGCCGGTTGACCACAGAAAGATGGACACACAGAGGGCGATAAGGGAGCAGATGCGGCGCATTCTCACTGAGGCCTTTAGCCGGGGGCGCCTCGAGGTTCTTGACGAGCTGCTCACGCCAAACTTTGTGAACCATAACGCCCCGCCTGGGATCGATCCGGGTCTCGACGGCTTGAAGGAAATCATCTGCTTGGAGCGTCGTGGCATCCCCGACCTGACTTATACAGTTCTTCACGAGGCCGTGCAGGGGGACCTCGTATTCCAGCACGCCGTTGTCACGGGCACCCACCGCGGGCCACTCTTCGGCGTTGATGGCACCGGAAAGCGGGTTGAGTGGCGCGAGATGCATCTCGCGCGAGTCGTGAACGGTCGCTGCGCTGAGCACTGGGGCGTGACCGATATGGCTGCTCTGTGGGTGCAGATCGGGCGGGCTGCGGCGCCCATCCCGCCACACCAGGTGGTGGGTACGCCAGCCTAGAAGTGGTTCGATGGCGGGCCATGTCGATTTGGCGATCGTCGTACACGCACCCCTGATGGTCACGTGGTCGATCTCCAACGAACACGACGCCGAGGGATGGGGGGCGACGGGAGTGCTCAGATCGGAAGGCGCTTGCGGGCGGTCTATCTTCCAGGTGACCACGCCGGCTGACACGGACGGACGCACCTGGACGTACAACGTCGAACGCTGCCTGTATCCCGAGCAATTCATCGTGTACTCCCGGCGCTGGGGAAATCCCGCTTTCCTGTACTCGGTCGCCTGGTGGATCTACAGTCCGGAGGAGGACCGAACGAGAGTTCGTTGCGTACAAGACTTCGAAATGTCCTGTGAAGCGGCCGTCGACGACCGGCGCATGGAGGACATCATCTCCCGGGCCACCCGGGTAGCCCTGGCCGGAATGGCGGCTCGAGTCGAAGCGGCTCTCGCCAATATCGGCAAAGCCCCAGCGGCGTATCGGGGATGAGAGGTTCGGACCGTAATCAGCTCAACGGACTGGGTTCGCCCGCATGACGCGACGGGCGGTCGTTACGGGCATCGGGATCGTGAACCCCCTGGGAACCGGCCATGATGGCTTTTGGAACAGTTTGGTCGCCGGAAAACTCGCCATCTCACGCATCACTCGCTTCCCCGCCGAAGGCCTTCCGGTCCAGCTGGCCGCAGAGGTGCGGGGGTTCGATGCGACCCAGTATGCTCCCCGGCGATTGATCGCCAAGAGTGATCGCTTCGCACACTATGCGATGGCTGCGGCGGATCTCGCTTTGAAGGACGCCGCGCTGCCCGTTGCAGACCTCGATCCCTATCGAATCGGTATCAGCTTCGGCAACAACAGTGGCGGTTGGGACCTTTGCGAACGTGGCTTCGAGGAGTACTACCAGCAGGGCCCGTGCATGGTGAATCCCTGGCAAGCGACGGCCTGGTTTCCAACGGCAGCCCAGGGGTTCGTCAGTATTCGCTTCGGCCTGCGAGGATTTAGCAAGAGCTTTGCTTGCGATCGCGCGAGTGATGCTTGTGCGCTATTTTTCGCGCTTCGCGCGATCCGCTGGGGATACAACGATGTCGTCCTAACTGGAGGCTCTGAAGCTCCTATCACGCGCCTCGGGGTGGCGGCGCACGTTTCGACTGGTGAACTCAGCCGGCGGCTCGATCCTGAGCGTGCCTATCTTCCGTTCGACCGCGACCGTAATGGGCTGGTCCTTGGCGAGGGAAGCACCGTGCTTATCCTGGAGGAGCTTGCCCACGCAAAACAACGAGGGGCACGAATCTACGGCGAGGTCCTCGCCGTGGAGCAGCGGACTGGCGATCCCCAAGATCCGAGTGCGCTCGAATCCGCGTTGACCTCAGCGCTGCGGTCTGCGGCGTGTGTCCCCCAGCAGATTGACCTCGTTCTGGCCGACGGCTGTGGCACTGTCGCTGGCGATCGCACCGAGGCGTTAGCGCTTCACCGGGTGTTCGGCTCGGACTGCGCGCGACCGCAGGTTACCGTCCCGAAGGCCGCCTATGGCCACCTCTATGGGGCAAGTTTCAGTACCGAGCTCGCCTGTGGACTCCTTGCCATGGACAGGGGGTTACTGCCGCCTACGGTGAGTACGAGGTCGGTCTCGCCCGATTGCGATCTCCGCTTGGTTGTTGAAGCGGTTCCCGCGCACCTCGAGTACGTGTGCGTCAACGGACGATCACGCGAGGGGACAAATGTATGTGTCGTAGTGGCTCGAGATATTGACCGTTGGCGCCAAGTTAGCGAGGATGGGACGGCGGTTTGAGGAGGGTGTTGCTTTGATTGACGTCCGAAACGCTCTTATGCAGGCTCTCCGGGCAGTCGGCATCTCGGAACAGGACTTCCGAGACGATACACGTCTTCGGAGCGACCTCGAGTTGGACTCCACCGAAACCGTTGAGATTGGTCTCGAGTTCAAGAAAAGACTCGGCGTCGACGTGAAACTTGAGTCCGCGCAAGATCTGACGATTCAGCAAGTTTGCGAACTGGTGGAGCAGGCTCTCGCGCGAACTCCACATGCCGTGCCCTGACGCTGGACGAGCATCTAAGTCCCCTGGAGAAGCGTTGACAGAGATCGTTCCGGCGCAAACACTAGGCAGGTAAACGTTTGGCGTTCTGCGCATCCGGGCTTGTTCGTTAGATGGCGCGAATTTAGGACCGTAAGGAGGTTCCTATGGGCACACAGGAAAACATCGATCTCGTGCGCCGTGCTGCCGACGAGTTCATCAACAAGGGAAACGTCGATATTGCTGACCAGCTGTTCACGGACGATTACGTATGGCACCCCGGTGACGGCGTCTCTCCAGCCATGAGCCGGGATATGCACAAGGCTGACTACAAGGCCCTCCGCCAGTCATTTCCGGATGTTCAGATCATGCTCGAGGACGTCGTGGCCAGCGGCGACGACAAGGTGGTCACCCGCTTCACGATGAGGGGGACTCACAAGGGCGCATTGCCCTACAGAGATGGTCCGACACTGACTCCACATTGGCCGCCGAAGAGGGTGACCTGGACGGGTATCACGATCCATCGACTTGTAGACGGCAAGATCGCGGAGGGTTGGATTAGCTACGACTATGCGGGCGTCGCTCGACAACTCCAACAGGCAACCGGCTGAGCACGACGTAACGCAGGAACGCTAAACGATCTGGCCACAAAGGAGGAACTCGATGGGAACTCAAGAAAACATCGGTCTCGTACATCGTGCCGTTGAGGAGTTCTTCAACAAGGGGAATCTAGACGCAGCTGACGAGCTCTTCACCACGGACTACGTGTGGCATCCGGCAGATGGAATTTCTCCGCCGATCGGTCGTGATGCACACAAGCAGGATTACAGCCTGTTGCGCGCTGCCTTTCCTGACATTGAGCTCCACGTGGACGACACCGTCGCCCGCGGAGACAAGGTCGTTACGCGGTTCACCATCACCGGGACTCACACGGCTACGTTTCAGCTGGCGGATGGCCAACAGGTCACCGCCACAAACCGCCCCCTCAAATGGACTGGGATGACAATTCATCGAATCGTCGACGGAAAGATCAAGGAGGGCTGGATCAATTACGACAAGGCCGGGATGGATAGGCAGCTGGGCCTCGACATCAAGCCGCCGGCCAACCAGGTGGCAGCTGCGCTGGCAGGTTGATCGTCCGCGGATTGTTCATTGAGCGGAAGTCGCGTATCAGATGAGCCCGCCGTAATTGCCGGCGGAGGGCCTGTGGGTCTGACGCTGGCCATCGCGCTGCGGCGCCACGGCGTGAGGTGCCGCGTGGTGGACAAAAACGACGGGCCATCTGAACTGTGCAAGGCTCTCGCTGTTCAAGCCCGAACCCTGGAGATTTTCGCTCACCTAGGGATCGCGCAGGCTGCGCTAGAGGGCGGGCTCATCCTGCACGGCGCATGCATCTACCGGGATGGCGTTCTGGTCCATCGCAACCAAATCGATCCGACGCCGCGGCCAGAAGTGCCGTACCCCTTCGTCTTGTCGCTGGAGCAAGGGAAAACGGAAACGATTCTCGCCAACCATCTGGTAACCGCAGGCGGTCGCCTCGATCGCCGGATTGAAGTCGTTGGCTTTATCCAGGACGGCGCTGGCGTCACCGTCCAATTACGCCACCCTTCGGGGCAGGAGGAGTCAACGACGGCCAAGTACCTGGTGGGCTGTGACGGTGCGCATAGCACCGTCCGTGAGGCGCTGGGTCTACCGTTCGAAGGAGATGATTACCCCCACGCCTTTCTCCTCGCCGATGTGGATATTTCGTGGCCGCTAGCAAATAACGAGAGTCATCGCTTCATGCATCAAGAGCAGGCGTTGGTTGCATGGCCGATCGATGGACGAGGTCGGTTCTACCTGTCGGGTCCCGAATCACATGCTTACCACAACGATGTTCATTCGTCGGAATGGGAACCGCTCGAATCCCCCACGCTTGCGGAGGTCCAGGCTTACGTTGACAAGCGCCTCCCGGTCAACGCACGGCTGAGCAATCCTCGTTGGCTCTCTCGATATCGAGTAAGCAAACGCATCGTGAGTCGCTACCGGGTCGGTCGCGTTTTCCTTGTGGGCGATGCCGCACACGTCCATTCGACGACCGGAGCGCAAGGAATGAACACAGGCATCCAGGATGCCTATAACCTGGCCTGGAAACTTGCCCTTGTCCTTAAAGGACAAGCCGATCCCGAAATCCTCGATACGTATCACGCCGAGCGTCATCGGATTGGACAGTCTGTCCTCGAGACTTCCGACCACGCCTTTCGCCAGTGGACAGGAACTCAACGCGTGAAGCTCGATGACCAGGAAGCGACACGGCAGATGTTCGCCAAGTTTGCCCAGCTGGACCTCAACTACCGAGGCAGCCCGATCGTCGAGGACTACCCGATCAACGGTGCTGGCGAACCGGCGGCGCTACAGGCTGGTGACCGAGCGCCCGATGGGATACTGGTCGATCCCGCGGGTCGCCGATGTCGCCTCTTTGAGGTGATTGCCTCGCCCCGGCATCACCTGTTGCTCTTCACAGGAGTGAAATCCGATTCGTCGACGGTCTCAGAGCTAAACGATCTGGCTGAGCAGGTGCGCGCAGGGTGGGGTGAGCGGGTCGTAACGCATTGGATCGCCCACGAAGAAGCCCCGCTGGAACCTTTGGCGACGTGGAGCGCCGGGATTCTCGTTGACCCTACCGGTCGGCTGCATGCGACCTACGGCGCGGTCGCCCCCGCGGCTTACCTGATTCGCCCGGATGGTCATATTGGCTTCTATGGAGGTCGGCGTCATTTCAACAAGCTGCCCCATGCGCTTGGGCGCGTCTTGACCCCACAACGCTGATGGCCACGGCGGTTGCAGAGACAGCACAAACCGGTGTATCCCCGGTAGCGCTCTGGCCGCTGATCTCCGGAGCGCGGACGACGCAGCTCGTGTACGTCGCCGCCAAGCTTGGTCTCGCGCGCGTGCTCGCCTCGGGGCCCCTGTCGAGCGACGACATTGCTGCGCTGGTAGGGGCTCATCCGTCGACGCTGGAGAGGGTTATGAGAGCAATGGCGACATTCGGCCTGCTGTCAGAGGGCGATGATGGTCGCTTCGCTGTCACGCCGCTCGGGCTGTATCTCGATCCAGCGGCCCCAGGATCCATGCATGACTGGGCGATTATCTGGGGGGAACTTCACGCGAAGTCCTGGTCAAACCTCCTCGAAAGCGTTCGAACGGGGAAGTCCGCCCTGCAGCTCCTGTCGGGTCGAGAACTCTGGGAATACTTGGACGGATGCCCGGACCTGGCCGCGGCGTTCCTTCGAGAAATGAGTCGCGAGACCCGCGCGGCCGTCGCTGCAATCATGAAAGCGTACGACTTCTCCTCGTATCACCTTCTGGTCGATGTCGGAGGCGGAGAGGGAGCACTGCTGGCCGCCATCCTGAAGTCCCATCCGGATCTATCGGGCGTGCTCTTCGACAGTGAGCGAGTCCGCTGCGGCGCCGAGCGCCTTCTAGCTACTGAGGGTATTGCAAACCGCTGTAAGCTGGTCATTGGCGACTTTTTCGGAGAGATTCCCGGTGGAGGCGATGGGTATCTCCTCAAAAACATCCTTCAGGATTGGGACGACGAGCGGAGTCGCAGGATCCTGACAAACTGTCGACGTGCCATGCGGCAGGGTGGCCGCCTTCTAGTAATCGAGACCTTGCTACCGGAGCCTGCAAGGAACTCGCCATTTCTCGTCCAGATGGACGTGCAGATGCTCGTCGGTCCGGGTGGACGAAAACGGACCTCAGCCACATTGGATCAGCTCATTGCGGCAGCGGGCTTCCGCCCCGTCAGTCTGATACCTACCGAGTCTCAATTTTCGATCATCGAAGCGGTTGGAGTCTGAAAACACGTGGGCTTGACCACGAATTCGATGATGGCGGCCGTTGCTCGAAAAGGGGCCGGTGACTTCACTGTGGAAGAGGTACCTATCCCGTGCCTCATGGAGGGAGAGGTCCTCATTCATGTGCGTGCGGTCGCATTGACGCGAGGTTTGGTGGCAATGTGGCAATACACCGACATGATTCCGCTGCTACCTGGGATCTTGGGACATGGAATTGCCGGTACGGTGGTCGAAGCTCGCGACGCCGCTAGCGGACTCCAGGTCGGTGACCGTGTCCGCGTGCACGCCTTGTTGACCTGCGGGGCTTGCGACGACTGCCGGAATGACCGTGAGTCTCTCTGTGCCAAGCAGTGCGCAATCGGCGCCGCCCTGTACTCCGATAGAGCCCTTCCCGTTTACGAGCGCTACCACAACGGCGGCATGGCGGAGTATGTTCGAGTCCCCGCCAACGCCGTGCAGCGCCTGACTAACGCCGTGTCTGATGAAGTCGGGGCTCATATCGGTACGTTGGCGGGCTCGCTTCGCGCCCTGCGTCTTGCGGAGGGCAGCCTTGGCTCCTCGCTCGTCGTTATCGGAGCAAGTGGTGCGTCGGGTGCGGCGGCGGTTCGCCTGGCGCCGCTCTTGGGCTTCACGACCATTTGCGGTGTCGCGACCCAACGCGATCGGCTCGAGCGACTGTCTGGATCGCCAGGGCTCACCCACCTGGTTGCCACTGCGGATTTGCCTCGCGACTGGGAGGATCGCCGACTGCTGACCAACACAATACTGGAAATGATCGGCCCTCCGGGAGCCGACGCTGTTGCCGACTTCACGCCATTTGGAAATTCGGCTGCCACACAAGCCATGCGGGCGCTAAGGCCGGGCGGCTGTTTGGTTCTGTCCGGCGGGAATCCAAGCGAGCTCCACCTCTCGTATCTGGAGATCATGCGCAACCAGATCCGAATTAAAGGAAGTCGAGGCACGATTCGCCGCGATGAGCACGAAGTAACCAGAATGCTGGAGGCGGGCCGGCTCGGCGTCGACGATCTTGTCACGCATTCTCTTCCGCTGAGTGACGTCAACCGCGCTCTTGAGATCGTCATGAGCCGTGAAGAGAATCCGGTGCTGGTCGTCCTCAGGCCTGGCGAGTGACCCCTTGTTCTCCCTGATGGTGCCGACCCAGGCTACGCCGCCGTTCGATTTCCAACTGCCGGGCGAACTTGAAGCGCGAGAACCGCCTGAGGTGCGAGGGCTCGCTCGAGACCACGTTCGGCTGATGGTGTCGTACTGCGCTGATGATCGAGTGGCTCACGCCGGCTTTTGCGACCTCCCCACTTTACTTCACGAAGGTGATCTTCTCGTCATCAACACGAGCGCAACGCTTCCCGCAGCTCTAGCGGCGCTTCGCAGCGACGGCCAGCAACTATTCCTCCACGTCTCGACGATCCTGGGTCAAGGCAACTGGATCGTCGAACTGCGGATGCCAAGCAGCGCGGCCAGCGAGCCATTCTTAAACGGGATCGCTGGAGAGATGATCATTTTGGCTTCAGGTGCGCGTGCGACGCTACGCGAACGCCATTCGAGTTCTTGGCAGAATTCGGATTCGAGTCGCCTGTGGTTCGCCGACGTGGAGTTGCCTTCGGACTGGCTCCCCTTCCTCCAGCGCCATGGGGCACCAATCCGCTACAGGCACGTCGGTCAGCCCTGGCCGCTCCACTATTACCAAACCGTGTATGCCAAAGAACCGGGAAGTGCCGAGATGCCGTCCGCTGGTCGGGCGTTCAGCCGCGAAGTCATCGGACGATTAGCCGCAAAAGGCATCCGCCTAGCCCCCCTCGTGCTCCACACCGGAGTCTCAAGCCCCGAGTGGGACGAGCCCTTATGCGACGAGTACTACTCCATTCCGATGGGTACGGCGGACCGGATCAACCAAACTCGTGTAGCTGGCGGGCGCGTCGTGGCGGTGGGCACGTCAACGCTCAGAGCGCTCGAGACCGTAGCAGATGAGCACGGTCAAGTCGAGGCGGCTTCAGGTTGGACCTCGCTTCTTCTAAATGGGAGGCGTCGGTGTCGGGCTGTGGACGGGCTGCTGACAGGCTTTCACGAGGCGCAGGCAAGCCACATCGGGATTCTCGAAAGCATTGCTGATCGACACCATCTCGAGCTTGCTTATAAGGCGGCTGTGCGGAATGGCTACCTATGGCACGAGTTCGGAGATTTGCATTTGATCTTGCGAAGTTAGCGCGGTCGACGCCGCAACAAGGAGGCCCGGATTCCGATGATCACAACCCGTCAGCTCATGGATGAGTTAAGAGAACGGTTGTCAACGCATCCCGAGAAGACAGCCGGACTTACCGTCACCTACCAGTTCAATATTGAAGGAGAGGGGGGTGGAACTTGGCACTTGCGAATCGTTGACGGCACGGCAGAGGTGGCTGAGGGTCCCACGGATAAGCCCGACATGACGACGATCCTCAGCGCTAGCGACTACGTTGCGATGGCTACGGGACAGGTTTCTGGTCGGGAGCTCTTTTTCTCCGGGAGAATGTCTGTCCTTGGGAATCCGATGCTTGGGATGCAGCTGAACCGAATCACGAACTGACTGCGGAGGATGGCCAACCCCTCGAGCCGATTAGGCTCGCGATCCCGTCGATCTGGTATCCACAAAACAGAGACGGTTGCCGAAAGGATCAGCAGCGTAAAAGCTGCGCTCGCCCCACGGTCGTGTCTGAATCGACTGGGCAACACGCCCCGCCGAGGCCCGTACTCGCTCCTCGTAGGCCTCCAAATCATCCACCGCAATATAGAGCTGCCAGAATGAGGGGCTTTGGGCGATGTCATGCAGGTCGCCGTCGGCGGCGGGATCATAGCAGACGAGCTCAACGTCACCACACTCGTAGGCTGCCCTGCCGTTTGAAATTCGCCGGTGGGCGATGTCGAGCACCAGGTCGTAGAAGGCAACCGCTCTTGCGATGTCAGGAACCCGAATCAAGACGCGAAAGATCCGCGGGCTCACCGATGCGTTCCGTTGCCTAGGGCCAGCCGGCTGGTCGCTGACCCGTTTGTACATTCTTTTCAGAGCTCCCATTGCCGGCAGGAGTGACGGTTGCCGGAATGATTGCGGCTCCTGGCGGCGTCAGCTTCTTTGCGATGTAGCCTCCTTGGCCGAGGCCCATCAGCGCCATAAGGGCACCGCCGATATCAGGGATCTGAGGCAGGCCTGTCGACTTGTTCGACGAATTCATGCTGAACGTGTGGACCTCGTTCACCGTAGCGGCCAAGTACACCGCAATGGCCAGGACGGTCCAGGCCATCATCTGGAGCTTACTGAGATCTGGGAAGCCCTGGTCATCTTGGATTAACGCGCTGAGCCCCCCTCCGCCGGGAGTCTTTGCGAGGCGGCCGGTGGCCACCTGATTGTAGGTGATGGCCTTGGCCGTCGCCATGGTCGCCGCGCTGAGTCCAACGGCCACCAAAACATTCGTTGGAATGTCCTGGAGTGGTTCGTAGTGCCCGGTCTGAGCCCGTGCAACATAGATGACTGGGTAGGAAAAGAGTACGGCTGCGGTCCACATGAACCACTGAGCCTTTGAGGTGCTCGGTCGCCCATCCGATCCGATGAAGTATCCAAACACAGTCCAGCGGCGGCTCAGCAGCCCTGAGGCAGCCCAAAGCACGACCAATACTCCAGCCCCGGCCGCGTACGCGATCACCTCCATCGGCTACGTCAGCCTGCGGCCCTCTTTCCTGTCACCTTCTTCACGATTCGCAGTTTCGGCTGGCCCGGGACTGCAGTATCGACAGGTTGGTCGAGCCGTTCGCCGTACATCCGTGAGTAGCCTTCACCGAGGTATCTGAGAGTCCGAGCCATGCTCCGTGTGATGCGCGTCCCAACGACCGCGAGCGTGGACATAAAACGCCTCCTGAACCCAACAGTGTGCGCGATCCAACAGGCCATTCTTTGTTCGACCACCCGATACGGTCAAGGCACCTGCCGAGCTCCGCTGGCTAGACCGGGTGCCCGGATCGTGCTACGCTCGATCCCTAACCGAAAGTCGACGCCCTGGAGGGGGCCGGGAGGAGGGCCGCGGTGTTGCGTCGCGGGGTCCGGTTGGCGTTGCGGCCGGCTTGCTGGGCGCGGCCGTATAGACTGTTGTCTTCGTCATCGCACCGCGTAGCGGCCGCGGACGTGTGCACCGATAGATGGGTCGGCGGCGTCGGTAGCGATTGGGTGACGGCCGGCAATTGGTGCAAGAACGTCGCCAGGAAATTGTCATCAGGATCGACCGGGGATGCGAACTTGATGAGTTTGAGCGCCAGTCTTCGACACAGTTTTGACAACAACGCCGGTGGGTCTCCAGGCGATGGCGGTACCTAATGGACGGTTCGGCGATGGGACACCGCCGCACCCGAGCAGCTTGCGCGGTACAGGAGCCGCCTCTTAACCAGCGCAACGTGGGTTATGCCAGTGGACCGGTGCGAACGCGCTCCCAACGTAACTCAAGTCAGCTTACAGACCCCTACACGCGTTGTGGGCGGATGTGTCCGTGCTGCCCGAAGCTCCAGCAACCGGCCTACACAGCAAACATCGACACCCTCGGGCGGACAAGTCGCTATGAGAGTGCGTCTTATCGCTATGGCCGAGCCTGGATGTCGATGCCCAACATGTTGATGACATAGTGGTTTTGCATCACCTCCGTCAGGTCGATGTTCCGAAGACCAAGCAGGTCGACCTTGGCGTCGTTCTTTAGCAGCTCGAGCTGACCCGCCGCGTTGGTCCCTTTCAAACAGAAGACGGTGATCGGGCCGGCGGCAATGTCCGGACTCGAGAAGGTGCACTGGGCCGGCTCAGGCATCGTCTTCTTCAAGTCGATGTTGCTGATTGTCCCTGACACCTGCACATAGTTCGTGTCCATTCCGTGCACCTTCTCGAAGGTCGCTGTATCGCTGCCTCGGTCGTACGTCACCTTGACGGCCGCATCCTCGGTGTTCACCGTAGGCCGCCACGGATGGATCGCCGGCGGATCCGGGCGAGAGACGTCGAACGTCAGTGTTCCGCTCGACATCTGAATGGCTCGGACCGGGTGGATCTCGCAGATGTGCGAATCGACATTGGCGGCGAAGCCGGGGTGCTCGAAGAGGCACCGGAAGAAGCCGCTCACCACGGCCTTCTGGCCGATCATCCCGTTGATCCTGGCCAGGTAGTCATGACCGTGCTGAACCTCACAGGGAACATGCGGCGCGTTTTCTTTGGTGCCCAGCGAAAAGTGCACATCGCCGTCGCCTTCGATGCCGTAGACCGTACTCGGCGTGTAGGTACGCTGGCCGCCGGCGCCGATTTGTACGAGCTGCTTGTGGATCTCCGTTCCTGGCACAGTTACGTCGCGTAGCTGGGCCAGTACCGACACATGCCGCATGACGATCTCATTGTTGCCCGGCTGCTTTGTGATGGAGTAGTCGTTGATCATGCCGGCAAGGGCGGCCGCGTCCTTCGGCAATCCGGCTGGCCCGGCACCTGGTCCCGGCGCCGCACCTCCTCTCTTCTTCTTCGGCGGCGTCGCGGTGCGCGAACCGCGACCTGCCGAGGATCGAGTGCCGACACGTGCCCTGGTTGTGCCGGACTTGCGCACCCGTGTCTTGCCCATCTTGCTTCCTCCTATGGTGTACCGCCTGTTTACTTCTCGTCCTCGACCTGCAGCTCGAGCGTCACGCTACCTGTGATCACGCGGCGCGCATTGCGCTGGAAGATACGGACTTGCGGGCGGCTGCCGGGCTTCAGCCCGGGGGGCGTCTCGAAGGAAAGGACGAGCGCCCGCACCTCTCCGCGGCGCACCGGAAAGCCGACGACCGCGCGTTCATGCGTGAGCCGCCAGCTCGACCGACCGGTTCGTTCCCCACCAAACCAGTGCTCGGGCTCTGCCTCATCGGGGGCGCGGATCGTGACGTCCGTCTCGCGCTCCTCGACCACGACGCGGGTGTGCCGTTCCAGCCGCTCGACAACGCGGCCCTCGATCACCCTCACCTCCGCGATCGCCGAAACGGGCTCTCGTTCGCGCTCTGGGACGTTGGCCTCCTCTCGCGGCGGCCTCACCATGCGCAGCGTCATGGGAATCTCCGCCAGCTCGGCATCGCGCTCAACGATCACGGCCAGCGAGCGCGCCGGTGCATAGGGGCTGCCGACCAGGAACGGCAGATGGACCCCGACGGGCTTTAACGGAACGAGTGCGTAGCTCAGGTTGCGCTGGCAGATGTTGTTGTTGCCCCAGAAGTATTCGCCGTAATCGCAAGTGCCGGGATCGGCATCAACGCCACAGCCGTTGAGGCCGCCGGCCGAATCATCGTTGTCGGCGCGCACTTCCGCCAGCAGACATGGATGCCACGTTCCCTCTGGCGGGATATCGGCCGCGTGCCAGAGAATCGGCCCGACGATCTGCGTCGACCCGGAGGTCAACGTCGCCACCGCTGGCGTTTCGCCCAGATAGAGATGTCGGCCCTGGGTCGCCGCTGTGGTCCAGTCGTCGGGATACCAGTCCTGCGGATAGCGAAATTCCGCCCCGGGTAGCGCCATCAGCGACGGATAGTTGCCGACAGTGACGGCGACGGTGACGTTGCCGCCATCGTTGGGACCGTTGGCGGTGACGCGCGCATAGACATAGTGGTCGGTGACGCCATCGCGCAGCAGGTCCTGGTCGACGAAGTTGACGAACCCGTCGGCTTGCCGTCGCACGATCAGGTCGGGGGCCTCCCAGTGATTGCCGGGTGAGGGCACCGATCCAGTATCGCTGCTCGAGTCCCGGATATAGACGTCGCACGGGTGGACAGCAAGGCGGGAGGTGAACATCTCTTGCACGCCGGTGCGGGTGTCGACCCACAGCGGGTGGAAGCCCAGCCGGCTGGCGGTCAGCCCAAAGTAATCTCCGATGAAGGTGAGGTTCGGGTTGCCGTGTGCCCAGGGTGCGTCGACGGCCGGATCCCACGGCTGGTCGGTGACGTTGACGCGCTCGGCCATCGAGGGGACGCCTCGGCCGCTCGGCGGCGGCGCCGCCGCCAGAACGACATCGATCAGCGACCGCCCGCCCGGCGTTTTCGGGCCGAACTGATAGAGGGCGCATCCGATCGTTCCGTCCGGCGTCGCTGCCAGCTGCGGCTGGATCTCGTGCTGATCCGCGGCCGACGCCAGCGCACCGGTTAGCAGCTGCTGCCCCGACGCACCACCGTGCCAGGACGTGCCGTCGTTGTTCGAGTAGACGAAGAAGACGCGAGTGACGTTCGTTCGAAAGTCGGGCCAGGCCACGAAGACGTCGCTCGATGTCTGGCCGACGCAGCCGATCGCGATCGACACGTTGCGGAACGTCCCGCCCGGCAGCTGAAGGGGCATCGGCGTGACGCCGGTGGCGACCGGGGCCGGTGCCGAGAAGCTGTTGCCCCCATCCGTTGACTTGACGAAATTGATAGTGTTGCCTCCCGGGCTTAGGAAAAACACGACATACACGGTGCCATCTTGCGCCACGAAAACATCCGGGGCGAACGAGGTCGGCGACAACAACGAGCCGGCGGGCGATGCACCCATGCCGATCCAAGTCGCACCGTGGTCGAGCGTCCTGGCGAAGCTGAGGCCGTTGGCGCCGTCCCAGGCGACGTAGACGTTGCCGTGGTATGGGCTGGTGGGGTTGGTGTCGCCCGCCGCGGCCTGCTTGTCCGCAAACGCTTGGTAAAAGAAATTGGGCAAGCTCCAGGTCCGGCCGCCGTCGGTCGAGGTGTAGCCGGCCAGCCCCAAAAGGGCAGGGGTTAGCCCAGGACCAAACGCTAAGCCGATCAGAAAGGCTTTGCCCGCATCATCCCAGGCCACTGCAGGGTCGGAGGTCCCGGCCCACCCGGCGAGCAATTGAAGTGGACCGTTCGTGGCCGCATCGACACCCTGTACCCAGGACTGACCGCCGTCGAGGCTCGCATAAGGCGCTAACGAGAACGCATAGGTTTGCGGATCCGTGAATTCCTTCGATGCGCCGACGAGATGGCACGGGTGGTTCGGGTCCACGGCGATCGACGACTCGCTTCGATCGTTATTCGGATTTGAGTCGCACGTCACGCGGCGGTTGCAGCGCGGACCAATCAGCAACGGGGCCATCAGCTTTCCCTCCTCGCATGCGCCGGGCAGCGAAGTACAGAGGAAACGAAATGGCTCGTGAATCGCCCCCTCCTCATAAGTTGCCCTCCCGGCCCAACCCTTGACGAAGAACCGCCCGGAACTGCGGCAGCAATAGCCGCCTGGCGAGGCCCAGCATACTCTCGGTCTAACCGTTGTCAAGCTCAATTACAGGGCCAGCAGCGTCAAATAGGTATTCCGCTCACCGACCGTCGCTTTCATGGTTTTCGCTTGGGAGCCTCGAGCGGGGCGTCCGGCACCGTCCGCGATTGGTGTGACCCGATGCCTGCGAACAGCCACGTCGCGCAGACCACGATGATCATTCGCGGTCAGCACTACGATCTTGGCCGCAGCGTCGTCGCGGCGTCCGCGAAATGGGTACTGGCGAAGACTCGGAAATCGCCAACCCATGCCTTCGGGTTGGCGATCCCGAGGATGATTCCGCCGGCTACCGTGAAGGCTTTTGCGGCGGCGGTCGGCTCTGAGAGCGGAGGGGCCGTCGCGATGTGGTATTTACGGTCCGCTAAATTACCTAAGTCAGGAGAACTCGACGGCGAGGTAGCCGTAGCCATTGGATGCGACCACCCAGGCCGTCCCGACATAGTGGTAGGGGCCGAGGATGTTGGCGCGGTGCGGGGCGCTGTTCATGAACAGAGTGTTGAGCTGCGCATCGTCGATTCCCGCCGAGGTATCGCCGAGGTTCTCGCCTGCCTGCGATCCGAGGCCGCAGCCCAGGTCGAGGGTCGCACCGTTGGTATGCGACAGATACCCCTGAGCGGCGATCCGCTGTGCGTTCTGTAGCGCGATTGCGGCCAGACATGGTGACCACGCCAGCGGCGCGAGACTGCCGTTTGCCGCCCGGTCCTGGTTGATCAGGATCTGCTGCTGGGAGACGTGGTAGGCGTCCGTCAGCGAGGGGACTGCAGCCGGGACGCCCCGCACGCGTAAGGGCGATTGCGGGAGCGCCGACGGGACGCTCGAGACGGGTGCGGCGGACAGGTTGATCGAGCGGCCGATCCGGTGGTGCGCCATTCTCGGCGCGACCGTCAGCGGCGAGATCCGAGGCGGGACAGATCGCAGGGCATGGCGCGCGGTCGACGCCGGCGACGCGGCAGCTGCGGGCGATGCTCCAAGGCCGAGCGCCACGAGCGCGATGATCGCTCCGAACCAGAAACCTGGACGTTTCATCCTGCAGGTACAACGGAACGACCTTTCTCCTCCTGCAGGTGAGTGTCAGCCGCGATTTGAAAATGCCAGGGAGTTCCGGTTTGAAAATGCCCAGCCGGGGGTCGCGAACTCAAGCTCGGCTGTAGGATTTCTGTTACTGCATGGGCATGCAGCGTGCAATGCCGTGTTTCCCACAATCCGCATAGTTCGACAGGCACCCGCGGCGGCTCTATGTCGCTACCGATGGACGAGGCTTGCTTCGCTTCAGTTTGCAGGCATGAAACAGCGGCTCTCCAAGGTGATCCTGAAGATCAGCTGCTGCATCGGGGAAAGCCTTTGCGCGCGAAGGTCGCCGATCACGTCCCTGAACTAAGCTGAATGGCTTATGAACTGGGCGACGCTGCGGCGTTTCCCCTGGCTGGACACGCGGGCGAGCTTCGTTGCGACGGCGCCGCAGCACGGTGCGTTGCTCGATCTAGGGTCGTCGGACGGGGAAACGCTGGTCCACATCGCTGAACTCCGACCGGATTTACGGCTCTATGCCGTCGATCTTGACGGGTCGCCCGAGCGGTATCCGCCGGGCTCGGAGTTTCAGCGCGCGAACCTGGAAAAAGACCGGTTGCCCTGGCCGGACGGGTCGATGGACGCCATCACCTGCATGCATCTGGTCGAGCACCTGCACGACATCGGCTGGTTATTGCAGGAGAGCGCGCGGCTGCTCAAGCCCGGCGCACGAATCTACATTGAAACGCCACATCCCAAATCGCTGACGCTTCCCAGCCCGAAAGGAGCCGCCGCCGGGACGTTCACGCTCAACTTTTACGACGACCCGACTCACGTGCGCCTGGTCGACATCGCAACCCTCACCGAGGCGGCCGCGGGCGTCGGAATGGACGTGGTGTCGACGGGCACCTCCCGTAATTGGCTGTTCGCCGCGCTCTATCCGCTTTTCTTTTTTCTTCCGGCCAGCCGGCGGAAATTCACGTCGCGCATCCACTGGCTCGGCTGGTCGGCGTATTTGATCGCCACGCGGACCTAGCGGCTAGATTGTCAAACTCCTCCGGCAGCCGCTTGTAAATGGCGGAAAACTCGCTATGCTGAACTCAAGAAGGAGGCAAAACTGATGGGACAGCCAAGCGTCGGGAATAATGAGGTAACCCAAGCCCTGTTTTGGGGCATTTTGATACTCGGCTTTGCAATTCTCATCGAATCGTTATCCCACCCTAGACGCGAGGCCCAAATCACTGTTCGCGGGCATGACGTGGAGGTTAGGCCGGTTCCGCTGGAGCACAGCGCATAAGCGAATCGCATACTCACGAGCATCAGCACGGGCCGATAACACTTAGTACGACCGTCTCCCCGGTTTTCAAATGGGTGCTCATCGGCGTCTTTGGTATTACCGTCCTTTGTCTCCTCCTAGACCTCGCTGTGGCCTTGTTCGCAAGACAGACACCCGAGACGGCACAACTTCAGGATTTGACCGCTAAGGGTTTTATTCTTGGCTTTGGCGCGATCATCGGTCTAGTGGGAGGTAAAACCCTCCCTTGAAGTCGTTCGGCTAGCATCGGCTCCGCGGCCAATCCCGTTCACGGTCCGAACGGTAAGCCGATCATTTCCGAAGACAGCGCCCTCGGCTCGCCCTGCCCGAACGTCTTGAGAAGCGTCGGAGGATTCGAACCTCTTTTAGACCGCGCATTTCATACGGCCCTTGCGCTTGCGGGGGACGGTTGGGGTGGGGCCGTCCCCGGCGGTTAGCTGGAGAGCAGCGCGAGCCAGACAGCCATGAGCCGGATGATCAACTCCTGAATCGATGGAAGGCTGGCCAGTGGGGTGGCCAGCCTGGCTGGACTCGGGGACGTCGAGGCCGCCAGCGCGGTCTGAGTCGGCGGCGCCGTCTGAGCCGTCAGCGTGGTCTGAGCCGTCTGCGCAAGGACAAGACTCCGGTTCGTCGGTCCGCTCTGGGGCAACGGGGGAGGGGTGGTTCGGTCGGGGACCCCCGGATGGCCAGGCACCAGGCCGGGGGGGAGCCTGCGACCCATCAGGTCGCGCGCGAGGTTGAAGGCGTCGAACGAGCCCCATCCTGTGGCATCGTCCCAACCGGCGGTCGCCGGATAGTAAAGGTTGTCGCCCGTCGTGATGTCGTGGAACGGTGGATACAGCGGCGCCGTCGAACCGAGCCGGTAGAGCGTCGGGTTAGCAAATCCGAGGCCGGGCATGTCAGAGGTGGCACCGAACTGGTTGAGAAGGCCGGTGAAGGCGGCCCACGCCGGTGCGGCAGCGCTCGTGCCCGCGACGACGAACCACCCGGTCGTTCCCTTATCGGTCGCGTAGACCGAGTATCCCGTCCTGGGATCGGCGTCCAGGGAGACATCCGGGACCTGGCGCATCGCGTTGCTGAACGAGTTCGCCACACCGGGACCGGTCTGCCAGGCGGGCTCGGAAAACATGATCGATAGGCCGCCGCCGCTCCCGAGCTGGGGGGTCCTGGTTCGATCCGACCAGGCCCACTCGGCGAAGTAGCTGCTGTTCGTCCCCAGCTTGAGTGTCGTCCCGCCGACGCCGGTGACGTAGGGGTCGCTCGCCGGATTATCGACGGCCAACCCGGTAAAGGTGCTGGTCGGGTTGCCCAGGCAATCGAAGGCGCCAGTGTCGCCGGACGCGGCGTAGAAACTCTGGCCCTGTGCGGCCGCCTGCTTGAAGACGTTGTCGAGGCTGGTCATGATTGCGGCGCTCGTGTCGGGCTCGCATTGGCCCCAACTGGTGGAATTCGAGCGCGTCGTGTCGCTCGTCACCATCGCGTTGTAGGTGTCGATCGCGCCCTTGTCGGTATTCCGTCCCTCCCAGACCGTGATCGGCGCCGACGGCGCGATGGCGTGCATCACCTCGATGTCCAGCTCCACCTCGATCTCGCCGCCGTTCGCAACGGAGCCCCCGTCGACCGGGATGGACGCCGGCGGTACGGTCACCAGGCCGTATTGCGCGTCGTAGGTCGAGATGTTCGTCGGATTGAAGCTGTCCAGCTCGAAGAGCCCGAGCGCCTGGCCGGCGCCGGTGTAGCCTCGCGCGGCGAGCGGCACGACGTCGTACGCAGTCTTGAGGTCGGTCGGGGTATAGGCCCCGACGATGGGCCCGGCCGCGGATGCATGTGGCGACGCCAGCGCGTAGTGCTCCGCTCGGTAGTGGTTGTTGAGCCCCGAGATCCCAACTACGAACGACGCCAGCGAAACGGGAAGAACCGGCTGGTTGTCGTTGCCGAAGAAATCGCGGTTCTGCGCCGTATCGTGCCAATCCCAGATGGTGACGCCAAATGCCGTCTCGACCGCGCTTACTGGCCCGGTCGCGTCAACGATGGTTCGGTTCGAACTGACTGACGTCACCGTCAGGCCGTTGGCGCGAAGGTGCTGCACGACTTGCTCCATCTGTGGCTGCGTGGGTCCGTAAAGCGCGGCGAACTGCGTGGGCGTCAGGTAGTCACCATGGTTCCGCGACGAGGGATCGCTGACGCTGGCGATGAACCGATCGAGCGCGGTTGGGTTGCGCAGCGCCAGGCTGACCGCGACGTCGAGCGTTCGGGTGGGATCGCTGCGGCGCAGGCGAACCGCCTGCGTAAGTCCAGGGGTGACGTCGGACTTCGCCAGCGCTGCTCGGTCGGCAGATGCCGCTCGAACGGTGACGGGGTTGGTGGCGAGCAGGGCAAGGGCCGCCAGCGCGCCAATGGTCCGATCGAGGTGTCTCAGGAAGCCCTCCTGCCCGTTACCCGCGCGATGTTACAAGAGGAGGAAGGGGAAGAGGCGCAGAACCGCCAACTGGATCGACAGCCAGAGTTGGCTTACCAACCCACCACCCTGACCCTCCCCCACAACGGAAAAGGGAATTGGTTCGCGCGAGGAGGAGGGAATTGGTTCTCCAGAGGAGGAGGAAAACAACGGGCGCGGGCCTGCAGCGGACGACGGGACGCGGGGCGGCGCGCCACCGCGAACGATGGCGCCGGCATGTTGTGACAGGAGCGGTGCCGCGATCTCGAGCCGCGGATATTTGAACGCTGGTCCGGTTGGCCCATGGCCCTCGGCCGTCGAGGCCGAAAGGTAGACCCAGCCGTTGCCCGCCGGCGAAGTGGCCGTCAGCGTATCGGGGGTCTGCACATTGACCGCCCCGCTCGAGGGAGTCGCTCCAAAGTAGACGCTGGTGGCGCCGGCCATGAAGTCCGTCCCCGTGATCGTCACCTGGGTGCCGCCGGCGGCCGGACCGATCGCGGGCGTGATGACGGTAACGGTGGGAAGCGAGTAGGTGAGGCGACCGATCGCGGTGGCCCAGGTGCACGTGTTCGGATTGTCGAGAGCGTACTCCGCGGCCACCCAGACGTCGGTCGGGTCGGTCGGATCAGGAGCCGCCCCGGAATAGTCGCCCCACCGATTGTGCCCACCGCAGGTGCCGGCGGTCGAGTCGTAGGGCCCGTTCCCCGCCTTGAGCAAGGTCATTGGACTGAATCCATTGGCGGCGTTGGACTTTCCTTGCACCCAGACACTCGGATAGATGCCCGAGTTCGATCGCGAATGGACGACGAACAGATCGCCGGCGTTGTCCATCGAGACCGCGGGATAGTAGATGTAGTCATTGTTCCCGCCGGCGATGACGTCTTGAAGCACGGGCAGCCCCGCCTGGTCGGTCGCCGTTTCGATCAGCCGGACACACGACCCGGTGACGCTGAATGGGTTTGGGTCGATCTGGCTACAGTGATTGCCGTCTGTAGCCGAGGTCCAGAGCCTGCCGTTCTGCCAGACAGCCGAAACCAGCCGGTCGTCGCCGGTGTTGATGAGTGCGCTACTGCCCAACTGGGCGGCGTTCGCCGGCACGGTGGTCGACAGGATCGCCGGGTCGACCTCGGTGATGCCGATGTTGTGAGCGGCCGGCGTCCCGGTGATCGACATCTCACCGAGGGTCGGGCAGCTCCCGTAAAAGACGAGCGTCGGCTGAGCGCACTGGTTCTCGACCAGGAAATATGGATCCGCGTTGTTGTAGACGAGGTACTGCGTGGTGGTCGCGGTTAGCGCCTGAACCGGCACGATGCCAAACCGTGTGAGGTCGCCGGCGGTGGTGTACGTCCTTGCAACGGCTGACGCGAGCAGGTCGGACTTCTGAAGGACGGTGATGAACTGGCCGGTGAAGCAGAAAAACGTGCTCTGGATCGGGTTTCCACACGGGGGAGGGACCGCCTCCGCCCAGGAGAGCGTGACCTTGTCGTCGCTGGTGCCGACCTTGGGCTGATCCATCAGCACCTTGGTCGTGCTCTTGACCTGCCATCTCGTCCAGGACGAGGTCGGATCGGAGCTCTGGGAGACGGCCACTTCGAGGATGCTGTCGGCAACGGAGTCGATGGCGACGGCGGATTCGATGAATCGATTGCTCTGCGTGTCATAGAGGACACGAGAATCGGTGACGGAATACCCCGCCGGAACGCCGTAGAACGTGTTGAGGTCGGTAATCTGCAGGCGCGTGCCACTCTTGCTCCAAACGGACATATTGGCGTTGACGGTCTCGACCACGCTGCTGGGACCGACCGCCAGCTGGGCGTCCGGCGGCTCGACGTTCTGATCCGATCCCAACGCGGTGAAGCCCTGGACCACGTCCATCCCCAAAAAGACCGTCAGTTGCTCTTCGACAGTCCCCTGCGACACCGCAGGTACCGCGGCAAGCATTCCCAGGGGCGCCTTCAAGCCGGGGGCCCGGCCGCTCGTGGCTTTTGCCGCCGCATAAGCCGTCGGGTTCTTCACGATCAGCGGCGGCGACTGCTGGAGTCCGAGCGTTGACCGCGGCCCCCGAAGGTCTCGAAGGTTGACCGCCGTGCCGGGAGCGAGGTAGCCGTAGGAGCCGGCCGTGATCGAGGGTGATGTTGCTGCGGCGAGTGCCGTCACCGGTACGCCCGGAAGTGACGCCAGCCCGAGCATAGCCACGGAAACCACCATGGCCTGCCGCCTCCCGCCGTTTTTCAATCCGTGGACCCCCGTTGTCTGGATGCCGCGCCGACGCTCCGCACAGCCTACCGACGACTGGCGCTCAATCAAGCAGCGGCGTACCCCCAGGAGGTTAGGGAGGGGCTAGCACATCTTCAACTATGCGGCGCACGAGGTCCGCGATCAGTTGCTCGACCGAGCGGACGAGAGCGGTGGAAAGCCCCCCACCGGGCCCCGCCCCTGCCCTCCCCCAGAGGGGGAGGGAAAGTGACCCCGCAAGGGGGGAGGGAGTCAGCGTCGGCCCACCCTGACCCTGCTGCGCAAGAGGGGAGGGAATCGGCGTCAGCGGTCGCGGACCTGCCCCAGATTGCGGGACGCGCGGCGGCGTCACGCTGCGCGTGTTGCTCGGCGACAACGGCAGCGACATCGTCTTTTCCGCGCGCGGCTGGAAGAACGCCATGACCTCGTCAGCGACGGGAACATAGATCCTTCCCTGGCAAGCAGTCGGCGTGGCGAAGTGCGTCACGGGCCCGAGGTTGGGGGCAGTGAACCGGCTCGCGCCGGTCAAGGGGTTCAGACCGAGCAGCGAGCCGTTGGTGGTATCGATCGCCCACACGACGCCGCCGGCGACGATCGGGGGACCGGGGCGGCCCGACGCGTGGGTCCAGGAGACGGAGAAACTCGGCCCGGCGGCAAGCTTCAACGCCTTGATGCCCTCCGGACAGGGAACATAGATGTAAGGGTCGGCATATGCGATCCCACCGAAGACCTGATCGCCTGCCGAGGTCGGGGTCGTCGCGGCGTTGCAGACCTGCCCGGAAAACGGCTCGCTGCCCATATGGACCGCGCCCGACCCACTCAGGGTGGTGCTGACCAGGTATCCCCAGCCCGACTTGCCGGTCTGGAAGACCAGGTTGTTCGACGTCCCGACGATTGCGGGACCGACCGAGCCGAGGTCGGTGTCGGTCGCGTTCATCCAGTCCCACTGCGACGGCGCCCACCAATCGAGAAGGGCCAGCGTCGGCGAGAGCCTGAAGATCGTATTGCCGTTGTCGAAGGTCGTGCTGTCGAAGCCGTTGCCGCTGGTGAAGTAGAGATTGCCGCTGCCATCGACGGATCCGCCGGCGGTCGCCCAGAAGCCCGCCGCTCTCCCGATCCCGTTGTAGTCGTTGAACACGACCTGCGGACCGCTTCCGGTCGCGGGCACGCCCACGACCCAGCCGTGGTACGCTCCGCAATCCCCGATGTATCCGCCGAAGGGGACGTAGACCCGGCCGTTGGCAAGCGTGAGGGCCGACCGCTGCTGCTGGATGTGCGGGTCGAATCCGGTCGGTGCGATCGCGACCTGCGGAAATCGCGGCGCGCCCGTCTGCAGGTCGAGGCCGACCAGGTAGTAGTTCGCCGGCTGCTCGAGCGCCACCGCGTAGACGATGCCGGCCACCGGGTCGACGACCGGCGTCCCCAGGATGCCGTCCGGGTTGACGTTCCCGCAGGGAAAGCCGGAGCTGGGAATAGGGACCGGGGTGCCGACTTTCTGCTGCCACACGATGGCGCCGGTGCCGGCATTCAGGGCCGTGACCGTGTCGCTGATGTCCGCGACGATCAATAAGTTCCCGACCTGCACTGGTTCGGCGTAGATCGTGTCGCCAAGAGAGACCGACGACCACTTCGGAAGCAGCGGACCAATGAAGGCCGCCGCATTCGGGTCGTACCCATCGCGGAAGTTGTCGCGATGATAGGTCGGCCAGTCAGCGATCGAGGCCTGGGCGGCCGCGGGCGGCAGCGCGCTGAACCCGAGAAGGGCGGCCATGGCGGAGAGCAGGATGGTGCGAACGCGAGGGTTCATCTATCCGGTGACCTCGTTGGCAGGAGGTTGGCGTCGACGGCGTCCATGATAATGCGTAAATCCGACGAATTCTCTACGTCTGCCACGCCAAAGAGGTTGGCGGCGCTGAACTCTACCTGGAGGGCTTGATTCGTTTCGTGGCCGGCCAGCATGCCGACGGCCGGCCGCTCTGGCAGGTGGAACTGATCTGCCGGAAAGACGCCGTTCTGGACCCGTGGGTCAAGGGAATCGCCGAGATCGGCGTGCCTGTCCATCGACTCGACCCGAGCCGGCCACGAGAATTCCTGGCCGCCCTGCGCCTGATGCGCGCCAGCAACCTCGTCCATGTCATCCTCGCCTTCCCAACCGGCAAATATCAGCTGGTGGCCGCGCTGCTTGCCCGCGTCGCGGGACGGCCGGTGATCGTCACCCACCAGTTGGTGATCGACGTTGGCGACATCGCGATGAATCCCATCCGCCGAGCATTCTGGCGAGCGGCCTTTCGCCTCTACGGACGGCTGGCGCGGACGAATGTCGGCACCTCGCGTGCTGGATGGGAGCAGCTGACCCGCCGCTACCACTTTCCTGAAGCCTCCACCGTCCTGATCTACAACGGCGCCGACCTGACGCGCTTCAAGCCGCTGACCGGAGCGGAGCGGTGCTCCGTCCGCGAGTCGATTGCCCGTCAAGTCCCTCCCCCTCTGGGGGAGACCGATACAGCGCTTCCCCCGCTCGGGGAGGGTAGGGTGGGGGATTGGTCCGACGACGTGCTGCTGACCTGTACGGTGGCGCGGCTCACTCCGCAGAAGGGGCTCTTCGACCTGGTCGAGGCGGCGGCGGAGGTCGTGCCCCGGCTACCGAACGTCCGGTTCCTGCTCGCCGGCGACGGCGAGCTGCGAGTCCAGCTCGAGGCCCGGGTCGCGGCGCTCGGACTGACGCGGCAGCTGTGGTTCGCCGGCAGCCGGACGCTGGACGAGCTGGCTCGCTGGCTGGGCGCGGCCGATCTCTTCCTGCTCTCGAGCCATTACGAAGGGATGCCGCTGGCCATGATCGAAGCGATGGCCGCGGGATGCCCGGTGGTGGCGACCGCGGTTGGCGGGATTCCTGATGTCATCGGAGACTCGAAGGCGGGCCGGATCGTGCCGGCGAAGGACCCCCACAGTCTGGCGGGCGCGATCATCGGGGTTCTCAGCGACTCTGACCAGCGGCGCGTGATGGCGGCCGCGGCTCGTGAGCGGGCGATGAGTGCATTCGACGTGCGGACCTGCTACCAGAAGACGATGGACACTTACAAGTGAAGACCCCCCACCCCGACCCTGCCCCGCAAGGGGGGAGGGAGAGTCTCGGCGAATACGCGGGGCGCCGGGTGCTGATCACGGGAGGCACCGGCTTTCTCGGGCTCAACCTGGGCGCGGCGCTCCGCGAAGCCGGCGCTGAGGTTCGGACGCTGAGCCGGTCGAACCCCCCTGCCCTCCCCCATAGGGGGAGGGGAAACGACTCCGCAAGGGGGGAGGGAGATTCGCACTTCCGGGGAGATCTGCGTGACCGGGCGCTCGTGGAGAAGGCGGTTGAGGGATCGAGCGTGGTCTTCAACCTCGCCGGACATTCAGGGTCGGTCAGCAGCAACATGGAGCCGTTCGAGGACCTCGATGTCAACCTCCGGGGCCAGCTCACACTGCTCGAAGCCTGCCGCCGGCTGGCGGACCCGCCGGCGATCGTCTTCGCCAGCTCGCGACTCGTGTATCGACCGGCCACGCAGATGCCGGTGCCCGAAAGCTGGCTGACCGGACCGCTCTCCCTGTATGGCGTCCACAAGCTCGCCGGCGAGCATTACCACCTCCTCTACGAGCACCTCTATGGACTCCGGACCGTCATCCTGCGCATCACCAACCCGTACGGGCACTTTCAGCGTCCGACCGAGAACCGCTACGGGATCATCAACTGGTTCATCCACCTGGCCGTGACCGACCAGGTCCTTCCCATCTACGGCGAGGGCCGGCAACTGCGCGATTACGTCCATGTCGACGACGTGGTCCGGGCCTTTTTGATGGCCGGGGCAAATGCCGGGGCGGCCAGCATGATCTTCAACGTCGGGAGCGGCACCGGGGTCTCCTTCCGGCAGATGGCCGAGATGGTGGTCGAGCAGGCCGGCGGGGGACGGATCGAACGCCAGCCCTGGCCAGCCGACGCGGCCCGGGTCGAAACCGGCGACTTCGTCGCCGACGTGAACCGGATCGCCGGCACGCTGGGCTGGCGGCCGGCGATCGCGCTGGCCGGCGGGTTGGGCGGCGTTATCGGACAATACCGTCAGATGGAGAAGATCCGCTGAAAGGACTGATCCTGAGCGGGGGGCTCGGTACGCGACTCCGCCCCATCACGCACACCAGCGCCAAGCAGCTGGTGCCGATCGCCAACAAGCCCATCCTCTTCTACGGGCTGGAAGCGCTGGTGGCCGCCGGAGTGACCGACATCGGCATCATCGTGGGCGAGACCGAAGCGGAGATCCGTGCGGCGGTGGGGGACGGCAGCCGCTGGAAGGCGCGCGTGACGTACATCAAGCAAGACGCCCCGCTCGGCCTGGCGCACGCCGTCAAGATCGCCGAGCCGTTCATGCAGCGGGAGAACTTCGTGATGTACCTGGGCGACAACCTGGTGCGCGACGGCGTCACCAGCTTCGTGCAGCGCTTCGAGCAGCGCCAGCCGGATAGCATGATCCTGCTGGCGCACGTGACCAACCCCGAGCTGTTCGGCGTCGCCGAACTTTCAGACGGCCGCGTCATCCGGCTGGACGAAAAACCCACACGGCCCAAGTCCGACCTCGTGCTCGTGGGCGTATACCTCTTCACGCCCCGGATCTTCGAGGCGGTCAACGCGATCACACCCTCGGAGCGCGGCGAGCTCGAGATCACCGACGCCATCCAATGGCTGCTGGACCACGGCGCCAACGTGGAGCCGCACGTGATCCAGGGCTGGTGGAAGGACACCGGCCGGCTGGAGGACATGCTGGAGGCAAACCGATTTGTGCTCGACGGGGTGAAAGCGTCCTGCGCCGGCCACGTGGATGAGCGCTCGAAGCTCGTCGGCAAAGTTGTTGTCGAAGCCGGCGCTGAAATCTGCAACAGCGTGATCCGGGGTCCCGCCATCGTGGGCGAGCGGAGCCGGATTGTCAATTCGTACGTCGGTCCCTTCACCTCCATCTATCACGACGTCGAAATTCGCAACAGCGAGCTGGAACACTCGATCGTTCTCGAAAACAGCAAGATCCTCGACATCTCCACCAAGATCGAGGACAGTCTGATTGGAAAAGAGGTGGTGATCCGAAGGACCGAGGAGATGCCAAAGGCGCTTCGCTTCATGCTGGGTGACCGGTCTGAGGTCGAGCTCACCTAACAGACTCGTCACCCCTTAGCGACCCGTCTCGACACTACGGTGTCCGGGAGCTTCCTATCGTGGGGAAGTGGGGGCCGGAAGGGGCCGCGGGTACCCTGACGAACTGAGTCGACGCACCTTTCTGGCGAGCCTGCTCGCATCGACCATCGGCGCCACCGAGGCAACCGTCCTGGCATCGTTTCTGCTAGCCGGCTCGCCAGCGGTCCTGGCCTCGCTGGCGTCGCATCGCAAGCGCCTCGCCGTCTATGACGTGACGCGCCATCCGTACCGCGCGGCCGGTGATGGCATCGCCAACGACGCGCCCGCGATCCAGGCGGCGATCGATGACGCGGCGGCGGCGGGAGGTGGAATCGTCTACCTGCCGCCTGGCACCTACCGGGTGGCATCGATTCACGAGCAGTCGGGTATCCGTTTCTATGTGTTGAACTATTTCTCCGGCATTTCTCTGGTTGGAGCCGGCCGGCACCTCACGACGCTTCGAGCCTGCGCCGGCCTGCCCGACCAGACCCGGATCATCTCCGCCGACTCGACGGACGGCACCAGCCGGGTGTCGTACGCCGCGTTCCAGGACTTCACGCTCGATGGCCGGCCAGGTCAGCAAACGCAAGCCAGGTCTTGCGTCGGCATCAGCAATGTCTTCACCGATCACGTCGATCACCTCCGGGTCCGGATCGAAGGTGTGAAGGGTATGGCCGATGCCGAGGGTGCCTGCTTCGATAGCTACGCCTCGTCGAATCACACCTACCGCGACTGCGAGGTCGCGCAGCCACGTGGCGCTCCGACGGGCAGCGGGTTTTCGGCGACGCATTCCAATCAGATCAGCTACCAGGACTGTCGCTCGGCAGGGTCCGCCTACTGGCAGGGCTTCACCACCTACTTGAGCAAGCAGATCGAGTACCTCCGTTGCCACGGCTACCTCAACGGGCAGCGCGGTCTCAATTGCGAAGTTTCGGAGGGCGTGCGCTACCGCAACTGCCGAGCGGGCGGGAAAACGCAGGGGAATCGCGGCGACGGGATCTACGTCTTCCATTCGGACGATGTCGAGGTGCAGGACTGCGTCTCGGTGGGCAACCGGCACGGGATCGTCAACGATGGATCGCGGTTGCGTGTCGTCCGCGGCCAGTTCGTCGACAACAGGGGAGGTGGCATCGCGTTCAACTCCGACGCGGACCGGGAGAACACCTCGATCGACGACGTCGATCCAGCCGTTACCGCGGCGCGACGATGAACACCCGGTGTTCTGACGCTCCAATGCGGGCAGCTTTCCCGGCGCGATGATCACCGGGAAGCCGGTCGGCTCGGCAGCCGGCAGCCTGACCCCTCTACTGCCGTTGCAGGCCGGCCAAGGTCCGTATGACCCAGAGCGAGAGCGCAACAAGTCGCGATACTGATCGCGCCTGCACTGGCTGGGGCATCGTCCGATACTCGCCAGGCCACTCCAGCGTTGTGCTGACAGACTTGCTCGAAAAGGCGTAGGGTTCGTGAGCGAGGGCTTCCGCGAGCGCAGCTTGCGAGAGGAGGGGAATCGATGATCGGCCGGTACGGGCGGCAGCCGCAGCTTTTTTTGGCAGCTCTCCTCTGGGCGGCCATCGCGATCGGATCGGCGACTACCACTGCGGCAGCGACGCCATCGACATCTCGCCATCTCGCGGCGGGCGTGTATGGGCGGCTGCAAGCAGGCCGCCTCGTCGATGTTCGGAACCTGCCACCGGCAGCTCGAGCGAGCTCCGTGCCGGATCTCCCTGTTCTCACCAGGAATCCGCGCGCCCTGTCCGCGCTCAAAGCGTCCCGGACCACGTCCTCCACAGTGACCTCGCGAATCCAGCAGACGGCCGGGCCACTGGCTGCGTCCCCACCGCTGGAAGAAGAGCTGACGGACTTCCCCGGGATGAGCCTGCAGCAACAGACCGCCGCGTTGGGCCCCAGCGAAGCGCTGCAGCCTCCCGACACCCAGGTCGCGGCCGGCCCCGGCCTGTTGATGGAGATGGACAACCGGAGCGGATCGTTCTGGACGAAGGCGGGCGTGCTGGCAACGACAACCGGTCCGAACCCGTTTGATCTTCAACCATTCTTTGTTCCGGCGCCCGGCCCGCCTTCATGCCCATCGTCTAGCTGTCTTGTCGGCGACCCGCGACTCCTCTTCGACGCGGCCAGCGGCCGATGGCTCGCGTCGGCCGCTGGGTTTGTTCCGACGACGCCGGCGGGGTGGCCGCAGAATACGGTGTTCCTCGCTGTATCGAGCAGCAGCGATCCTACCAGCACTTGGAAAACGTTCGCCCTAAACCCATCCACATTGCTCACGGACGCGCCTGTCCTCGGGGTCAGCCAGGACAAGGTTGTCCTCGCCTGGAGCGACTTCTTTCCACCCGGCTTCGCTCCCTGCGATGTCTCGGGGCCACCCTGTTTCGTCGCCCAGGAAGCGGTCGTGATCGACAAGGGGCAAATCCTGGCCGGCGCAGCCACCCCGGCGACGGTCAATTACAGCCCCAATCCATCCCAGTTTGGATTCATGGCGGTGCAGTCCTTGACGTCGAGCACCACCGCATACATCGTCTACAACAACGCCGACCCGGCCTTCCTCACGCAGAATCAGCCGGTTCCGAGCCTGGGCCTAATCGCGATCACGGGCATTCCCTCGGCAAACAACGTCACCTTCACCGAGGCCGACCTGCCACTCACCACTGGCACGATCGCGCCGCCTGATGCGGCCCAGATGGGAAGCAGCAGACTGGTTTCGACGGACGACGACCGGCTCAATTCGGCGACGTGGCAGAACGGCACGCTGTGGACGTCGGCCGGGATTGGATGCGGCGGCCTGGATGCAAACAACGTCCCGAAGGGCGCCTGCCTGCGGATGTGGCAGGTCTCGACAGGAGGCATTCCGATCGTCTCTCAGGACTTCTTTCTCCTGGGTGCCGGTGGCGGCGCCGGCGACTACTTCTACGACCCGGCGCAGTCGCTGGACTCGTTGGGCAACATGTTCCTGGTGTTCTCGCACTCGAACGCGAGCAGCTTTCCGGGCGCGATGATCGCCGGGCAGCCGGTCGGCTCGGCCGCCGGCGGTCTGACCCCTTTGCTGACGTTACAGGCTGGCCAAGGTCCGTACGATCCCATAGCAGGTGGCTGCAGCACGGTCAGCCGCTGGGGCGACTACGCGGCCGTGGCGCAGGATCCCACCGACCCGACCGACGTCTGGGTGGGCAGCGAGTTCACACCGTCCGCGAGCAACCCCTGTCTGTGGGGGACCACCATTGGCCGTTTGACCTTCTCCGGACCCTCGATCACCAGCGCGGCGCCACTGACGGGATCAAAGTTTGGCGGCACCGCCGTGGTCATCAACGGGCGGGATTTCCTCCCCGGCGGGACCTCGGTGGTGTTCGATCAATCGCCTTCCCCGGCGGTGTCGGTGACGCCAGACCAGATCACTGCGACCAGCCCGGCGCACCTTGCGGCGACGGTCCCACTTACGGTTAGCACGCCGAACGGCAAGGCCAGTGTGCAGTTCACATACTTGCCCCGCGCGGAGGTGGCGACAGGAGTATCCCAATCGACGGCGGAACCAAGCCGTCCAGCTCCGCCCCTTGTCCCCCAGGTCCCGCCCGGACCACGCAAGCTGGTCGCGGGCCAGCCGCTGGCGCCGACAGACAACGCCCCGGTGGGGGCCTCGCCGTCTGCCGCGGGGGCGACCGCTGCGTCGGCGACGGACACGTTGGGTCTTACCGAGCCGGTGTGGCTCGCGATCCAGCAAGCCGTCCTCCGCCTGATCGGCTTCCTCATGTTCTAACGGTCAAGGCTCTGTGATCAAGGCCCCAGCAAAACGGAGTGCGGGAGTAGCGCCAGGTTAGAAAGAGCAAGCGGAAGAGTCGAACAACGGCGAGCTCGATCGAGAATCACGTCAACTGAATGACGCTGGGTGAGATGGCCGGTTGTGCGGCGGCACTTGCCGCAGCCGTTGCAGGGCTTGATGTCAAGCCGGCTCTTACGGGTGGTGGAGGAGGCGGCGTCGCCCTTGTGTGCGGCGCTGACTGCGGCACGATCGGCGGCGTGGATCCTGCGGGGGTCGGGCCAGCCTATTGGGATACGATGGGGGCCTCCGTCTCCAGATCGCGATAGAGGGAACCCGCCAAACCGCCAGGCTTTCGGGCAGAATCGGCTGCCCAAAGGTTCGCGACCGGCTAGCAGGCGTAGTCGCGGTCGATCGACCCGGCGATGAACTGCACGAGCGAGACGGGGACTCCGGAGAAGCTGTAGCTGCCGCTGCAGTAAGTTGCCGCGTGCTGCGCCGTGCTCGTACCGCTGGCGTACCAGTCCGAAGCGGCGCCCTGTACCGAGTTGGTGCCGACGATGGCCGACCAAAGGTAGTTGTTGGAATAGATCCCGACGGGTACGGCGCCAATATGCGTCAGTGTGTCGATGATGCCCTGGAGCGTGTACTGATTGAGTGTCAGGTCGGTGCACAAGGTGCCGGACTGACCGCACCAGCTGTTCGCGGTCTCGACGTCGAGCCACCATCCAACCGGACTCGTGATGCCCTGGCTGGTGGCGTACGCGTAGTCGCCCTGGGCTTCGCTACACCCGACCGCCCACGCCGCCTGCTGCGCGGTGCTGCCAGTCACGGCCGCCGACTGGGCCGCGCAGGAGGGCGTTGTGTGACTGGTGTTCGTGTAAATCGGGTCGTAGCCCGTGTTGATGTACAGGCCGGGGTTGGGGGTGTGCTTGTACTCATCCGCGAGGCACGGGTTAGCCGGATGCGTGGCTGAAATGAACGGATACCCGCCGTCGACCCCGACGATGCCGAAGCTGGCTCGTGGAGCGGCGACGGTCACCGCCGGGGGCAGGAGACGCGCTACCGTCCGAGAAGGCGATTGCGGCAGCGCCACGGGAGCTTCCGCACGACCGGTGCGGCGCGGCGCGGAGGACTTGACGACCGGCGGCGTGCCAGCCCGCACATTCGAGGGATAGGTCGTGCCGCACTGGGGGAAACTGATGTCATACCCGATGCTGCCGCTCGTGTAGGCAAAGGCGCCGGTGCTGCCCACGACGACGGCAGCCCCAAGGGCGGCAACGAAGGCACTGGAAAGCCGAATCAACCTGGTCATGAAACACTCAGCCTAGCAAGCGGGTTCATCGTCATGTCTTCGACGACCCGGGCCGGTTCCGGCCGTTCCCAGCGATCTGCGGGGTCACCAGCGTCTCACCGATCGTCAATCCGCAAACGTTAGACGCAGGTGTTGTAACACATGATGAGCGGGATCCGGAGGATTTGCTGTTTCGACGGAGTTCGCCCGCCTAATTCAAATCGAATTCAGTGGCAGTCTGTTCACTTTGCGTAGCGCTTGACATTGTTCAGCGCAGGATGGTACGGTGCAACCCTGCGACGGGGTTTAGTCCAGGAGGCGGGGCGACATGAGACGGATCTGGATTCGGAGGCTTCTACCAGCCTCAGTCGTCGCGATCGTCCTCGCGTTCTCCTACTTCGCGCCCGCCCTCGGAGCAATTGCTCCCGGACCGAATCAGCACGCATTTGGTGCGAACTGCGGCCGCTTCGGCTATGGGTATCACGGCGGTAAGCACCACTTCCCTTGTCCTAACCGACCGTTCCCAGGCCATGTCCCCCAGTCGGGAAGCAGCCAAGCGGCTAGTCCTGCCATTGCGGTCGGGTCGAGCACCGTTCTGACAATCGCTCCAACCAGGGCGGTGGCACCGAAAGCCGTGAGTCACCGGCGAGGGCAATTCCGGCGCGAGGGCTTCCAGAGCTGAGTTAGCTCGGGCCCGGTCCCACAGAGCTCACCGGCTCGCGGAATCCAGGGAGGGAATTTCGTGAGTTTCGTTATCGCACTAACAAGTTTCGGTAAAGGACGATCGAGCCGTCGTCCGCGACGAGTTGGAAGCCTGGCTGGCTGGCCAGGAACCGGTATCGCGTCCAGTCGACCTCACGCGCCAGGAGGACATATTTAATGTTGCGGCTGGCGAGCCCTGAAGCCCAATCTCCAGTCGGACCGGCGGCAACAAGGCGCGAAATCGCGACCTGCTCTGGATCATTCGGAGGCGAGATGCCTGGCACCTCCGGATCCTGGCTGATAACGATCGGCACATTAAAGAAGGATGGGGCGGGCGACGCCACCACGTTGTTGGTGTTCCGCACGAAGTTGAGGCCGAGGTAGAGATGCCAGGGCAAGAAGAGGGTGCGGCCTGGATGTGGATCGGCGGCCAGCAAGCCGACCGCCTGGTACCAGCCGGTCGGGTAGTCCGAGGGTTGAATCTCGCCATGCGCCCCGAAGAGCAGGCCGTTGCCGTAGTAGAGAGGAATCGCCAGCAGTGCACCAGTTGCCAGCGCCTCGGCGAGGTCGATCCGCGGCGGCTTGACGTGCTCCCGCAGCCAGCCAACCACGACGATCCCGCCAAGCGGGATCAGCTGCGCGTAGACGAGCGCGATCAGGGCCGCCCACTTTCCGGCGTCGCGCATACCTCGGTATGGCGGGAAGACCGTGTCGACGAAGCGCACCAGCGGCTCGGTAACCGGATTGGCGACGCCCATCTCAAGGATAAGAGCGACGGCGCCCGCGCCCAGCAGCGTGAACACCCACAGGCGGAGAAATGTCCCTCCCCCGCCGGGGGAGGGCAGGGTGGGGGCTTTCTGGATCACCGCCTTTGCTCCGAGCGCCCCGAGCACGATCAAGATCAACAGGACGACCGGCCACAGGGGTACGAAGGCCTTCATCGAGGTGAATCGTTCGGTGTCCTCAGCCCAGAACCCGTACAGGCCGAGGAGATTCGGAATCAATCCGAAGTCTGGATCTGCCGAGGCGCTGTACGCCGCGAGGTCCGCGGTCCCGATGCTGCGTATCGTCTGGCCCTCGGAGTTGGCGCCGGAGAGCAATGGGATCAACCAGTACGAGCTGGCGACAGTGGTCGTTCCGAGCGTCAGCGCGAGGTTCTTGCCCAGCTCTGTCAGATAGTTTCGATTGCGCCGGGGAGCGATGCCGAAGGCGACCACTGCAGCGATCAGCAGGGCACCTGCCGGGACGAGCAGGTGCAGGTCAAGAATCCCGATCGCCGTCAGTTCGGCGGCCAGGATGAGCGCGTGTCGCCAGCCGGGCTCGCGCATCAACTGGAGCAGCTGAGCAGCGATCCATGGAAGCAGCGCGTAGCCCGCGATCAGCGCCAGCTGGCCATAGTGAATCCGTCCGTAGACGAACGGGTTGACGACGAACATCACGCTGGCCATTGCCCTTGGGATGAAGCCGCCGATTGGCAGGGCCCGAAACGCTCCAAGGCCGGCGGCGAGCAGCGCGAGCAGGATCACCAGCTTGGTCGTGAGCTCGGCCGAGACGACGGCGCCCACTACAACCAGCAGCACATCGAAGAGGGTCACGCTCGAGAAGTCGGTCGGCACGCTGAAGTGACGCGGTCCCGGCCAGTCCGTGCCAAAGAGATATCCAGGAAGCAGCCAGGGTCCAGCAATCAGCACGGCCAGCAAGGCCGCCCACAAGTAATTTCCGCGTTCTTGGAGTCTTACGTTGGCACAGCCTAAGCCTTCGGTGCCAGTGAGAGACGAGCGGCTCATCAGCCACAACGTGCTCGTGGCCGGTGGCACGATCCTGGCTGGCGGGCTGGGATTCGCATTCCAAGTCGCGGTGAGCCACAGTCTGCACCGGTCGGACTACGCGTCCGTATTCGCTGCCATGGCATTGCTGACCCTCGTCACGCTGCCAGCATCCGCTCTCACCCTGCTGATGGCCCGTCGGACCAGCCGCGATCGGGCGATCGGGCACAGCGCGGCCAGCGCAGCGTTGCTTCGCTCAGGGAACCGAACCCTGCTGGTCGCCGGCATCGTCCTCGGCATCCTCTTCGCTGCCGGCTCGCCATGGATCGGCGCTCTATTCAGCCTCCCACCAGGGTTCATCGTCGCCGTGGCAACCGGCATACCCGTGGCCCTCGCCCTGCCATTGCTCATGGGCGAGCTTCAGGGCCAGCAGCGGTTTCTATCCTTCGCCTCACTCAATGTTGGCCAGGCGGGTCTGAAGCTTGTTGCAGCAATGGGCCTCGGCCTCGTATTTGGCCCCGTCGGTGTTGTGCTTGGACTCGCGGTGGCGGCGAGCTTGTCATATGTCATCGTCTGCTGGCTTGTGCGTCGACGGCTGGCGATCCGATTCGCCCAGCCATGGCTGCGTCCAGCCCTTCGCTACTTGGCCCTGATCCTTCCCAGCACTCTAGCGCTATCGGTTCTTTTGAGCGCTGATGTCCTCCTCGTCAAGCGCTTCTTCAGTGGCTCGGCCGCGGGCGAGTATTCGGCGGTGGCTGCGCTCGGCCGCGCGATATTCTGGGGCGCAGCGGGCGTTGCCACGGTCCTGTTTCCGAAAGTCATCTATCACGAGAGCCAGGGACGCAGCGGCTCGCGGGTCATAGGTATTTCAGTTGGCCTTGTTGCCATCGGCGGTACTGCCGGGCTCGCCGTGCTGGGATTCGTCGCACGGCCGGTCCTGACCGCCTTCGCCGGCTCGGAGTATGTGGCGGGAGCCACCATCCTGCCCCTCTATGCGATCGCCATGACGCTGCTGGGTGTGGCCTCGGTATTGATCGCCACCCACCAGTCCCGCGCTCGGGCGGCGTTCCTCGTAGTACTCCTCCCGATTACCGTTGCAGAGCCAATCCTGATCGTCGCATTCCACCACAACCTCGCGCAGGTGGTCTGGATCGTGACATTGTCGATGGCGGCGCTCGTCGGCGGGCTCGCAATCCTCGTTGCCCGTCAGCCCGGCCGCACCGCTTCCGACACTCCTTTGACGGTTATGGCTGTCGCTGAGGCGCGGGCATGAGCGTGCGCCTGCTCGAGCAACTGCCTGAACGTCTGGTCGTGCCGCGTGCGGACCAGGTCACCTCGCCCGGAATCAAGCTATCCGTGATCGTGCCGGCCTACCGCGAAGCGCGTCACATACAACAGAATCTCGGTACGCTGCTCCGCGAACTCGATAACCTGGGGCGGTCCTACGAGGTCATCGTCGTTTCGGATGGCAATACCGACGAAACAGCCCGCGAGGCCGAGCGCGTCGTATCGCCCCACATCAAGGTCATCGAGTACAACCGCAACATGGGCAAGGGATACGCCTTGCGCTGCGGTGTCGCGCACTCAAGCGGCGAGCTCGTCACATTCATCGACGCCGATATGGAGCTTGACCCCCGGTACATCAAGGGCTTCATCGCGGTGATGGAGAGCTTCGACTGCGATGCGGTCGTGGGATCGAAGCGCCATCCGATGTCCAACGTGCAATACCCTCCCATTCGACGTTTCCAGAGCCTGATGTATCAGTTGCTAGTCCGAACTCTCTTCCGGATCAAGGTTCGTGACACCCAGACCGGGCTCAAGCTATTCCGCCGGCAGGTCCTGGAAGAAGTGGTCCCCCTGCTTGCGATCAAGCGCTTCGCCTTCGACCTCGAGCTGCTAGTCGTGGCCCGTCAGCTCGGCTACAAGAAGGTCATGGAGGCCCCGGTTGAATTGAACTACAAGTTCGAAAGCACTGCGGATATTAAGGCGACGTGGCATGTTCTTTGGGATACAGCAGCCATCTTTTACCGTCTTCGATTCCTGCGCTTTTACGCTCATCAGCGCGCTGCCATTGAGCGCGAAAGGGGATCGGCGGTCGTCCGCTAGCGGTTTGGGCGTGCGAATTCTTATCCTCAATTGGCGCTGTCCCCGCCATCCCCAATCCGGCGGAGCCGAAATACTAACGTACGAACTCGCCCGCCGATTGGTGGCCGCAGGCGATCAGGTCGAATGGTTCTGCGGGTCGTTTCCCGGCGCGCTACCCGAAGAGGACATGAACGGCGTGCGGATAATCCGATCTGGCAGACAGTGGACGGTGCACTGGAGAGCCTTTCGCCGATACCGAGGTAAGCTGCGCGGGCGGTTTGATGTGGTCATCGATGAGATCAATACCGTGCCATTCTTTACGCCTCTCTGGGCCGAGACTCCTACTGTTGCGCTCATCTTCCAGATGGCAAGAGAGGTCTGGTGGTACGAGAGCAGGTTTCCCATTAACGCTGCGGGATTTCTTGCCGAACGGTTATATTTGCTGCCGTATCGCAACTCCAATGTTGTGACGGTCTGTCAATCCACCAAAGAGGATCTCCAACACTTCGGATTTCGTGGACACATCGGCGTGATGCCCATCGGCATTGAGCCGACTTCTTGGAGTGGCGCTAAATCCTCGTCTCCAAGCTACGTATATGTCGGCCGCTTAGCGCCATCGAAGCGCGTGGATCATGTGATCCGTGCCTTTGCTCTATTCCGGAGAACCGTCGGCACCGGCCAACTCCACATCGCTGGTATCGGCCGACAAAGATATATACGCTACCTGCGGCGCCTTGTAGACCATCTAGGCTTGGACGAATCGGTGGTTTTCGAGGGGCGCGTATCGATGAACGACAAGCATCGCCTAATGGGCCAAGCGCAGGCGCTGCTAATGTGCTCGGTGCGCGAAGGGTGGGGGCTGGTCGTGACAGAGGCCAATGCTTGCGGGACGCCCGCGATCGCATACGACGTCGCCGGGCTGCGTGATTCCGTGCGTGACGGCCAAACGGGACTGCTTGTTCGAGCTAACCCTCAAGCTATGGCAGACAGCATGCTGCAGCTATGGAACGACCCTGTTCTACACGGGCAGCTCGCAGACAGAGCGAGGGCATGGAGCGAGGATCTGACCTACGAGAGAGCGGCCGACGTTGCGCGAGAGCAGATTGAACGGGCAGTTGGCTCGCGCCTCCCCTTGGAGACCGTGGCGTGCCACTAGTCTCCGTAGTGGTAGCAACGCGCAACTCGGCGCGGACGCTGGAGACATGCCTAGCGAGCATACGTAGCCAACAGTCGGCCGAGGTGGAGTTAATCGTTGTAGACAACAACTCAAGCGACACGACCGCGAAGATAGCCAGACGCTATGGGGATCTTGTGGTCACTAAAGGACCGGAAAGAAGCGCCCAGCGTAACTACGGGGCATCACTCGCGAGTGGCGATTTCCTCCTCTTCATCGATTCGGACATGATTTTAGAGCCGGATGTCGTGTCTAGCTGTCTAGCTGTTGTCGAGGAGACGGAAGCGCCAGCTGTAATTGTGCCGGAGATGTCGATTGGGCAGGGCTTTTGGGCCGCGTGCCGTGCGTTGGAGCGAAGCTGTTATGCGGGCGACGATGGCATTGAAGCTGCGCGGTTCTTTAAGCGTGAGCTGTTCGAACGCTGTGGTGGCTTTGATGAGGACCTGACAGGCCCGGAAGACTGGGATATTACGGACCGGGTTGCTACTGGCAACCATCTTCCGCGCGCTACAAGCACGATCGTGCATGACGAGGGCCGGCTAACACTCCGAGCCGATCTGGCAAAGAAGCGCTACTATGCAGGATCCTCCCTGCGCTACTGGCGCAAGCATCGTGTGAAGGCTACTCGTCAAGCGAACCTTGTATTGCGCCCAGCCTTTCTTCGCAGCCGGCGGCTGTTGTTTCGCCACCCAACTCTCGCCGCTGGCGTTCTGTCATTAAAAACTCTTGAGGCCCTAGCTATCTTGTTGGGCTTGATGGAGGGAGCGGTTCGAGCCCGTTCGTTGCGGAAGCCGAGCAAGTCACGGTGATGACATCGTGGATGTTCACGCTGGTCCGTGACGCATTTCAGCCTTGCTGGTGACAGGCCCGGGGGCGACTGCCAACCCTGTCCTCGACTGGACCAGGAGCTTCTGTGCCATATGTGGTGTGGCAGCCATACTGGGCCTTGCGTTCGTTCCAGAGGGCCTCTTCGCCAGCCGCTTGGCTCTGGGCGCCCTCGCGATCCTTGCCATTGCGGCGGCTGCGGGCTGGCTAGATCTTCTCTCACGCAAGCGGCCTCATCAGTACCTGCAGATCCAGGTTAAGGAACAAAGCTCTCGCTGGTGGCTCGGGGTCACAATTGGTGTCTCGGTCGCCGCGGCGCTATCCGTGCAGACGTGGTTTCGAACAGGAACAACAATTGCGGGCGGCGATGTCGTGATACCCAGCGGTACCGCCTGGTTAGCGAGGGTGTTCGAGCCGTGGACGTGGGGTGGCTCAACGCTCGGCGAACCGTCTCAATTGACCTTGGCCCTACCTTGGGCGGTCTGTCTCAGCATTGTTCATGCTTTTGGTGCCAACGCTGAACTCGCGCAACGAGCTTGGTACACAACGCTATATGTCGGTGCCGGTCTCGCCGCGCTTGGCCTGTTTGCCTCATTGCGTCTGGGTCCGGTTGCGGCGCTGACCGGTTCAGCTGTCTACTTATTCAACCCGTACACCTTGACTTGGGTGAATGTCAACGACAATTACATCGTTGCTTTACTCCTGTTAACGGGGATCCCCGCCATATTGGTGGCGGCGGGGACGCAGCGCCTTTCGTTGCGGTGGAGCATAGTGCTCCTTGCTGCGTCGGCACCGCTCATCGGCTATGCCTTCTTCAATCCGCCTCTAGTCGGGATCGTCCTTGCTGCCACTCTGACCGCACCACTGCTCGTAGCCTGGGTTGACGGAAGAGAAGCCGCGTTCCGCACCGTTCGAGCGCTGCTGTTGGCCGGCCCACTAGTGCTGGCTGCGTCCGCGTATTGGACCGTCCCGGCAATCCTCCATCTATCGAGCATCATCCCCAGGCACCTATTGGACCTCAGCTGGACATGGGCCGAGAATCGTGCCACTATTCGCAATGGCATCTGGCTAAACTCTCATTGGGGTTGGCCCTATCCGGAATACTTTCCCTACGCCGGGGCATTCGATATGCCCCCGTTGTTGCTGGCCAAGTTTGCCCTTCCTGCATTTGCCTTCGGTGCATTAGTTCCAGCTTCGGCAACCCAAAGTAGGCATCAGCGTTTCCAACGGGACCGCAAATTGCGATTGGCAGTCGCTGCGGCGACGGTTGCGATACTGATAATCCTGTTTAGCACTGGGACTAACCCGCCTGGCAACATCATCTTTGTTCCCCTCTACAACTTACCGTTTGGTTGGCTTCTCCGGGAACCTGGGCGGTTTCTGATAGTGGCCGCTCTGGCTTATTCAGTTCTCATAGCTCTGACGATGGAGTCTCTTTGGAATCAGCAGGCCCTCAAAGAGTTCATTCGATCGCCTCGCCTAACTGTCCCCGCGTTACGGAGTTTGGCCGTGCCGGCGGCTCTAGCGACTGCCGTGCTTCTCGGGTTCCCTTTTTACTCGGGGGCGCTGGTGCCCGACACACGGCCGACGTTGGCCGACTGGGCGGTCTCCGCCCGGCCAACTCACGTTCAGATGCCCGATTACTGGGCCGATATGGCTCGTTTCACGGACTCCCTACCCACGCGTGGTGGCGTTTTAGTCATGCCTCCTGACGATTGGTACGAAATGCCCTACAACTGGTATTACGGCACCGATGATTTCGTGGCTCAATTGTTCAAGAGGCACATCCTGCTGCCTAACGCGCAGGGATATACGCCGGCCTCTTCTCAGCTGATTGGCGCGGTCAACCTGACCGCGCAGAGCATCCTTAAGCGGGACTGGCACCAAGTCCAAAGTCTGCTAACGGTCTTGAATACACCGTTAGTGCTGGTGCGCCGAGACATCGAGGCGCCGTATGCGAACCATTTCATTCTCCCGCCCGCAGACCTTGCGGATGCGCTGAGCGCAGCGCCTAACTTCGCGCTGATTCGCAGCGCTGGCCCGCTGGAGCTCTTTGCATTGAGGGGAGCCACCGTGGCGGAGGTCGAAGCCCCCTCGAACTTCATGACGATCAATAGTCAAACACCGGATCTGCGTATCCTTCCGCAGCTGCCATCTAACACCGCGCTGATTACCAGCGAGCATCTCGCTGGGGTACCGAATGTTGTTCAAGCCCCTCCACTAGAGACTTGGCCGAAGGCGGACGGACAGACGATGGTTTGGCAGCCGCCCGCTCCGGTCGGCTCGGCCTACAGCATCGCCGAGTTGGACTCGAAAACTGTTGTTTCACTTGACCGTGCGCGGACTTTTGTCGAACCGAACTCCCGCGCGCGAGTCGTATACGCTCCGGATGCTACGGCCAACACTCTAACCGTGTCGGTTACGGGGCGGCCGGCCCTCTCAAACGGGGATTTTGCTCAGGGCGCTTGGGGTCCCATCGCGGACTGTCGAAATGTGCAGGAAGCGGAAGCCAGACCCGGTCTTGGCGCCAGCGTATTGGCTGATGGCGCACCCGGTGGGTTGGCTGCGCTCCGAGTGTCGGCATCCCTCGACAGCGGCTGTGAAAGTCAGACGCTTGACTGGCAGGGCGGCTCGATAGTGATGAGCCTAATGGTGCACAACGTACTCGGAACCGCGCCTAGAATCTGTCTTTGGGAGACTGGCGCCGACCGATGTGCGGCTCTCCCGTCGCTCCCTGAGACAAACGGCTGGTCCACCTACCGCGCATCCGTCAGCCCAGATCCCAGAACGACAGCCCTAACGCTGTACCTGTATGCAGACGCCTATGCGCTGGGGCGCCGCACGATTGACGACTACGCAGACGTTCAGATAACCGAAGTGCCTGCTCTTCCGAGCATCGCATTGCTGCCGAACTTGGAGTACGCCCCGACCTTTGCCGATCGGTTAGTGGTCATTCACAACACCTTCTCTAGCAAATGGGAAGGCCCGACCAGCAGTAAGCACGTCCTGGTGGATGGCATGCTAAATGGATGGCTCCTGCCAAAGTCATCTATTTTCTCAGCCCATTACAGCGCGGCTGGTGCCTTCCGGTCCGCTGATTGGGTTTCGCTTGCGTCCCTGCTCGTGATTTTGACGCTTGTAGGCTTCGGTTTTGTTCGTCGTGTTGCCCGGTGGCGCCTCGGCGTTCGGCGCGAAGGACGCAAGGCGGCGGATGCCGGACTCGGAAAGACCCGTGGGGGCCTATGAGTCAGACGGTCGTGGACGAGTTCGCCCAACCTGCTTGGATCGTCTCCTTCGGGCCAGTTGGCTCACGCGCTGACGGTTACCTGGTGCGGGTTGAGGCGACGGCCAGAGCGCTCTCGCTTTTGGGCTATCGCGTCCACATCTTAGAAATTTCAAGGCGAGGGTCGCCCATTGGGCTCGCGCCGGGCATAACGGTCTGGCCGGCTGCGCCCAAAATCGTTCCGCGACCCCGGAAGCTCGGCCCGCTAGATTTCCGTGCCGAGTTGCGCACGCAGTTGGCCGTCTGGACGGGGATTGTGCGCAATTGGGCTAGGATGCGCGACGCCAGCGTAGTAATCGTCGCTGGGGGTTTGCTCGGAAGTTCCCTTGTCGTACGTGGCCTCCGGCGGCGGCTCGGCACACCAATTACAGTCTTCGATTCCATCAGTGTTATGAGCGAGGAGCATCGTCATGGGGCCAGTAACTCACGAGCCAAAATCGAATGCACGTTCCAATGCCGAGCAAGACGTTCCATCTGGAGAGTCATCGAGCTAATCTGTTCGGCTGTGGCCGATGTCACAATTGTTATCGGCCCCCATGATATTCACGCATTCCGCGGTGCACGTCGCGTGGAAATCGTCCCTCACGGATTGCCTACGGATGAGAACGTTGCAGCTTTCGGCAAAGAAGAACCCGGCCTAATTGGTTTCGTTGGGAGCGGCCGCTTCGTCACGAACCGTAACGCTATGGACTTCCTAGCGCGTACGGTTCTGACGAACCCGCAGTTGCGATCGGCAAGATGTCGGGTCATTGGCGACGCCTCAGGCTACGAGTCCTACAATGAGCGCATTCAGTTTGCGGGGTACTACGCCAGCATCGCGCAGGCATTGATCCCAGTCAGCGTTACCTGTGCGCCGATGAGTGATAGTGTGGGCGTGAGTACAAAGGTGCTCGCTTCACTGCTAAACGGGAAACGAACGGTCGTTACGCCCGAAGCAGCACGGGGCATAGTGGAACCACCCGTTGGGTTGTGGGTTGTCGAGCGGCCACAATTCGCCGACGCCGTCGCCGAAGCGCTCCGCGTACCCTGGACCGAGGGGCAAGCGGCAACTATGCGAGACAGCGTCCTACGTAATCACGGCATCAATTCACTAGCCGATGCCTGGGCAAGAGCACTCGGCCATCCGGGCGCCCTGCCGAAATGACTGCGGGCGTGCAGCAATTTTATTGAATCGTTGATGCCTGGGAGCTTGCCTCATATCACGATGACGGTGACGTCGGCAAACTGGCCAAACCAGAACTGTTGCTCTTTGACCATCTGGTACTCGAGGACGAGGCTGCCGCTGTTGCTGGGAGCGGTCACGGTAATCGTGAGAGTGATGCTGCCGCCGGGGGCGAGGTCGGCGGGCAAGTTGAAGCGCTGGTCGGTGAACCAGCCGTTGCCAACCGCCCAGCCGCTAACGCCTTCGCCGCCGCCAGTAGCGGCAAAGTGGACGCCCAAGTGGACCGGGTTGGTTCCCGCGGCTTGCCAGGTCTGATTGCCATTATTGGTCAGGGTCACGCTGTAGGTTTGGCTTTGGTTGGCCGCCCAGCTGGCCGGGGTATTCGCCACGCCATAACTCGCAATCCAGGTTGGCGCGGCGAGGGTCACTGTGACGTCGGCAAACTGACCGAACCAGAACTGCTGCTCCTTGACCATCTGGTACTCCAAAACCAGGTTGCCGCTGTTGCTCGGCGCCGTGACAGCGATGGTGAGAGACGTGCTGCCCCCGGGGGCTAAATCCGCTGGCAGGGTAAACCGCTGGTCGGTGAACCAACCATTTCCGGCCGCCCAGCCGCTGACTCCCTGGCCACCGCCGGTGGTGGCGAAGTGAACGCCGAGGTGGACCGGGTTGGTGCCGCCGGCGGGCCAGGTCTGATTGCCTGCGTTTGTGATCGTCACGCTGTACGTCTGAGTCTGATTGACCGCCCAGCTTATCGGTGTGTTGGTCACGGTGTAGATGGCGCTCCAGGTTGGGGCCGCCACCGTGACGTTGACGTCGGCAAACTGACCGAACCAGAACTCTTGCTCCTTAACCATCTGGTACTCGAGCACCAGGTTGCCGCTGTTGCTCGGCGCCGTGGCGGCGATGGTGAGAGATGTGCTGCCGCCGGGGGCTAGATCCGCTGGCAGGGTAAACCGTTGGTCGGTGAACCAACCATTTCCGGCCGCCCAGCCGCTCACTCCCTCGCCACCGCCACTGGTGGCGAAGTGAACGCCGAGGTGGACCGGGTTGCTGCCGCCAGCTGGCCAGGTCTGATTGCCAGCGTTTGTGATCGTCACGCTGTACGTCTGAGTCTGATTGGCGGCCCAGCTGGTCGGGGTATTGGCAGTTCCGTATGACGCATACCATGGTTGACCGCAGCTCGGAAACTTGAAAGAGGCGACGCGGGTCCGCCAGCTGGCGGTGCTTGTAGCCGTGTAGTACTCCTGCGTGTACCAGAAGGCGCAGTCGTCGGTCGGGTCGACGGCCATCATGCTGTAGTCGCCCCAGCGGTTAAAGCTCGAGGTCTGGGAGCCGGAACCCGCGACAATTGATGCCTCACCCTGGGGCAGCGTTCCCAGCGGGTCGCCGGCCAGCCGACCGGTGTAGCGAATGGACGGCGAGATGCTACTGCTCGAGACGCTGTAGCCGACCGCGATGTCCCCCACCTGGTCCATTGCGATGCTGCCCATCCAGCGGCTGTCGCTGCTCGGCGAGTACGTCCCCTGCTGATAGATCGTTGGTGTGGTCGACAGCCCCCGGATCTCATACCAACGGACGGCGCCCTGGTTGCCGCTCGAGCCAACGCCGACGGTGTGGTTCGCGACCAGCGACTCGTGGCCATCCGCGAACCGGCGGTATTGCAGGCGGTTCATGAGGCGGTCGGAAAGCGGGTCCAGCCCCTGGCTTGTCACTGGCTGCTGGATGCAGCTGCGTGAGCCGTTGCACATATTCCAGAAGTAGGTGTCGACCAACAGGTTGAAGTTTGGCGTCTGGGACGCGGTCCCGAAGGTCGAGTTCGCCGGAGTGATGAAGTCCACGTGGAACTTCCAGATCTGGAACGTGTTTCCCGAAGGAGCAGCAGAGGTATCGATCGCGCCGAAGTAGTTCGGTGAGCCGCTCGGTGGGAGGATCGAACCATCGAGGTCAGACGGCAGCAAGCCTCCGAAGTTGGAGCCTGTAGGTCCGAAGAGGATGGCGGTTGGGCCCTGATTGGTCAGCATCTTGTTCCGATCAAAGGCCAGCGCGCCAGCGCCAACGAAGGTAGTCGGGCTGCTGAAGAAGTTGACCGACATGTAGTAGGCGTCCGGCCAGACGGCCAGCTTCGGGTAGTCTGGGAAGTTGGTGTTACTGATCTGCCAGGCGTAGCGGAAGTACGAGCCGGTGGGATCCCCGGTCGTCGACACCGCGAAGCACTGGTCGTAGGGCGCAACCGGGGCGCCATGCTTGGTGCTGAAGGCGAACTGGGTGAAGATCCAGCGGTCTGCCATCCGGTCGTACCGGACGACGGGATCACCCTGGTTGGTGAACTCACACAGGCCACCGAAGCCGGACCAGAGCGTGTTGCCGGCGCTTGGCCCCTTGAGCGACGCGCCGGTCCGCCCAAAGATCTCAAAGTGGAGGTTCACCCACTGGACGTAGTCGTTGGGACCGACGTCGCCGTTGGTATCGGGAGGGAGGACACCATCGATATTGTTCACACCCTCGAAGTTGGCGCTGGTCGATGGCATGCTGGCCGCGCCGGCAGTCGTCTGGATCGACTTCGAAGCCGTCGGGAGTTTGGCTCCGGATCGGCCGGGATGCAGCGGCCGGTTGGGCTGGCTCCCCTTGCCTTCTGGTGGAACCGGGCTGGCGTGCATCGTTCGGAGGGCTGGCGAGGTGTCGGTCTTGAGCGGCTGGATGACGAACGGGACGGTTGAGGTGGCGGCAAGGGCGGGAAGGCTGGGCAGGGCCTGCGCACCAAGCACGGCAATAGCAAGCGCTGGCCCGAGAAATCGAGAACGCCCCATTTCACCAATAGTGTCCGGCCCACAGATAGAGATGTCAATTGCGCTGGCGGTATGGAGATATGGGTGTGGCGCTGGACGGTTAAGCTTGAATTAGGAGCGCAGGTATGCCAAACTGCGCGCTTGGAGAGCAAGAGGGCAGCAGGCTGACTTTTCAGTGAAACGCTTAGGCGCCTGCATGATCCTGGGGTTGGTGACTGCCAGCCTCGTCAGTCTTGGCGTGTCCAAAGAAGCTCATGCCGGCGGAAGTGCCGATGCGGTAACCGTCCAGGTGACCGGGAGCGCCCTGAGCAACGTCACCTCCAGACCACTCGATATCTCGCCGACGTTCGCTCAGACGACAACTGATTATGTCTGGCGTTGTCAATCGGGGATCAACACGATCCAGTTGACACTGGCCGCAGCTTCCGGTAGCACAATAACTATCGCGGGAAGGAGCGGCGCCGCATTGACTCTTCAGGAGAGCCTAATCGAGAACCAAGCGATAATCGTCACTGCGCCTGATCCGAGTAATCCCATCGGCACACCTCTCCATTATTGGATTCGGTGCCTGCCCCATGACTTCCCGCAACTTAGTGTTACGGAAGCGTCAACTCCTCCGTCTGGTTGGTACCTGACTGAAGGGTTCAATCCGCGAACAGGTAACGGCGGGTATGCCATGGTCTTGGACACGAACGGGACCCCAGTTTGGTACCGGAAACCCACTATCCTCCCAGCGCTAAACCTCACTCTCCTGGCTGACGGCACACTGGCCTGGAAGTCTAACGCGGCGCAGGCGGCCGCCTTCGAAGATTACGACCTCAACACACAGACGACCCGATGGTTGGCGGCCCCAATTCCGCCAACGGACCACCATGAGTTGCAACAACTCTCAAATGGCGACTTAATGATGCTCGCGGATCCGTTGAGGACCAACGTCGATATGACAGCCTTGGGCTTGAGTTCAAGCGCGACCATCATCGACTGTCTCGTCGAAGAAGTTGACGAAAGCGGTCAACTAGTGTGGCAGTGGCGAGCCAGCGATCATATTTCAGTTACTGAATCAACGCACGCCATCCCGACGCAGGTTGGAACACAACTCGCCTATGACGTCTTTCACTGCAACTCGATAGACACAGATCCAGTTTCAGGCGACGTCTTACTCTCAGCACGACATACGGATGCGGTGTATCGCATTAACAAGACAACGGGCGCGATCATCTGGAAAATGGGAGGGAACGCGGTCAGCGAAGCCGGCTCTCGAATCCTCGCAATCACCGATGATCGGGAGGGCGCGTTCCACGCCCAACATGACGCTCGCTTCCAGCCGAACGGCGACGTTTCTCTCTACGACGATCAGAGCTGGGATGCGAGTCTCGCAGCTCGCGGCGTTGAGTACCACATCGATACCGCGGCGGGAACGGCAACATTAGTTTGGTCTTATGAATCTCCAGATGGTCAGAACAGCAGGGCAACTGGTAGCTTTCGGCGCCTCAACGGCGGCACGGACAACATCATCGGCTGGGGTTTCAAGCCAGGAACTCTTTTCACGGAAGTCGATGCCGCGGGCAATCTCCTGCTCAATGTCACCTTTCCGAGTGGTGAGCTAGCATACCGGGTTGTCAAAGTTGGGCCAACTGCGCTCGACCACAACTTGCTTCGAGCTACCGCCGGGCTACCGCCATTCTCCTTTACGGTAGACGCTGATCCAACGGTAAGCGGCACCGGCGCCACGCTTGGCGCGACCGAAGGCATGGGGGTCACCGGTACTCTCGCGATGTTCACCGATTCGGATTCGAATGCCTCAGCTGCCGAATACTTGGCCACGATTGCGTGGGGAGACGGATCGAGCTCGCCGGGCACCATCAGCGGTCCTCCAGGAGGCCCGTTCGCCGTCAGTGGCACCCACACTTATGCCGAGGAGGGAACCAACCAGTCAACCGTGTACGTAACCGATGCCAGCGATCCGATAAATACTGCCATTGTGACCTCGACGGTGAATGTCTCCGATGCGCCCCTGACGGCGACTGCGACGACCATTAGCGTGACGGAGGGGATGAGCTTTAGCGGCACCGTGGGATCCATCACCGATGGGAACCCCGATGCCACGGCAGGTGACTATTCGGTAGTGGTCGCGTGGGGCGACGGATCGAGCTCACCGGGGATCATCAGCGGGCTCACCGGCGGTCCGTTCACCATCAGCGGAAGCCATACGTATGCTGAGGAGGGGACCGACACCATCACGATATCCGTCACGGACGTCGATAGCGCGACTAATGGCGTTACCGCAACCTCCACGGCGAGCGCCTCCGACGCGCTACTGTCGTCGAGCTGCGCGACGCCGACAAATTCGGTCAACGCCTTCAACGCGACGACGGCGAGCTTTACGGACGCCGATCCGACCGGGACCGCGTCTGACTACACGGCGATGATTGCCTGGGGCGATGGTTCCAGCTCGTCAGGCACGGTTGCTGGCGGCCCAAATGGGACCGTTCGTGGCAGCCACGCCTACACGTCGACCGGCACCTTCACGATCACCACTACTCTCAACGACGCCGGTGGCAGCACCACCTCGAATTCCTGCACTGTGCTGATCTACGCCTTCCCGTCGGCAGGCACCTTCGCGATCGGTAACAACAACAACGCGATTACCACCAACGTCACATTCTGGGGCGCACAATGGTGGAAGCTGAACTCGCTAAGCGGCGGCTTCGCGCCGGCCAGCTTCAAGGGTTTCGCACAAATGCCGGCGACGCCAAGTTGCGGCGTCGGCTGGAATAGCAACACACTCACTAGCACGCCGCCAGCGGGCCCACTGCCGACGTTCATGGGCGTGATCGTGACGAGCTCGGTAACGCAATCCGGCTCGATCGACTCGGGCAACACCCTGCAGTTAGTCATCGTCCAGACCAACCCTGGCTACCAGCCGAGTCCCAGCTACCCTGGGACTGGAACAGTGATCGCGCAGGTCTGCTGATAGACCTACCCTCTGGGACAGCCGGCGGCGCCCCGGCCGCACCCACAGGGAGGTCGGCCATCGCGAGCAGATCAGCCGGCGGAAAGGCGCGACCGTAGGAGTTCTTTAGTTCGTGCACGATCTCGAGCATCCTCTGGCCCAGCTCGAGCGTGCCGACTCTGTAAGCATGCCAGCGGTCTCGTGTCCTCGGTTCCATGGTCCCGGCATCCGGCATTGCTTTGCAGCATCTCTTCTGTCGTGGCCGTAGACGAGGATGTTGGTATCGATGACTTGTTGGACGGGCAGGGTCAGCTCTGGCCGAGGCGGCGCTCTCGCCCTGAGTAGGCATTCTGCCTAGAGAACTTCCAGGCGGCTGGGAACGCCGAGCGCCGGGCGATCCGGTCAATCGCCGCCAAAAGCCCAGACACAGTCTCGTAGCGGTCAGGTGTTGGAAGGCTGACCGCCTCATCGGCTAAAAGCTCGTCGCACGAGTTCCGCCTCGCTGATGCCCGGCTCCCGCGCCCGCCACTTAGGGCGTTGATCCTGGGTGTGCTAGTTCTTGGCGGGCCCTAGCGCGGCGCGCGCCCGGGTGACGTCGTCGGCACCGATGACGACGCGGGTATCGGTGGCGAGGTAGACAAACCGCAGGTTCACGGACGCGTCTGCCAGCCGCTGCATGATCATCGACAGCTCGCCGGGGCGGTCCGGCATCGGCAACAGGAGCACTTCGAGCTCGCCTTCAATCGTGTAGCCGCCCGCCCTCAGGGCGGCTCGCGCGGCGCTGGGATTGCGGGCCAAGACGTGAACCTCCCCATCGATCTCGGCGAAGCCCTCGATGTTGATGCCGGAGCGGCTCAGTGTCTCAACGACTCGGGCAAGCTCGCCCGGGCGATCCGCCGTCAGCCGTACCGTCAGGTCTCGGCCCACTGGGAGGCAATTGTAGCCGCGCTACCGCTTCTTCATCATCTGCCAAACGCCCAAGTAGACCAACGCCGCCACCCCGATCCATCCGAGCACCGGGATCACGCCGTGGAACCACGACGGTGTCGGGCGCCCGCGTCCGACCAGCCATGCCACGCCACCCACGGCCGCCACGACGATCAACGCGATCACATATTGTGCCCAGGCCGGCAGCGTGCGGAGGTCGACCCGGCGTCGCGGAAGGCGACCACCGACGGGGTCCCGCTTCACCGCTGCAACGTAACACGGGCGGCTCACGGCTCGCGCGAGCAACGATTGTTGCCCGAAAGTCTGTCTGCGCGACCCTTGAGTAGCGGGCGTCCTGGGCACACGCTGGGCTTGGCAAGTCAATTGCATACCGAGCTCAACCACGCCGACGAGCAGCAGCGCCCGACCCACACCACGGATCGTGAACAGGGGGCGCACAGTGACGAGAGGGCTCTGATCCCCGGGCTCGCCGACGCCATTCTGATCCAGCGACTGCAGGCGACCGCCGGCAATGCCGCGGTGGCTGAGCTCCTGAGCGGCCGGCGCCGCCGGCCCACCGCCCAGCGCGTCGCCGACCCCGGTGTCCAGGCGGCCTTGCGGGAGCAGGTCGCCACACAGGTGTCCGAAGCCGCGCCGAAGTCCGATGGAGCGGCGCCGAAGGCGGAGGAAGCTGCGCCGAAGGCCCGGGGTGACTTCGATCCGGCGGAGCTGAGCAGGAAGAAGAAGGAGCTCGAGTCCAGGATCCCTGCTCCCGAGGAAGCCAGCAAACATGCGCCGGCCATCGAGCAGGCCGCCGCGAGCGCCAAACTGGAGGCTACCAAACCGGCGGAGCCGATTGCCAAGGCGCACGACCGGGGTCCGCCGAAGCATGAGGCGCCCGCCTCCGACGCCGCGAGCGCGGCAGCCGAAGCCGCCACGCTCGCCAATCAGGCCTTCGCCCTCGCCGCGGCTGCGGAGGTACCGTCGCCACCTGAGGCAGCCGTCCCGGCCGAACCGATCGTGCCGATTGATGCTGCCGGCGAGCCGCTTCCACCAGTCCCGAGCCTGGACGCCAAGGCGGCCGGTCTTAGCCAACGGATCCAGTTCCTGCGTGAGGCCGGTCACCGACTGCGGCAGGGCGCCGCCCGCGAGACCGCAACGGCACATCGGATCCGCGGCACGATCAAGACGGCCGAAGGAAAGATCGCCCAGAGCGAATCGGGCGTCGCCACGCTGCAGAGCCATACCGCCTATCGGCGAGAGGTCAGCGGCCAGGCGAAGTCGGCCCTGACCGTTTCGGAGCAGAAGGCCGCAACCGTGGCCGACCAGGCGCCAGCGATCGCCGCAAAGGGGGAACAGGGCGGGCAGAAGTCGGGACCGATGGCCGGAGAGGCGAAACACCTGGCCGACCAGAACGCCTCCAAGCAGCCCGATGACGCCGATGCCGCGGCCAAGTCGCGGGACCAGGGGCAGAAGCTGACAAAAGTCGGATCCGACCTGGGGACGATGGATTCCGCGATCAGCCAGACGACAGCCCGTGCCGGAACGCTGGTCCAGGACGCGGCCCAGGCGAAGGCCAAGAACACCGAGACGCAGACGAAGATTTCAGCGACGGAGGCTAGCCTCGCCCAGACGGAGGCGCGCGCTACCGAATTGGCAGGCAAAAATGCAGCCGCCCGCGGGCAGCTGGCCAACCTCGCTGCCGGTCCCGACCAGATGATTGGTGGCGCGCGCCACCTGGACGAGCGGGGCCAGGCACTGATCCAGTCTTCTGGCCAGCTCGAGGCGGATTTGCAGAGGGCGCGGCAGTCGTTCAGTGCGGGCCTGCAACAAGTCCCCCCGCGTCAAGCGGTGGAGTCGAACGGCGGGGCGACGGTCCAGCGGGCCGGCTACGAGGACCGCACGAACCTGAACCTCGCGGGGACGGCGACGGAGGAACTCCCGGCATGGCTCACCGGCGCGGGCGAGCCGTCCCAGGACGCGCGCCAGAAGATCCAGCAGCAGGAAGCGCAGCGGCACCAGGCTGAGCTGGACGAGATCAACCAGCGCGCCGGCGGCAACTTCCAGAATCTCGACGCCGCCGACAAAGCGGGTATCGCGCTCAGGTTGACCGGACGGCACCTGCTTGGCTCGGTAGGGGCGACCAGCTTCCCCAACTTCGTGGGCGGGATCGCCCGCGCCTTCGTCGATCCGCGGGTCTCGTTGATGGGCGTCATCGCCGGCCTGAGCATGACGCTGTCAGGCGTGGCGAACCTGCTGAGTGCCGAGCAGTGGGAAAAGGACCCGCTCGGGAATCTCCTGAAGTCGTCGGCCGACATCGCAACCGGCGTCACGATCGTGCTCGGCTCGATCGCGGGACTCGCGGTCGCGATCATCGTCGTCCTGACCGCGCTGACCATCCTGACGTTTGGCGCGCTGGGCCCGATTGCCGCCATGGTGATTCCGTTCTGCGCCATGGTGGCCGCAACGGTGGGGCCCTGGGCGATCACCGCGGCAGAGATCGCCCTCGTCCTGCAGGGATTGGTCCTGATCAAGAACCTGATCGATGCCGCCACAGCCCAGACCGCCGAGCAACTCGAAACTAAATCCGATCAGATGACCGAGGATGCCACTGAGGCCGGACAGATGGCGATGCAGATCGGCATGGCCAAGGCGATGACCACCGTCGGCGAGGCTTTTGGTGGCGGCGGTGCCGGCGAAGGGGCTGGCGGGGAGGCAGGCGCCGAGCCCGCGACGGTCACCGAGCCTCATCCGTTCGAGGCGACGCCCGATGGCCAGTTGCAGCCTATCAAGCCAGCCCCGGCCCAATTGCCGGTGCCGGAGACACCCGGCGCCCGGATGCCGGAAAGCGGGCTCGAACTGGATACAGGGCCGCGAGGCGCGCCGGTGGAGGCGCTCGAACCGCATCCAGTAGCGCCTGGCGCGGAAGGCCCGAGCGGACTCGAGCTGGAGCGTCCGGCCCCTGGCGCCGCGGTCGCCGAGCCGGCCGTGGCCGAGCCCGCGGCTGCCGAGCCTGCCGGCCCGCAACCGGCCGTTGCGGAGCAAGCCCGTCAGGTTGGGCAGCAACCAGCTGGACAGCAACAAGCCGGACAGCCCGCCCCCGACGAGTATGTCGACCTGACGACGCCCGAACGTCGTGTGCACATCCTCGACGGCGATGCCACGGGCGGTGGTCACCGCGCCGGAACCGGAATCCCCGGCAAGTCCGAATTCCCGGCAGAATGGAGTGATGACCGGATCATCCACGAGATCTCCGACGTGGCGACAGATCCCGCCTCCGGACGCGTGCCGCAGGGAAACCGGACGGTCGTGACGGGCCAGCGCGGTGGCATCGACATCAAGGTCGTCCTCGGTCCGGACGGAACGATCATCACCGGCCACCCCACCAACGTGCCGCGAAATCCGATGCCATGAGCGCGAGACCCGATTATGCGAAGCTCGAGACGAGGCTTCGAGAGATCCTTGAGTCGCTGACGTTTCCGTCGGAGGAGCGCCGCTGGGTCGAGGAATATCTCGACGCGGGTGAGTACGGTCTCGCGTTTGAGGTCATTTGCGAAACGATCGAAAAACATCGGCTCCGCATTCCGGCCGCTACCTACCGAGCGATGGATGAAGTCGGACGCCAGATGCTGTTGAACGAAAAGACCTGGAATTCGCTCAGCGCGCTGGTCCTTCCGGATAGCGACTAAGTTGAGCAAAGAACGCGGCGTCGCCACCCAGAGGTTGCTGTCTCGGACGGCTGGACCTCAAGTCCAGGCGCGGCCGCCTGATTCCGTTCTTCAGTCAGGGACTTGACGAGCCCGGATTTCGAGGCCAGACTTGGCCCCAAGAACCGGCGGCCGTTACGCTTAATCCTCCTGCCGCGTTCGGGAGGATAGGGGTGGGGGCGCCCGCCATGGGAGGGGAGTCGCGGTGATCGAGTGTGCGAAGTGCGGGCACCGGAACCAGGACGGAACCGAGTTCTGTCAGAGCTGCGGCACCTTCCTGGGCTACGAGGGCAAGAAGCTCGAGGCGCTGCCAGGCAGCGTCCTGCTCACCCTCTCGCCGAGCATGGTCACGGTCACCCCGGGATCCCAGGCCGCGGTCGAGGTCCGAGTCCGTAACAAGAGCAACATCGTCGACCAGTACGAGATCCAGGTAACGGGCGAGCCGGCCTCCTGGACGGTCGCCGAACCCGGCACGCTGTCCCTGTTTCCTGACAAGGAGGCGGTGGCCACCGTTCGGTTCCGACCGCCGCGATCCGCGGAGGTCTCGGCGGGACGCAAGCCGTTCGTGATCAAGGCGCAGTCAAAGGCGTCGCCCGAGATCTCGGCTCGCCAGGAAGGCGTGATCGACGTCGCCGCGCTCCAGGAAGCGGGGCTGGCGATCACGCCGCGCACGGCGCGAGGCGGAGACTCCGCGACCTATCGCCTCCTGCTGCAGAACAAGGGGAACGCGCCGCTGCAGCTGACGCTCGATGCCGCGGACCCGGATGAGCTGCTCACCTTCGAGTTCGATCGCCCAGCCCTGACGCTCGATCGGGGAGAGGCGGCCAACGTCCAGCTCCTGGTCAAACCGCGCGCAACCTTCTATGAGGGACCGCCGCAGCCCCATACCTTCAAAGTGCAGCTCAGCGCCGACGGCCTGACGCCGATGACCGCCGACGCGACCCTCCTGCACGAGGCGGTGCCCCGGCCGGTTCAGAAGAAATTCCCCCTGGTTCCGGTATTGCTCGGCGTGCTGGCGATCGGGGTGCTCGCCGGCGCGGTCATCGAGCGGGACCCGTTGATGCAGCTCGTCGCGGGCAAGAGTGCGGCCAACCAGGCCGCTCCCAACACCGGCGCTGCGGCCGGATCCGCATCGCCGAGCGCGTCGGCCACACCGAGCCCGACGCCCACGCCGGCACCTGTCCTGGTGCACATTCCGAACGTCTCGTGCATGACGGCGGCGGTTGCGCAGCAGGCGATCGAAGGCGCGGGGTTCAAGTTCGCCGGGAGCTTCGTCGCGAACGCCGCCTATCCGAGGGACACCGTCTTCAAGACCCAGCCGGTGGCCGGCGGTCTGGCGCCGCAGGGATCCGAGATAACGGCTTTCGTGTCCACCGGCCCGCCGCCGGGCGTCCTCGGCATCAACCAGTGTCAGCTCATCATCCGCGCGCTGCCGCCAAATTTCTTTCTGATCACGCCGACCCCAACTCCCTAGAAACACCCCCCACCCTGACCCTCCCCCACCAGCGGGGGAGGGAAATAAGGCCCGCAAAGGGGGAAGGGAAAAATGCGGAATCAGGCGGCCTGGCGCAGCGAAGCCGATGCCCGCTGGCGGAGCAAGGCCAGGATCTCCATCATGCTGCGGCACGATGCCTCGCTGTATCTGGCAATCATCTGGACCACGTCAACCTCGCTCAGCGGAATTCCAAGACGCTCCGCTTCTCTGGCAGACCACCACGCGCCGGCTGTGGCAGCCAACGGTCCCGGTGGCAGCTTTGGCATCTCCGACTCGATCAGCCCTGAGGCATGCAGCGCTGCGGCCATCTCGGCAAGGCCAAAACTGAAAGCGCCTCGCACCGCTATTGGCTCTTCGAGAATGAGCTCGAGTAGAAGGTCATGCCAATTCATTTCGGGGAGGAGCAATCGGGTCGAGCCCCAGTGATGGAGGCGTAAATCTGCCAGCCGCACCCCGGCGGACTGGGCGAGCCGCTCGAGTTCAGCCGTCCACGCTTCGGAAAGCTCCGACTCGGCCGCTGCGGAGAGATCTCGCGCGACCAGCTCCCGAGTGTGCCACTGACCGGCCCGGTCGAGCCAACCCCAATTCACCATGAAGACCATCTCCGTCCCACCTCGCTCTGGGAACCGGCTGAAGTCGTCCATTTGATCGGTCACGGTTTGGATGGCCACGAAGCATTCAAAGGGTCCGAGAGTACGCCAATTCCCAACATTCGAAAGGATGGTCTGTGGAACCATCGCCGCTTTAGCGGGTGGGCGGTTTGCGGCCAGGACTGCGTCGATACGGCGGCCCTCGGTCGTGTCGGCGAGGCCGACGACCTCGGCAGAGAGCGCTGGATCATCCCAACGCGTGATGCCTCTTGCTACGGCGCGGGCCCGCCGCTCGGCATTGACGTCTGGCAGAAGAGTCAGGTCGTGCTGGGCCTCAGCGATGTCCTGTTTCGCTCTGTGCCAGTCGAGGTCGGCCCACGCTTTCAAATTGGGTCTGAGTTCCGAAACGGTGGGGAAGGGGATCGGATGCCATGATGCACCCTCCTCCGAGACCCGCCGGATCCAGGCAGCCGCTCCAAGGGCGAGGCTTCGCAATTCCTGGTCATCGTGGCTTACGCGCGCGAGCGACTTAAAGAGGTCGCGCCCAAGTAAGTAGGATGCGGGCGGCGTGTAACCCTGCGTCTTGCCGAGGGCCTCGTTGTAGATCCAGTTCTGAACCATGTAGGCGAGGTGCTTGTCGGAGGCTTCGCCGCCCTCAGTCAACTCCAGTGTCGTGAACTTGATGTCCACCGCACGATAGTGGTAGGGCGCGCCGCGGGTGCAGATTCCCGGAGCGGGTAGCGAAGCGGAGCCCGGCGGCTCGCCGTCGAAGGCAGCCCGACAGAGCCTGGCAAGGACATCCGAACGGATCAGCAAGTCGACAATCCCGTCCATGCGATCATCCGGATTCCAGAGGATGGCCTGCACGATGATAGGCACCCCTACCCTCATCGCCATCTCGGTTTCCTGCCGTTTGGTCAAAACCCGAGCATCGCTAGGCCCATGACCGATCTTCCGTACCTGGTTGATCGTGGATAGCCATTGAACGACCGCCCGCTCGAAGGCCCACGACTGCTTGAGAATCTGGGAGACATAGCTGAATCGCGAGTCATGGTCCGGGCGCTGGCCGTCCGGAACAAAGCCGGACTCCTTTCCATGAAAGTTCAGCCAGTCGACCAGGGGATCCTGCTCGGACCAGTTGTGAGTCGCACTGGCGCTGACCCAGCCGGTCCAGTCGAACCCGAGCCGTTCAGGCTGCTGCATCGCGCCTGCGCAGCCAAAGGAGATCGGACCTGTCGATCGCACCGTCTACTCTGACCCTCCCCAGCAATGGGGGAGGAAAAATCGGCAAGGGACCATGGGAAATTGGCGACGGGAGAGGGGAAATGGACTTGCTGTTCTCGAGCTCCTGAATGATGGCAAGGATGCGCTTACCGACCTGGAGCGTGTCCACGCGGTAGGGGAGCCAGCGGTCATGCGCTTTCGGCCCCAGGCTGGCATCGAAATCGAAGTGCCATGTGTCGCCGTGAAGATGCGGGATGGCATGCTGGTGCACTTCGGCCGACGGAACGATAAAGACGGGATCGGCAAACCGCATGATTCGTAGATCGAGGAAGGCGAAGAAGTAAAAGAACAGCGGATGGCTGATAAGCCGGTCCTTCAGCACCGTGAAGCGGATATGCAGGCGATCAGAGGCCCAGGGGTGGTTCACCTCCATGGCGGACTTCACCTGGAAGCCAAGGTCGAGGCTGAAGTCACCCCGGCGATGGACGTCGGCATCCCGCCGGTCGTCGTCGGTCGCCGGTCTGGAGAATTCTAGTTCGCCGTCGCTGCCGAGGACGGCTAGCTTGAGGAACTCGAACTCGGTAAGGGTCCCCTGCTGGACACGGCTGATCGGCACACCAGTTCAACGGAGGGTGAACCAGACCCCGGCACCATTGGACCCCCCACCCGGACCCTCCTCCGCAAGGGGGGCGGGAGACCCGCGCCACAAAAGGGAAGGGAGTAACTGGAGGGTTGGCTACCTCCTTATCGCCGAGTCAGGCATGCTGGCGTCGACGCGGGACCCGCCGGACGGGGTCGGATGAGCGAGTGTCGCCTCCAGGACTGGCCAGCTGACGCTCCAGATCCGTGAATGCTGAGATAACGTCTGGAGCCTCGAAAGCCCGATTGCGTCTTCCGACAGTGACCTGTCGCAGGATCCCTGCTTCGGAGAGGCGGACAACGGCTTCGTTGGTTTGAACGAAGCTCCTTTGAATCAACTCCGAGGCGCTTTTTACGGTGAGTACCGGCGCTCCGATAAGGGTAGGGACCAAGACATCAGTGGCAGAGTGGGCGCGAACCCTGCCAAGTCGCTCACGCCACTGGACTTCAAGAGCGCGCGCTCGCTTCTCGAATGATCTTGCGTCGTCTACCGCTCTCTTGCAGGCTGCGGCAAGGCGACCGATCCAGAGGTTGAGGCCTTCATGGGCTTCGCGGCAGGTGGCTGGCCCGCGGTAACGCGTGGCAGCAAGGCCGGCTACATAATCCTTGGCCCACGTAGCGAGGATCAGCGACACAGGAGCGACGACGCGTCGGGCCAATCCCCGGCGACGCAAAATCACGTGGATAAGCGCCCGACCCGTCCTCCCGTTGCCATCGATGAAGGGGTGGATTGTCTCGAACTGCGCATGCGCAATGGCGGCTTGTGCAACCGCCGGCAGCGAGTCGTCGTTCGCAAACACCACCAAGTCACTCATCAGCTTTCCAACGTACTCTGGCGGAGGAGGAACGAACGCAGCAGAACAGGGGTTATAGTCGCTGCCACCAATCCAGTTTTGAACATTTCGGAAGCCGCCCCCTTGCTCAGCGAGTCGCGACCCAGCGAGCAATCGCCGATGGATGACAAGCAAGAGCTCAGAGGTAATCGCGTGACCCTCCTTGACGCTTTCAATGGCGAACACCATGGCGTCGATGTTGCCGAGTACCTCAGCTGCAGTCATATCGGATACGCCATCGCCCAAGGTGCGGGCCGCCTCGGCGCGAAGCAACCGACTGGCTTCGATCTCAAGGCCCTCGATCTTGGAGGAGGCAACCGACTCAGCGCGGAGCAGTATGCGTGCAAGAGCTTCCGTTTCGGCTAGTGCGGCTGCCTCGGTATCGAGCCGGGCGATTGCGGCCTCGGCGTCGGCAACTTCCGCTGCGACGCTACCATCAAGCGTTATCTGTCGACTGACAAGGCGGTCCGGGATATAGGCCTCGTACTCGCAAGGCCTGCTTTCCGCACGCGACGGCGCCTTGACGTTCTTTGCCCAACTGAGCCGGATAACCCTAGACATGCTGACTCCTTATTTCGGGTTAATTATACAAACCTAAATAAGCTTAATCTCCTCACCGCCTGTGGTAGACGTCGGCTCGGTGTCCGACCGCGACGACCCTGTGGTCCGAGTTGCGTCATCGATCTCGTAGATGACTCTGTAGGGACCTCGGCGCGCGGACCATAGTCCCTCCAACTCAAAGCGCAGGGGTCTTTCTAGCCGGCGGGGGTTACCAGCGATTGCCGCGAACGTCTCGATGATCGGTGCGGCGGCGTCGCCGGGCAGCTTGTCGACGTGTCGAGCCGCAGGGCCAGCGACAACGAGGTGCCAGGCCCCGGGCGAACTACAGTCATAATCCGAGATTGCGACAAGATCAGCCCACGCCAGAGCTGCTGCCAGATCTGGCCGCGACGCGGACTAGTAGCAGCCGCCGGCGAGCTGGCCGCCGATGCTCGACATCCAGTAGAACCCGGAGCCGGGGACATAGAGCGCGACGCCGCTTGCCTGGTTACCGTAGGTGACGTAATTGCCGGCGAACCAGACCCCGTGGCTGTCTGCGACGGGGGTGCCCCATGAATTGAATCCGCTACTTCCGCCGTACGGCGAACTAGAAAAGCCGGCGATCGGGGACGCAGTCGTCGAACTTGTCGCAATCCAGATCTCGTTGCCTGAACCATTGAGATAGTTGACAGAGATGATGGGATTGCCTTTGCCGTCGAATCCGGAGACCGCGCTCTGTGAACCCGATCGCGTGAACCAGTCCGTGATGGCACCCGTCTTGAGGTCGAGCCGAATGATGCTGTTCGTCGCCCCCTGGGGGACCGCGGAGGTGGCGGTTCCGTACGCCGCCGTGGACGTGGCCGCCCGCCAGTAGCCGCTCTTTGTGATCTGCGAAGGAGAGCCCGAGAGGGGGAGCTGCCACAGGCCGCCCGCATTGGGGTCGCCGGCATAGACGCTATCGGATTGGACGCCAACGATGCTCCAGGCATGGCCCTCGCCCAGTTCCGCCTGCGTGCCGCTGGCGACGTTCACCACATAGATCCCGTTCGTCGTCGTATAGGCATAGCGACTGCCGTCGGGTGACACTTGATTGGTCGCCACCGGTACCCAGCGCGAGTACTGGTGGTCGTAGCTGAGGCCATAGCCCTGGCCATAGCCAGGTCCAGGTCCATTTTGGGGTGTCGGCGTCGCCCCCGGGCTGGTCGCGGGGACGGTCACACTGCTGCTGGGATCGGCGATGAAGGCGCCGCCCGGAAAGGCGATAAAGCCCCCGCTCCCAGGTGGCCCGGCATACACGGGGAGCCGGCAATCGAGCGGCGGGCGGGCAACCCCTGGGTACCCGGGGGACACCGGCGGGTAGAAAGGCGGGTAGGAGCCGCTCGCCGGATAGCCGACGGGCGGATAAGCCCCGGAGGCCTGAAAGCCCTCTGGCGGGGAGGCCGGATTGCCATAGGGGCGGGAAGGCGCCGGAGGCCGGGTTGTTGTATGGGCCGGAGGCCGGGTTGCCGTAGGGGAGGGGGGTGCGGCTCGGCCTGATGGCGACTGATCCCACCGTGACGCAACCGCTCGCGATGCCCTTGAGACCGAGCGCCTTGGCTGGCGCGCATCGCAGCGGCGTCGTGAAGGTGATGGCGCTCACGATCACCACCAGTGATAGGGCGCTAATGGCGATGGCGAGGAAAGGCCGCTTGCGAATGAACTGAATTCTTGACATGAATCCCCAGCCGGCGCGCCGCCTCATGCCACTAGATCGCTCCCCAGGTCCATTCGGTTACGGGCGAGCCTCGAACTCCGCTAACAGCGCTCGATTGGCCGGATCGAAGCGGTCCAATTCGACGGCCTTCTCCGCCGCCGCTCGCGCTTCGGACCAACGCCCGAGGTTGCGATCGGCCAGGGCGAGGTTGCGGTAGACGATTGGATTGTAGGTTCCGAGCGACGTGGCATCACCATACGCATCGGCCGCGCTCGACCAGTCCCCGCGCTCGAACGCGATGTTGCCGAGCTCGACCGCATAGACGCTCTCGCGCGGTGCCAGATCCCGCGCCTGCGCGGCGGCGGTTCGCGCTTCGTCGCCCCGACCCGCAGCGTCTGCTTTAACTGCGACCAGGAGACGCGAGTCGGCAAGGTAAGGGAATACCGTCGCGACGACCGCAAGTGCCGTCAATGCGGCGATGGTGATCGCGGCCAGCCCCCACCCTGCAGACCTCCTACCCCGACCATGCCCCACAAGGAGGGAGGGAGATTGCCCCTGACCCTCCCCCGCAAGGGGGGAGGGAAACAAGCCCCATGACTCCATGGCGGCGGCGGCAAAGATCCAGAACGGCAGCGAGGCGGCCAGAGCCGAGAAATTGAGCTGGAGCGTGAACTGGTACGCAATCCAGCCGGCGAAAATCGCAACGGCCCCGTCCCGCCGGCGTCCCCTCCAGAACGCGCGGACGAAAGTCGCGAGCACGAGGGCGTAGGCGGCCAGACCGACCAATCCCTGGGTCGCGGCGACCTGCAATGACTCCGCGTGGGCCTTGTCCCATTGCTGCCGCCCGAGATAGGTGGTCTGAAACCGCGGAAAGACGAGGCCGAAGTTGTCAGGGCCATAGCCGAGTAGGGGGCGACTGACCGTCAGCCGCACCGCGTCGCGCCAGAGAGCCGGTCGATCGCCGCTCAGGCTGAGCTCGTCGATCTTCTGCTCGGTGTGCACGCCGCCGCCCAACCGGAGACCGCCGACGATCAGCCCTCCAATCAGCACCACGAGCAGACACGCGATGCCGAGCCGAAGGGTTGGCCGGTAGCCGCCGGCGAGCAAGACGACCGCTGCCAGCGCCGTCCCCAGCCATGCGCTCCGGCTCAGGGTCAGGAGCAGGGCGACGCCGATGATCGCGGTGAGGTTGAGGGCGATGACACGTTTGCTCCACGAGTCCGCCTCGACCAGCTCGCGGTAGGCGAGCGGGCAGAGCATCGCCAGGAAAGCGCCAAGCACGTTCTTTTGGCCAAGAGTTCCAAACGCCGGCACCAGCGCTCCCTGCGTCATCGAATCCGTGACCGATTGCAAGATCGCCACGACGGCGACGAGGTATCCGCTGGCGAGAAGGATCCGCACGAGCACGCGTGCCTCGCCGGGACCGGCGAGGGATTGCACCGACAGCCAGAACAGCAGGGCGTACATCAGGAGGGTGAGCAGGCCGTCGTACCGTGAGTAGGTGCCGAACACCGCCACGTTCTGGTTGTAGGCGAAGACGGTTGAGAGCAGCGCCGAAACCACGAACGCCAGCAACGGCAGATCCAGCGGCGTCCGCTTGACCGTCAGGGATCCACCGAACGCTCGAGCGACGAACAGGATGAGCAGACCAATGACCAGGATGCGTGCCAGCAGCAGCTTGGGCAACACGTATCGGTCGTAGGTGTCCCACCAGTAAGCCAGCGGCAGCAGGAACACGCCCGCCCGAAGGAACCATCGCTCGATGCCGGCGAGCCGGGCTGGCGTCACGATCTCGCTAACGCCGGCCCCCGGTCTCCGGTTATGGCACCTCGTGGACCCAGTTCAACGGGAGGGGGAGCCCCCACCCTGCCCTCCCCGGGGGCAGGGAGGTCACGTCACGTCGGCAACAGGCCGGCGCCAGCTTCGCAGCCGCCGATCAGGGTGACCGGCAGCAGCAGGATGGCTGCGATGGACCAGATGGGTGGACCGTGCTGCTCGGGATCAGGCGCCGGAATCATTGCGGCGACGATCGCACCGGCCAGCAGCCAGCCATAGAGGAGGAAGCCGAACAAGAGCGACGCCGTGGTGCCGGCGTGCCGGGCGCCCGGCCCGAAGGCGATGAGGGAGAGCAGACTGGCCGCCAGGAGCGCGACGCCGATGAGCCAACTCCCAACGCCGAGTTGCAGCCAGTGCGGATGGTCCCGCATGCGCAGGATGATCGCCGACCAGCCGCCGGCGACCACGGCGGGTCCGAGGCCAAAGGGAATGATGAGGGCGCCATTGCCGGACAGCGACCAGCCGTTGCCAGCGAGGTGTGCGCGACTGAGGATCGTGGTCAGGACCCACAGACCAATGCCCGCGACCAGACCGAGGACCGCGATCAGCCCCGTGAACCACGGATCTTTCACCAGGTCGGGGAGGCGATGGGACATGCCTCTACTGGAGGATCTTCAGCTGCGCGGCTGGGAGCCGTGCCTTCCGGCGGCGACCGCGAAGTCGGAAAGCGAGCAGCACGATCTCATTGACCCGGCGCTCATATTCGGCGACCGTCACGCCGTCGATCGATTTGCAGATTTCGCTGGCTGCGGTTTCGAGCTGGTACCAGATATCGCCTTTGCGCTCTCGAAAAAGAGGGTGCTGGGAGTTGATCACGACGACCTTGACGGCGTCTTCGATGACTGTCTGGCTTCGGATGGCCGGACCGAGTGGCCTGATGACGATATCTCCGAAGCCCCGGCGCCTGGGACTGGCCTCTGACGCCGGTCGCGGCACCGGCGGCTGCTTCTCCTCAGCCGCGTGCTCGCCTAATGACCGCTCGCCATTGGTAGGCTGCATCGCCCGAGCGCGTGCTGGTGCGGTGCCGAGGAAGAGTTCCGGGCGGTCTGCCCAGCGCAGGGCCTGGCTCAGTAACCGGCGTACCTGCTGAGCGACCTTGACCGCGGACGGAGGAGGCGGACTCTCAGTCTGCCTCGACAGTTGCCGGACGAGGGGCTTGAGCAGCCGATGAAGACGGCGCTCGATGTCGACCCATGGTTCGCTGTCCCGATCGAAGTCGCTCTTGTTGATGGTCAGCGGAACGCGGGGGATCTCAACCTCGCCGATCAGCTGAGCCATTCCCGGCTCCTGGGCTGGTGTCGGGTGTCCGAAGAACTCACCATCTTTGACAAGGCGCCCTAACCGATAGCACCGCAGGCCGGGAACGAAGTCTGCTGTCCTTCGCTCCGGATCGACGGTTCCGACCCAGCCGCCAATGATCGTGGCGGCAGCCCGGACTCGGAAATCCTTACGTGCAATTTCCCCGAGCGACCGTGGCCTCAGGGGTGTCCCGTTCACGATGATCTGTAGACCGCCTCGCTCGAGAAGGAGACAATAGGTGTCAGCGAGCCGCTGGCCAAGCCGTTTCAGATCGATCCGCCTATCGACCTCATCGATCCGGATCCGTACGTAACCAAGCTCAACTGGAACTCGCTTGGAAACCTCCTCTAACTCATAGGTCTTCAACCGGCTCCGGTCACGGTAGTTCGGGTCTGTGAAACGCCAGCCTACCCGGTCGCCAGGACGACTGGACTCGACCGAGAAGCGGCGGCCGAGGTGACCGATGGCCGCCTTGCCACCCTGGCCATACTGTCCGAGCAACTCCCGTCCGCGTTTGGCGGACTTGCCCCAACGGAGATAACGGCGCTCGAGGTCCTTCGGTCCCATGCCTTCACCACCTTCGCTCATCACGGTGACCGCATCGCCGTGAAAGGCGAGGTCCACCTTCATCGGTTCTCCCGGCCGGCGAGAATCGAGAGCGTTATCGACCAACTCCATGAGGGCGTCCGCCGACGACCGGTAGTTGGCGAAAAGCGTGGCCGTAATCTCCGGGTCGATCCGTTCTCGAACCGTGATCCGACCCGACGCCCCTCTCATTGGTGGAAGCATCCCGGAGTGAGGCCCGCGCCGTCAATACCCCTTACCCTGACCCTCCCCAGCAAAGGGGGAGGGCATCGGGCGAGGGAAGAGCGGCTAGCGAACGCTTGCCGGCTGGCGTGTCCCGGGGGGCGAATACGCGGCCTTTGCCGCCTTCGCCTTCTCGAGCACCTTCTTGCCTTCCTCCGGCGTGATCAGCTTGATGGTCCGCAGGTTGCGCAACGACCCTGAGCTACCCACCGCGATGGCGAGGGAGCCGGCCGTGACATCGTCGGGTGCGTCAACGATCGCAAGGTAGTCGTCGTCACCGAAGCTCCAGAAGAATTGTTCGAGTTTGGCGCCGACAGCCTGGGCGGTTTTACTAACCGCCGCCACGCGGTCACCCGGATTCTCGATCATCTTTGCCCAGGCTTCCGACGTGTAGCCACCGATCAGCGCGTACTTGGCCACGGTTACCACCTCCTTGGTTATGGCCATCCTACGCCTCTCCAGACCCCCACCCGACCGGCCCGCAAGGGGAAAAGGAGATCACCATCCTTGTATATGTACATGGCTTTCGATGCGGTGGTCGTGGGCGCCGGAATTGTCGGCCTTGCGACGGCAAGAGAGTGGATCGGCCGACTGCCGGAGCTACGGCTGGCGGTCGTGGAGAAAGAGCAAGCCACCGCTGTTCACCAAACTGGGCGAAATAGCGGCGTCATCCATTCGGGCATCTATTACGAGCCAGGGTCGCTGAAGGCCATGCTCTGTGTCAGGGGTGCCAGGCTCATCAAGGACTACTGTCAGGTGCGCGGAATCCCGTTTCAGCGCACCGGCAAGCTGATCATTGCTACCAGAGAAGACGAGCTCATGGGACTCGAGGAGCTCCTCCGGCGGGGCACCGCTAATGGGGTGCCCGGTCTGGAGATGGCGGAGGAGCGTCGTATTCCGGAGATCGAGCCGCACGCCAGGGGGATTCGTGCCCTCTATTGCCCGGACACCTCGATCGTGGACTACCGGAAGGTTGCCGAAGCGCTCGCCGAGGAGCTTCGGACCGCAGGCTGCTCCGTAAAGACGTCGGTGAAGGTTGAACGAATCAGGCGATCCGGGCCGGTATGGCAACTGGAAACAAACGGGCCGACCATCACCACGCGCTGGCTGATCACGTGCGCCGGCCTGCAGTCGGATCGGCTTGCCGCCATGACCGGGGGCTCGGACGGGCCCAGGATTCTGCCCTTCCGAGGCGATTATCTGGTGCTCAGGTCGGAGCGCCAGGCAATGGTTCGAGGCTTGATTTATCCAGTCCCCGACCGCCGATTTCCTTTCCTTGGAATTCACGCGACCAAGCGCATCGATGGTCAGGTCTGGCTGGGTCCGAATGCGGTTCTGGCGTTTGCCCGCGAAGGCTACCGATTTGGACAGATGAATCCGCGCGACCTGTTGGAGGCGCTGGCGTGGCCTGGCTTTCGGCGATTGGCGAGAACCTACTGGAGGACCGGCCTGGCTGAAATGGTGCGCGACCTCAGCAAGGCTGCTTTTGTGAGGGCTATTCGGAGATTCGTGCCTGAGCTACGGGTTGGCGACGTGCGAAAGGGCCCTTGTGGCATCCGCGCCCAGGCCATATCGAGCACGGGTGAGTTAGTCGAGGATTTCGTGTTCAGCCAGGAAGAGAATGTCCTTCATGTCCGCAATGCGCCCTCGCCAGCGGCCACCTCATGCCTGGCGATTGCAGAGCGGATCGTTGACCAGTTCCAGGGTCAGTAGGCTCTGGAGCGGCTCCAACCTCGGCCCATGCCGAACAGTCGCAGGATCATGAGCAGGATGACGGCGCCGAAGAAGGCGATGATCATGTCGCTGATCAGCGGGTGACCCGCAACGGCAAAGTGGACGTTGAAGTAGTTGGCGAGCAGGTTGGCCCCGATCCCGCCGATGACCCCGATCACGATGTCTCCGAATAGCCCCATGCCGTGGCCGAGCATGACATGGCTGGCGAGGAAGCCGGCGATCAGGCCGACGAGCGCCCAGATCAGAACGGTCTGCCAATCGAGATTAATCGTTATCACATTTCCTGTCATGGCTATATGGTGGCATAGCCTGACCGGTTTTCGCCAGCCTCCAATTCAGAAATGAGGCCCTGGCCGGAGACGACCGCCGAGCTTGAGGCGGTGCAAATTGAGCTGGCCAGGCAGGTGCGGGAGGTCGAACCCTGGACGTTTCCGCATGACCGGCCGGTCGCGGTGGCCGGCGCGTTCATCGCCTATCGGACCGGGATCTCGGGCATCGGGGCGCGGGGCGATCCCGCTTGGGCCGCGGCGGCGGAGTTCGAAGGGGGAAAGCGGATTGCCGTCGCCACCATCGAAGGCACCGTGGGGGCGCCCTATGTTGCCGGCTACCTCGCCCTGCGGGAGGGACGATTGCTGGAGCAGGCCGTACGCGAACTGATCCCGCCGCCGGAGGTTCTGCTGCTTGACGCCACCGGGGTGGGACCATCCGCGGCGAGCCGGACTGGCCGTGCATCTCGGCGCCGTACTCGATCTCCCCACCATCGGGGTGACCGACCGCTCGCTGCTGGCGACCGCCGGCGAACCGGGGCGCTTGCGCGGCGCGCGGGCGCCGCTCATGATCGGCGACGACCTGGTCGGCTGCGCTCTCCGGACCCGCGACGGCGTCCGCCCGGTCTTCGTCCACGCCGGCTGGCGGACCGTTCCCGAAATCGCCTGCGAGGTGGTGATGGCTGTCACCGGTCGCGTGCGCACCCCGGAGCCGCTGCGGGAAGCTCGCCGGCTGGCGAAGGAGGCTCGAAGTCAGGATGTGGCGCCGCGAGGCAGCGGCGTGCATCATGAGGTTGGGGAGACCAGAGTGGAAGGAGGTGAGAAGCCAATGGATGAGCTTGTCGCCGAGGGCCAAGCGGAGGTCAAGGGGCCCGAATGTCCAAGGTGCGGGGACCGATTCCCGTCCAAAGAAAGCCTCCAGGAGCATATGGACGAGGCGCACAAGTTGACGGGCTGACAGGGTCGTGACCGACGCGAGACGGCAGCTTGCGAGCATTCATCGGATCCGACTCGATGACGATCTCCTCGAGCGAGCCGCGCAACTCGAGCCTGCAAGCGTGTGCCCGCTCGACGCCATCCATCCGGCCGCCGCGATTGGCATTGGCAACGAGCTTGGGGCCATCGTTACGTACGACGCGAGGATGAGCAGCGCTGCCCGGGCGTTGGGACTTCCGGTAGCCGGACCGCGGTAGGAAGCCCCCACCCTGAGCCTCCCCCACAATGCCGGAGGGAAATTCTAAGCTTGCCCGGATGACTACGGTGAAGCAGGACGCCGTTCAGGAGATCAAAGATCGGCTGGATCTCGTGGACCTGGTCTCGGAGCATTTGCGACTGCAGAAGGCCGGGCGGGACCTGAAGGGGCTGTGTCCCTTCCACCAGGAAAAGACCCCATCCTTCTATGTATCGCCCGAAAAGCAGCTGTGGCACTGCTACGGCTGCCAGAAGGGCGGCGACCACTTCACCTTCATCCAGGACATCGAGCACGTCGACTTCAAGGCAGCCCTTCGGTTGCTGGCCGAAAAGACTGGCGTGGTCCTGGAGGAATCACCGGGGGCCGGCCGGCAGCGGGAGCTCAAACGCACCATCCAGCGGCTGAACGTGATGGCCGCCCAGTACTTCCATCACATCCTGCTCGAGAACCCGGCCGGCCAGCGGGCGCTGATTCAGCTGGAATCGCGAGGCGTGACGCGGGCATCGATGACGGAGTTCCAGCTGGGCTTCGCCCCGGCCGGTCAGCGCAAGGACAACCTGGTCCGCTTCTTGCGCAAACACGGGGCAACCGACGTCGAGATGGTCGAGGCCGGGCTGGCGATCAGACCGAGTACCCCCCACCCCGACCCTCACCCGCAAGGGGGGAGGGAGATAGAGCTCTGGGATCGGTTCCGGCAGCGGATCATCATCCCGATCCACGACGAGCGCGGAGAGTTGATCGCTTTCGGCGGCCGGGTGATCGACGACAGCAACCAGCCCAAGTACCTGAATACGTCGCAGACCGCGTTGTACGACAAGGGGCGTACGCTGTTCAATCTGCACCGGGCGCGCAAGTCGATCCACGAATCGAAGCACGCTGTCCTGATGGAGGGCTACTTCGACGCCATTACCGCCTGGCAGGCCAACGTGCCGAATGTCGTGACGACCTCGGGAACAGCGCTGACCGAGCACCAGGTGCGGCTGCTGAAGCGGGAGACCCAGGAATTGCTGCTCGCCTTCGACCGGGACGATGCCGGCCTGAACGCCACCCAGCGGGCGATCGAACTCGCCTCGAAGTCCGGCATATATATAAAGGTTGTTCGGGTGCCGCAGGGGAAGGATCCGGACGACTTTCTGCGGGCGCAGCCGGACGGCTGGGCGAGCCTGCGGGAGCACGCGCTGCCCGAATGGGAGTACCTGCTGCGCCAGGCGCTGGCCAGCCTTGATCTCACCGACGCGGGGGACCGGCGGCGGGGCGCCGAATTAGTGATCCCGGTGCTGGCGAAGATCCCGGAGGCGTCCGTGCTGGAAATCTATGCCCAGCAAGCCGCAGGATGGCTTCGCATTGAGCCAGCCGCCCTGCTTCGCGACGTCCACGCATTGAAGGCTGGGCACCCCCCACCCCGATCCTCCCCCGCAAGGGGGGAGGCAGATTCCTCCCGCAGGCAGGGAAATTGGCACAGAAGGGAGGGAAACTACGGGGCCGGGGAGGGAAACAATGGCGCGGGCAAGGCCACCAAGGATGAGGGCTATCTGCTCGGGCTGCTGATCGAGCGGCCGGACCTGGTTCCGGAGGTCGCCGGGGAGCTGCAGGCGGTCAGTTTTTCCGCCCCAGCTTACGAGCGGGTTTTCGCTAGGCTGCAACAGATGGTCGAAGGAGATGCAACGGCGCGGCCTACCGAGCGCCTGTCTGAGTTTGCACCCGACGAGCAGGGACTGATTTCAGCCGTGGCGATGGCCAAATACCCCGAGCTCGACAGCGGCTCGGAGGCTGCCCTGAGGCAGAGCCTGGGGCAATGTCTCCAAACACTTAAAATAAACGCCGCCCAACGACGGTTGAAAGCCTTAGTGGCTGAGATGCGTGCCGCGCGCGCGTCAGGGGATGAATCTCGGCTGGTAACGCTGATGCAGGAGAATGACCGTTTGGCCCACCAACTCGATGCACTCAAAGATTTGAGACATGGCCAAGGCTAACCTCAAGGATGCCCCGGCACCGAAGAAGGTGCCCTCGCCCGGAAGCGGGAAGCTGAAGCGCGCCGAAGACCCGATGGTCCTGGCCGCCGAAGCCCTGATCGTCAAGGGCAAGGAACAAGGATTCCTCAGCCCGGACGACATCCTCGCCGGCTTCCCCGACGTCGAACTCGACCCCGACCAGCTGTTCCGGATCTTCAACGTGTTCCGGGACATGGGGATCGAGGTCTCGGACGGGGAGAAAGACTTCGAGGAAGTCGTCGAGATCGACGATGACCTGATTGCCACGATCGAGGCGATGGACTCGGTTTCGCTCGACGACCCGGTCCGGATGTATTTGAAGGAGATCGGGCGGGTCGCCCTGCTCAAGGCGGAGCAGGAGGTGACGCTGGCCAAGGCGATCGAGGCCGGCGACGACGACTCCAAGCACAAGCTGACCGAGGCGAACCTCCGGCTGGTGGTCTCGATCGCCAAGAAGTACATCGGCCGGGGCATGTCGTTCCTCGACCTGATCCAGGAAGGGAACATGGGCCTGATCCGGGCGGTCGAGAAGTTCGACTACCACAAGGGTTACAAGTTCTCGACTTATGCGACCTGGTGGATCCGGCAGGCGATCACCCGGGCGATTGCCGATCAGGCGCGCACCATCCGAATCCCGGTGCACATGGTGGAGACGATCAACAAGCTGGTCCGGGTCTCGCGCCGGCTGCTACAGGAACTGGGGCGGGAGCCCACCGATCAGGAGATCGGTGATGAGATGGGGATCTCAGCCGAGAAGGTGCGGGAGATCGTGAAGGTCTCGCAGGACCCGGTGTCCCTGGAGACGCCGATCGGCGAAGAGGAAGACTCGCACCTGGGCGACTTCGTAGAGGACAAGGACGCGACCTCGCCGTCGGACGCGGCATCGCTGACCATGCTGCGGACGGAAGTCGAGGACATTCTCGACACGCTGACGCCGCGCGAACGGCGCGTGCTGCAACTGCGCTTTGGCTTGATCGACGGGCACCAGCGGACGCTGGAGGAAGTGGGGAAGAGGTTCGGCGTCACCCGGGAGCGCATCCGCCAGATCGAGGCGAAGGCGCTACGGAAGCTACGGCACCCGAGCCGCAGCAAGAAGCTCAAAGACTACCTGGAGTAGCGTCAGCCCGCGTACCGGAACGTTCGCTCGCAGGCATCACGCCGTTCTGCGGCCACCGGGACGCCACGGCGGGCACTCCGACGAGCGGTCTACGACCCGTTCATCGCTGAGCTCAGGAAGGGAGAGCTCTAGGAGGTCAGCTGAGGAGCCGGCCCTTTGGGCTGCATACTGTGCTGTAGATGGCTGCAAGGCGGACCCCGATCTACCTGACGGCCGAGCAGCGTAAGCGGCCGGATGAGCGTCGACGCCGCGAACGGCGCACCCTGGCCGAACTCGTCAGCGAGGCGCTCGACGCGTACCTGGCGGACCGACCCGTTGATCGTGCCACGGCGTTGAACTCAACCTTTGGGGCTCTTCCAAAACTTGAAGTGCCGAGCCGCGACGAGTGGGTACGTGCCTGACCTGCTTTTGAAGATCCGCCACCCTTAGTGGCAGCCGCCGCCGGGAGCAACGTCGCCGGAGCCGACCTTGGCCATCTTCGTGATGCTGGTCGCCGCCGTATAGAGGGAGACGCTCCCACCGGTGTCGCCAAGCCAGATTCCGTGGGTGTCGGCCACCGGGTGAATGATGTTGCTGAGCGTAGGCACATTCGATCCGGGCGCCGGCAGCATGATCGTGGCAGCGTTGGCTGCGGTGATGAGGAGGAGCTGCGCAGCCTGGTATTTCCACACCTGGAGGATGGGGTGTCCGGATCCGTCGGCGCCGGCGACGGTGAACTCGATATCGGTGCGCTTGTACCACGACTCGAGGACGCCGGTCTTGAGGTCGATGCGTACCAGGCGGCTGCCCGGGCCAGGACCGTGGCCGGTTAAGGCATCTGTCGTTCCCCAGGCGCCGCCGCCGCTGATGTATTGCCAGCTGTGCGTGCTATCGATCTGCCGAACCGCCCCAGTGGATGGATCGAGCAGCCAGAGGCCCATTGGTCCGGCCGGGCCGTTGGGCTGCACGGCGAGGTACACGCCCTCGGCTTCATAGTCCATCGCGAACCAGGAGCCGTCCGTCAAGGGCGTCCCGGGGTTGAAGGCATGGTTGACGCCAGAGGGCAAATCGACAACGTGAACGGGGTTGCTATCGACGGCCGGCACGTCCGCGTAGGCGTAGTGCTTGCCGTCCGGCGAGATGTCATCGCGCGGTACTGGCAGCCAACGCTCGAATGCCTTGTCGTAACTCTTTGACAATGGGAATGACGCGCCATGCAGCAGGCTGACATTGGCCCGCGGGTCGGACTGATAGGTGGCGGCAGGAAACGTGAGCCAGCCGGCGTCGTTATCGGTGACGACGGGTAACCGGCAAGTCAGCCCTTGCGGCGCGGTCGTGGCGGACGCGCTGACCGATTGAGTCTCGCTGACAGTGGGCGAAACCGATTCCGAGGGCGACCGGGTTGCCTGGGACTGGGAGGCCGGCGGCGAGCCGCAGGCGCTCGCCACGCTGATCACCAGCGAAAGCATCGACGCCCACTTCACCCTCTTCACGGCGCGTCCGTATTCTAGGGTGCTTCAACGCCCGCACCCTGGCCCTCCCCCAGAACCAGAAGGGGAGGGAAACAAACGCCCGCAAGGGGGGACGGGGATTTCCGCCACGGGGGAATTGTTATTGTGGTTGCGCCCAGAGGAGGGCCCAGGGGTTGTCGGTGCCCTTGACCTCGCCGGCCAGGGCGCCCGTCGCCGGATTGATCTGCCATAGCTTGCTCGCACCCGCCGACGCGGCATAGAGCCACTTGCCGTCTGTGCTGAGGCGAATGCTGTCAACCGTTTCTCCATTCAGGATCCGGGCTCGGACCTTCAGGCTTCCCGTGTCGATGGCGACGATGCCGGTGTAGCCCAGGGCAAATAACGTTCGGCCATCGGCCGAGAGGGCAGCCCCGCCGATGCGCGCGCCCTTGGCGTCCGCGTCAGTGACCAATCCCGCCAGGAGGTTGGGAGTCCCCGTCATGGCGACCTGCCCGGTCCGGTCAACTTTTGGCAAGCTAGCTGGGGACATTTCTGCAATCATGCCGGTCGAACCATTGACGGCATAGAGCGTCGATCCGTCCTGGTTGATCGCCAGCGACCAGTGGAATTGCTCCTCGATGTCCCACGCGTTTTTAGCCGGCAGGTCGACGCACCACGCAAATGGCTGATCCAGTGGCAACGCGTGGATGAACGGGCCGGCGTCGCGAGCGTAAACCGTGAAGACAAATTTCCCCTGCGGGTCGGCCACGCTGTCGCCGCGGATGCCGGTCATCGGTTCCTTCGACTCACGCTTATCGACGACCGGCCGCTCGTACAGTGAATGGCTGGGGACGTCGTAGAGCCGCACCTGGTAGTGATTGGGGTCGCCCATCTTCTGGATGAGGTCGAGGCTCCGGCCGTCATTGCTCAGAGCATCGAAGACGAAGTCGCCGTCAAGCCGGGCGGTCACAAAGGGACGGGTCAGCGAGCTGGGGCCGACGAGGAAGTTCGTGACCCGGTGTCCGCCGGCGTCGCTCGCCTGGCTGGTGAGCGCGAGCCACTGGCCGTTTGGCGAGAGCCCAGAGGTCGGCCCCTGAAAACTGAGATTGGGCAGGGCATAACCCGACGGGATGGTTGCCTGGCCGAGGCTGCGGCCGGAGGCTGGGTCAAGGGCCGTCAGGCGTGCGACGCCGACAAGGGGCGTGACAGTGTAGTAGCGCGACCAATCGGGAGCGGGTGTCCCGATCGGAAGTTGACGCTCAACCGCCCCGGTGCCGGAGTCGCGGACCGTGACATGCTCGGGGCCGTTTCCAAAGCCCTCCTCGAGAAACAACCGATAGCCGGCCGCGGCGGGCGGTGCCGAAAGCGAGCGGCCACAGGCAGTCAGTCCGATCACGGCGAGAAACAGCAGTCCGATCAGGCGACGGCTCATGGTCACACCTCCGACCCTCATACCGCGGCGAGCCGGTTTCGGTTCCCGGCGTTGGCGGCCGGGGCGATTTACTCCCTGGCGGCGAAGCCGGTCCCGCATAGCCACCGGTCGAGCCGGTAGCCGATCGTGGCGCGAACCAGCGAGGCACGCCCACGGCAGCTGGCGATCTGGACACAGGGTGGCGGCCGGACCCTGACCAAGCCGCTCTTCATGGGTGAGACGGAGATCGAGGGGACCTGACGGGGCGATCTAACCCAGGCGAAACGAGGCGATCGTCTGCTCCAGTCCACTGCTCAGGTCGGTGCGCGGGCTCCAGTGCAGCAGCGCACGCGCCCGGGTGATATCGGGACGGCGTTGCTTTGGATCGTCTTCCGGGAGCGGCTTGTACGTAATCTCGCTGTTGCTGGCGCAGAGTTCGCGAACCAGGTTGGCCAGCTCGAGGATGGTGACCTCGTCGGGATTTCCAATATTGACGGGATCGCTGTAGTCAATGTGAAGCAGGCTGAGGATGCCCTCGACCAGATCATCGACATAGCACAGGCTGCGGGTTTGTGATCCGTCGCCGTAGACGGTGAGGGGTTCGCCGGCGAGGGCCTGCCTGATGAAATTGGGAGCGGCCCGTCCGTCATTCAGCCTCATGCGGGGCCCGTAGGTATTGAAGATCCGAACGATTCGGGTCCGTAGCTTGTGGGTCCGATGGTACGCCATGGTGAACGCCTCGGCCGCGCGCTTCGCCTCGTCGTAGACACCACGCGGACCGATCGGGTTCACGTTCCCCCAGTAGGTCTCGGGTTGCGGATGGACGAGCGGGTCACCGTAGACCTCGGAGGTCGACGCGAGCAGGAAGACGGCGTCTTTCGCTCGCGCCAGCCCGAGCATGTTATGGGTGCCGAGCGTGCCCACTTTGAGGGTTGCGATGGGGTGCTGCGCATAGTCGACCGGCGAGGCCGGCGACGCGAAATGCAAGATGGCATCGACTGTCCCATCCAGGTAGAGCGGCTCGGACACGTTGTGCTGGATGGTCTCGAACCCCCGGCGTCCCTCCAGATGCTTGATGTTGTGGGCAACCCCGGTCACCAGGTTATCGACGCAGACAACCTTCCAGCCGTCGGCCAGCAAGCGCTCGCAAAGGTGAGATCCGAGGAAACCCGCCCCGCCGGTAACGACCGCCCGGCGTGCCACGGCTGCGGATCTAACTGCGGCCGACGCCGCGGTAAACGAAGCCCCGGTCGCGCATGGTCTTCGGGTCGAAGATATTGCGGCCGTCAACGATCACCGGACGGCGCATCAGGCTCTTCAAGCGATCCAGGTCGAGGTGTCGAAACTCGTCCCACTCGGTGACCACCAGCAGCGCATCGGCGCCCTTCGCGACGGCATAAGGATCCTTGCAGTACTCGATGGAGTTCATCTGCGCCTTGAGCACCTCCATCGCCTTCGGATCATAGGCGCGCACCACGGCGCCCTTCTGCAGGAGGTTTTCGATGACGTCGATCGACGGCGCCTCGCGGACGTCGTCGGTTTCGGGCTTGTAGCTGAGGCCCAGCAAACCGATCACCTGGCCTCGGAGCCCACCAAGGACTTCGCGGAGCTTCTCGACAACCAGCGTGCGCTGGTCGAGGTTGATTTCCATCACGGCATCCAGCAGCTCGGGATGGTAGCCCATGGTCTCGGCCATTCGGGCCAGCGCCTTGACGTCCTTCGGAAAGCAGGAGCCGCCGTAGCCGATGCCGGCGTCGAGAAAGAGGGGGCCAATCCGGCGGTCCAGCCCCATGCCCTCGGAGACGATCTTGACGTCGGCATCGAGGCGCTCGCAGATGCGCGCCATCTCATTGATGAAGGAGATGCGGGTAGCGAGGAAGGCATTGGACGCGTACTTGATCATCTCGGCGGTGTGGAGGTCGGTGATCAGGATCTTGGTGTCCACCTTGCTGTAGAGCGCGGCGACCGCGCGAGCGGCGGGCTCATCATTCGAGCCAAAGACGAGCCGGTCGGGGTGCATGAAATCGTAAATCGCGCTGCCTTCACGGAGGAACTCAGGATTCGAGACCACGAAGAACGGGATTTCGTCGACCAGGCTCTCGCCCACGATGCGAGCCACGATGTTGCCGGTGCCGATCGGCACCGTGCTCTTGTTCACGATCGTGACGGTCTTCTTCATCGCGCCGGCGACGCCCTTGGCCGCCTGCTTGACGAAATGGAGATCGGCCTCGCCGCGACGGCCCGGCGGTGTACCGACCGCAATGAAGACGAAGTCGGCGCCGGGGATCGCCTCGCCGTAGTCACTAGTGAACGCCAACCTGCCGGACTTCAAGGTGCTTGTCAGGAGCTGATCGAGTCCGGGCTCGTAGATCGTCGGTGTGCCCCCACGGAGTGTCTTGATCTTTGCCTCATCGATATCAACGCCGATTACCTGGTGCCCTAACTCCGCGAGGCAGACGGCGGTTGTCAGGCCAACATAGCCGGTACCGATCACCGCAATCGAACTCATGACCGTTGAGTGTAACGAAGCAACCCTTCGATCTTGGCAGGTCTGCTCCGACGCCCGCCACGCCGGCTCAGGGGGCGGTACCATGCTCGGGTGGCAAAGCTGCGCCTGAGCCGGATCCTCGTGACCGGCGGCGCCGGATTCATCGGCTCGGCTTTCGTCCGCGACCGGCTTCGCGGGGACCCGGAGATCGGGATCACCGTCCTCGACAAGCTCACCTATGCCGGCAGTGAGGAGAACCTTGGGGAAGCCCGCAACGACCCGCGGGTTACGTTCATCAAGGGCGACATCTGCGACGCTGACGCCGTCGATGAGGTGGCAAAGGATGCGGATGCCATCGTCAACTTCGCGGCCGAGTCCCACGTGGACCGCTCGCTCCTCGACGCCGGCGCCTTCGTCAAGACGGATGTCTATGGGACCTACGTCCTGCTGGAAGCGGCGCGGAAATACCGACACCAGCGCTTCTTGCAGGTCAGCACCGATGAGGTCTACGGCCATGTCAAGGAGGGGCGCAGCCGGGAAGAGGACCGGCTCGTGCCGCGGAGTCCCTACGCGGCGAGCAAGGTTGGCGGCGATGTCCTGGTCAACGCCTACCACACGAGCTTCCGGCTGCCGACGCTGATCACGCGAGGATCCAACACCTACGGCCCTTACCAGTTCCCCGAGAAGATCATTCCGCTGTTCATCACCAACGCCCTCGAAGACCTTCCATTGCCGATCTATGGCGACGGATCGGCGGTGCGCGACTATCTCCACGTCGATGACCACGTCAGTGCCATCGCCCGGGTGCTGTGGAAGGGAGAGCCCGGCGACGTGTATAACATCGGGACCGGCTCGGAGGCCAGTGGGGTCGAGGTCGCCGACACCATACTTCGACTCTGCGGCAAGCCCGGCTCACTGAAGCATTTCGTCAAAGACCGGCCGGGACACGACTACCGATATGCGATGGACTTTCGACGGTTGCGCAGCCTGGGATGGCAGCCTCAGGTGAAGGTCGCCGACGGGATCCGGCTGACGGTGGACTGGTATCGCAAGCACGAGGCATGGTGGCGCCGGCGGAAAGCACCCGAGTTCTGGGAGTACTACCGGGCGAACTACAAGGGGCTGCCCGAGACGGCGACACCCTCGTAGAGACCCGGCGCCCCAAGCAACCCCCACCCTGCCCTCCCCCGGCGGGACAGGGAGATTCAGGCGGCTCGCTGGTCGAACGGCCGAAGCCGATCGGTCATCAGCAAGCGCTGGTAGGCGTCGATGAGATGGGCGACGTGGAAGCGCATGTCATAGAGCCGGGACGTCTCCGCCGCCGACGCGCGGAGCCGGGCGGCCTGTTCCGGCGACTGGCGCAGTTGCTCGATGGCGGCCGCGATGCCCGCCTCGTCACCCGGTTCGACGAGCAGGCCGTTGACGCCGTCGCGGACCATCTCGGGAATGCCGCCGATCCGGCTGGCGATCACGACCGGGCCCCACTGGAACGCTTCCTGGATGCTGACCGGGTAGTTCTCTGGCCACAGCGATGGGAGCACCAGGCAGTCCGCTGTGGAGAGCAAGCGGACTCGTTCCTCACCTCCAACGAAACCGTAGAGCTGGGTCCGTGAATCGCCGGCGGCGAGCGAGCGGCAAATGTCGAGCGCCGGGCCGGCGCCGGCGATGTGGAGGCGAAGACTCGGGTCTGTGAGACGACCGAAGGCACGGATCAGGACTTCCGGACCCTTGTAGCTCTGGACGCGACCCATATAAACGATGTCAAAGGTGGTTTTATCCCCGCCACCCCGACCCTCCGTCACGATGCCGGAGCCAGATTCCCGCTCGATGCCGTTGGGGAGCACCCGCCGATCCGCGCGACGGAAAAAACCGCGCGCGCGGTGCCGCTCGAGTGTGTAGGCGGACGGGCTGATCGCGAGCGCGACACGTCCGGTGAGGCGATGGTTGAGGGCCGACATCGCCCGGCAGGGCAGGCGGGGGTAGCAGCCACGGCCATCCGGGTGACGAAGATCGGCGTAGATACAGCAGAGGCTGTAATCGTGCAGCGTCATCGCCACGGGAATATGCGGCCCGCTGCTCGGGACACTCGACAGCAGGGCGGCGAGCGAGAGACCCACCCAATTGTGGAGGTGGATGACGTCCGGCCGCTCGCGATGGAGAATCTCGCTCATCGTGGCGGCGACCTGCGGGTGGTAGAGATCGATGGCGCGGAAGGCGGCCTGCGGCAGCGGCTGATGCGGAAGGCGGGTCAGGTGGGCAACATTGAGCGGCGCGAGACGGTAGACGACGATGCCTTCGAGGGTGACCTCGCGTCGCGGCGCCAGGTGGAAGCCCGCCTCGGTCGTAACGACTACGACCTGGTGATCCTCGGCCAGTGCCCTGGCCAGCCGGCCGACATAGATCTCCGCGCCGCCCTGCACGACCGGCGGGTAGAGGTTGCTGACAAGACAGATCTTCATGCTGCGCTCTGGCCCCGTCCCGGATCCTGTCCCGCACGGGGGGAGGGAATCTCCCCGACAAGGGACTTAAGCGCGGCCTCCATTTTGTTGACGTAGGCGTCCCAGGAATAGGTCGCGGCGGTGGCCAGCGCGGCCTTGCTCATGCGGAACTGGAGGATCGCGTCGGCCAGGTACGCCCGAATCTGGGCCGCCATCGGTTCCGGGGCGAGGTCGCAGATGATGCCGGTCACGCCGTCGCGCACCAGCTCGAGGGCGGCGTTATCGGGGTGCTGCACCACCAGCGCCGGCACGCCGCACGCGTTCGCCTCGAGTACCACGATGCCGAAGCCTTCCCGGGTCGATGGAAACACCAGCAGCCGCGCGGCGCGCAGCCGGTCGACGACGGCCTCATGGCTGCCGGGCGACTCGAAGCCGACCCGGTCGCTGATGCCGAGCTCGCCGGCCAGGGCGATCAACCGGTCCTTCTCTGGGCCGCCGCCCACGATCAGCCCGGTGGCGCCTGGCGCCAGGGCCAGCGCCCGGAGCAGTACGTCGACGTGCTTGTGCGGCAGCAGGCGGCCGATGAAGATGCAGTCGACGCGTTTTACCCCCCCACCCTGACCCTCCCCCACAAGGGGGGAGGGAATTGTTGTGCCGGGCGAGAGAACCAGAACGCGGCGGGGGTCAACCCCCAGCCACTCGTTCAGACGCCGCGCCGTCAGCCTGGAGTCGGCGAAGATCAGGTCGGCGGAGCGGGCGGCAAAGCGCTGCAGGAAGAAGCCGACCGGGCCCAGCCGGCCCATGTACGCGCGCCAGTAGTCGCGGTCCCAAACCTCATACCAGGTGGCGGTCATCGGACGGTCGCGCAAACGACAGACCAACCGCGCCGCGAAGAAGGGTGTAAAGGGGAACTGGTCGACGTCGAGGACATCGAAGGGGGGGCTCCAGAGCAGGCGCAGGCTCCCGAGGCCGAACGCGAGCGATTCCCAGATCGAGCGCCGGCCCTTCGACGTGTACATCGCGGTTCGTGGCGCGACCGCCTGAAAGGCGATGCCGTCGCGGACGATCGTACGATCGCGCCCCGGCCACCAGTGCATGGTCAGGATGCGGACCGCATGGCCTCGGCGGGCGAGACGAATCGAACGTTCGAAGTGGAGCGTCTCCTTGCCTCCGTGGTGGTAGGGATAGACCGCATCGCAGAGGAACGACAGCCTCATGCCGTCAGGTCTTGGGTCAGGCGATCCTCGCGCCAGCGGCCGGAAAGCGCGGTTGCCTCGGCGAAGCGGCGATTGATGGCACTGACGACGAAGCCGGTCACGAAGAAGACTGCGGCGAGCAGGATCAACATGGCCGACAGGATGGCGAGCGGCAGCCGGGGGACGAGTCCAGTCCGCAGGTAGTCGGTGAGGACGATCGCCCCACCGCACAGACCGAGGACGGTGATGCCCGCGGCGAGCGCCGTGAAGAAGGTCATGGGCCGGTAGTCGCGCAGCAGTGTCATGATCGTCATCACGATCCGATAGCCGTCCTTGAAGGAGCTGAGCTTGGAGCGGCTGCCCTCGGGCCGGCGCCGGTAATGGACCGGGACTTCGAGCACCCGGAAGCCGCGCTCGAGCGTCTCGAGGGTGAGCTCGGTCTCCACCTCGAAGCCCGGGGCGAGGAGGGGGAGCTCGCGCACCATGTCGCCCGAGAGCACGCGGTACCCGGACAGGATGTCACGCAATCGGGTGCCGAAGCTGAGGTTGAGGAACGAGACGATCAGGCGGTTGCCCCAGCGGTGGAGCGGCCGGATCGCATCGGGCTCGCTGAAATGTTCGCGGGCGCCGACCGCCATATCACAGTCGCCGCGCAGGACCGGCGCGATCAGCTCGCCGACCTGGTCGGCCGGGTAAGTGTCATCGGCGTCGACCACGACGTAGACGTCGGCCTTCACCCGGTCGAAGGCGTAGCGGAGGACGTAGCCCTTGCCCTGGCGGGGCACCCGGATCACCACCGCGCCCGCCGCCTCAGCCTTTAAGGCCGAGCCGTCGGTCGAGCTGTTGTCGAAAACGATCACGGTGGCCCGGGGCAACGCCCGCCGGAAATCGCCAACCACCGTGCCGATGGTGGCAGCCTCATTGAGGCATGGGATGACGACGCAGATCCCCGGTTGGGCGGAGGGCCGGGGGGAGACCAGCTCGAGGGCCACGCCAACGTAACGACGAGATGCGGACGACCCTTTGCGCCGACGCCCCCACCCTGCGCTACCGGAGAGGGGGAGGGAGGAGACAAGACCCCCCACCCTAACCCTCCCCCGCAAGTGGGGAGGGAGATGATCCCGGAGAGGGGGGAGGGAGATGATCCCCGCAAGGCGCGGGGAGACCGGCCGTTACCTACCTGTCACTTCCCATGCCGCTTGATGCTTTGTTCTGGCGAGATCGACCGACCCTGGTGACCGGCGCCACCGGGCTGGTCGGCGGCTGGGTGGTCAAACGGCTCCGGGAGCTGCAGGCGGATGTCGTCTGCGTGGTGCGGGACTGGGTTCCGCAAAGCGAGCTGGTCAGGGGTCACCAGATCCAACGGGTGAAAGTCGTGCGCGGCGACGTCCGCGACCAGGCCATGCTGGAGCGCGTCCTGGGGGAGTATGAGATCGACACCGTCATCCACCTGGCGGCGCAAACGATCGTGCCGATCGCTGCTCGGAACCCGATCTCGACCTTCGAGAGCAATATCGGCGGGACCTGGACGCTATTGGAGGCCTGCCGGCGGAGTTCGCTCGTCAAACAAGTGGTGACGGCGTCGTCGGACAAGGCCTATGGAGACCAGGACGGGCGCCCCTATGACGAATCCACTCCGCTACAGGGACGGCATCCCTACGACGTGAGCAAGTCCTGCGCGGACCTGATCGCCCAGACGTACGCCTCGGTCTTCGGGGTGCCGGTCGCCATCACGCGTTGCGGCAATTTCTACGGCGGGGGCGACCTCAACTGGAATCGGATCGTGCCGGGAACCATCCGCGCGGTACTGCGAGGCGACCGCCCCGTCATCCGCTCCGACGGCCGGTCGATCCGGGACTACTTCTACGTCGAGGACGGCGCGGCCGCGTACCTGTTGCTAGCCCAGCGGCTACAGGAAAAGCCGGAGTTGCGTGGCCAGGCGTTCAACTTCTCAAACGAAACACCAGTCGCCGTGCTCGATCTGGTCCAGCGCGTCCTCGACCTGATGGGCTCACGTTTCGAGCCGGAGGTGCGCAACGAAGCGCGCCACGAGATCGCTAAACAGTGCCTGAACGCCGAGAAGGCTCGCCGCGTGCTCGGCTGGTCTCCCAGCTTCAGCCTCGACGATGGCCTGCGCCACACCATCGACTGGTACCGAACGGCCTTCGAGGTGGAGCGGGCAGCGTGACAGGCGGACTCCCGGCCTGCCGCTCCTGCGGCGCCGACGGGCTCGAATTAGTCCTCTCGCTAGGTCGCACACCACTGGCCAACGCGCTGCTGACGCGAGAACAATTGACCCAGCCCGAAGCACGGTATCCCCTCGACCTGGCGTTCTGCCCCTCATGCGCGCTGGTCCAGATCACGGAGACGGTTCCGCCGACGGAACTGTTCTCCGAGTACCTCTATTTCTCCTCGTATTCCGACACCATGTTGCGCCACGCCGAGTCGTTGGTCACCCGCGAGATCGATGAGCGCCACCTTGGGCCGCGTAGCCTGGTGATCGAGATCGCCAGCAACGACGGCTACCTGCTGCAGTACTACCAGCGGGCGGGGGTGCCGGTGCTGGGGGTCGAGCCAGCGGCGAACATCGCCAGAGAAGCGACCAAACGGGGCATCCCGACGATCGTCGAGTTCTTCGGCCAGGAGCTGGCCGAACGGATGCGGGCGAAGGGTCAGCGCGCTGACGTGGTCCACGCGCACAACGTGCTGGCCCACGTCGCGGACCTCAACGGCTTCGTCGAAGGCATCAAGATCCTGTTGAAAGACGACGGCGTCGCGGTGATCGAGGCGCCTTACGTGAAGGACCTGATCGACCGATGCGAGTTCGACACGATCTACCACGAGCACCTTTGCTACTTCTCACTGACCGCGCTGGACCAGTTGTTTCGACGGCACGGCCTGGTCATCCAGGACGTAGAGCGCGTGCCGATCCATGGCGGATCGCTGCGGGTGACTGTCGGCAGCCCCCATCCTGCCCTCCCCCAAAGGGGGAGGGAATTGCTACCCGCGCGAAGGGGGAGGGATGGTGTGGTCCTGCTGTTGGCAGAGGAGGCCGCCTGGGGTGTCGATCGATTCGCGACCTACCGGGACTTCGGAGCGCGCGTCGAGGCGCTGAAGGCCTCGCTCAGGTCGACGCTGGCCGGCTTGAAGCGCCGCGGCGATCGGATCGCCGCCTACGGAGCGGCCGCCAAGGGCAGCACGCTGCTCAACTACATGGGGATCGGCTCGGAGACGCTGGACTTCGTGGTCGACCGGAGCCCGCACAAGCAGGGGCGCTTCATGCCGGGCGTGCACCTTCCCATCTTCGCGCCGGAGCGGCTGCTCGAGGAGATGCCGGACCACGTCCTGCTGCTCACCTGGAATTTTGCGGACGAAATCCTGGAGCAGCAGACAGCCTACCGGCAGCTCGGCGGACGCTTTATCATCCCTGTCCCGGAAGTCAGGGCCGCCTGATGATCGACGGCGTCCAGGTCATCCCACTGCGCCGCATCCCGGACGAACGCGGCACGGTGATGCACATGTTGCGCGCGACCGACCCGCACTTCACCGGGTTCGGTGAGATCTATTTCTCGACCGTCTATCGCGGGGTGGTAAAGGGCTGGCACAGGCATCGAGAGATGACGCTCAATTACGCCTGCGTCTTCGGACGGATCAAGCTGGTGCTCTACGACGAGCGCGCCGGTTCCGCCAGCAAGGGCGAGCTCCTCGAGGTCTTTCTCGGACCGGATGACTACGCGCTGGTCGTGATCCCGCCCGGCATCTGGAATGGCTTCAAGGGCATGAGCGATCCATGGGCGATCGTTGCGAACTGCGCCACCCGTCCACATGACCCGAGCCAGAGCGAGCGGCTGGACCCGTTCGCCAACTACATTCCCTATCAGTGGGAGGTGCGGCACCAGTGACGAAAAAACCACTGGTGATCTGGGGCGCCTCCGGCCATGCCAAGGTCTTGCACGAATTCATTTCGCATCGTGGCTATGACCTGGTCGCGCTCTTCGATAACCAGGAGGGTCTGATCAGCCCGATCCCGAGCGTTCCCATCTACCACGGTTGGACGGGTTTTACAGGCTGGTCGCGCGAGCATTCCATGTCGGTCGCTTTCCTGGTCGCGGTTGGCGGAGACCGAGGCGAGGACCGCGTCAGGCTGCACGAGCGATTGGTGGACGCGGGGCTCACGGCCGTCTCGATGACGCATCCGACCGCCTTCGTCGCCGCCGGCAGCACGCTGGCGCCCGGGTGCCAGGTGCTGGCGAACGCGGCGGTCGGGGTCGATGCCCGGCTCGGCATGCAGACCATCGTGAACACCAACGCCAGCGTCGACCACGAGTGCGTGCTCGGCGTGGGCGTCCACGTTGCTCCGGGGGCCACCCTCTGCGGTTGCGTCGAGGTCGGCGATTACGTCCTGGTCGGCGCCGGCGCCGTGGTCTTGCCACGAATCCGCGTTGGTGCGCGCGCCATGATCGGCGCAGGGGCGGTCGTCACCAGGGACGTGCCCGCCGGCGCGGTCGTCGTCGGGAATCCAGCTCGGCAAATCCGGCAAGAGTCCGCCCAGGGATGCGCCGAATGAGGCGGGGCTGATGGAGCGAATCCCGGTCGCCGGTCCTTGGATCACTCAACACGAAATCGATCTCGTCAGCGAGGCGGCGGCAACCGCGTGGTATGGCAACGCAAACCGCTTCCAGCGGCGCTTCGAAGAGGCCTTCGCGACCTACATCGGTCGGCGCTTCGCGATCGCGCTGCCATCATGCACCTCGGCCATCCATCTCGCGTTGCTAGCGATTGGCGTCCGCGCCTACGACGAGGTGATCGTCCCTGAAGCGACCTGGATCGCCACCTCGGCGCCGATCAGCTACGTCGGCGCCACCCCGGTCTTCGCCGACATCAATCCGCAGTCGTGGTGCCTGAGCTCGCGATCGTTCGAGCAGCGGATCACGCCGCAGACCCGGGTCGTCATCCCGGTCAACCTCTACGGCGGGATGCCCGATTACGACGCTCTGCTGGACCTCGCCGCCCGCGAACGCATCGTCGTGGTCGAGGACGCGGCGGAATCCGTCGGGTCCGTCTATCGCGGCAGGAGAGCTGGAAGTTTCGGAACCGCCAGCGTCTTCAGCTTTCACGGCTCGAAGACGCTGACGACCGGGGAAGGAGGCATGCTGCTCACCGATGACGAGTCGCTCTACCAGGCCTGCCGGGTCATCGCCGACCACGGCCGCCGTCCTGGTGACCGCGCCTTCTGGAACGCCGAGATCGGACAGAAGTACAAGATGTCGAGCCTGCAGGCCGCCCTGGGGCTCGCTCAACTCGAGCGCGTGGAGGAGCTGGTCGAGAAGAAGCGCCGGATCTTCGGCTGGTACCGGGAGGCGCTCAACGATGCTCGAGGGATCACGCTCAACGCGGAGCTGGACGGCACCACCAACAGCGTCTGGATGGTCACCGCCATCCTGGACCCGGGCCTGGGATGGACCAAGGAGGCGCTCGGCGCCGCGCTCGCCGCTGAAGGCATCGATACGCGACCGTTCTTCTACCCGCTCAGCTCGCTGCCCGCTTATGCCGGATCACCGCACGCTGCCGTCGCCCCGCAGCGAAATCGTGTTGCCTACGACATCTGCGCCCGGGGCATCAACCTGCCCAGCGCTCTTAGCCTGACACGCGACCAGGTCGAGTTCGTGTGCGAGTGCCTGCAGCGGACGCTGACGAAGCGAGCGGTGGCATGAAGCGCATCGTCGTCGTCCTGCTCACCCGGCTAATCCAGTTCTTCGACGAGTTCTATGAAGTCCACCGGTACGACAGTGCCCGCGTGCTCGAGCGGTTCTCGATGGGGCGCCTGTCGTACTCCAGACCGCGAGTGATCGCCTACGAGTGGGACACAGGCCGGTTGACGATCGGCTCATTCTGCTCGATTGCGCCGGACGCGAGCTTCATGCTTGGCGGCAACCATCGCCCGCAGTGCGTCAGCACCTTTCCGTTTCGAATCCGTTTGGACCTCCCAAATGCGCAAGAAGACGGATCCGCCGCGAGCAAGGGCGACATCTTGGTTGGGAACGACGTTTGGATCGGCAGCGGCGCGCTGATCCTCTCGGGCGTGACCATTGGCGACGGCGCGGTGGTCGGTGCCAATGCGGTTGTCGCCAGCGACGTCCGTCCCTATGCGGTTGTCGTGGGCAACCCGGCGAAGGAGGTGAGGCGGCGGTTCAGCGACCAGCAAGTTGCCGACCTGCTCGCGATCGCCTGGTGGGACTGGCCGATGGAAGACATTCGGGAGGCGATCCTCCAGTTGTGCAGTCCGGCGATCGATGATTTCATTGCCCGCTTCAAGCGCGCCGCATGAGGGCCCGACGTCACGCGCGGCTGGCAACCAACATCCTGGCGAACGTCGGCGGACAGGTCGGGCTGTTGATCCTTGGTGTCGTGGCGGTCAAGCTGCTCTTCAACCACCTGGGGCCTGACGCGCTCGGGATGGTCCTGTTCGTCCAGACGATCAACGTTCTGCTGGCTGGCGTACTCGATCTGGGCGTACCGTCGATCACGGTCCGCGAAGTGGCCGCGCATGCCACCGACGACCCGGGCTACGCCTCTGACGTCGTCCGCACCGCGTCCAGCCTTTACTGGGCGGCCTTTGCCGCGGCGGCGGCTGCGATGGTGTTGACGGCGCCATGGATCGCGTCGCACTGGGTCCACCTTACCTCCATGGATGTGGCAAGCGCGACCACGGTCTTGCAGATTCTCGGGGTGGCGGCGTTGACTGTACTGCCGCGGCTGCTCTACACGAGCGTCTGCCGAGGCCTGCAGCGCATGGTCGTCAACAACGTCGTCGACCTGATGGCCGGCATCATGCAGCAGCTAGGTATCGTCATCATCCTGGCGCGAGGCGGCGACCTCTTTGCGGTCGTCAGATGGATGGCGTTGACCTATGTCATTGCCCTGGCGGTGTACGTGGTGGTGGTTGCGCGATTCCTCAGCCTGATCAGCATTGTGCCTGGCTGGTCGAGCCGCGTGATCCGACGCAACGCGCAGTTTTCAGCCCATATGACCCTGATCTCCGTGCTCTCGGTGATCCACACCTACATCGATAAGCTGGCGGTCAGCAAGTTACTATCCGTTGCCAGCTTGGGCTGGTACAGTTTTGCCAACTCGGTCGTCGCACGTGGCGCCCTGGTGACCAACGCCATCGCCGATGCCGCTTATCCGTCCTTTTCGGAATTGTTCAAGCAGCGCGAGGTGGCCGCTATGGCGGCTCAGTACCGAAAGCTCCAGGACGTGGTCTGCTACCTGGCGGTCCCAATGTATGCAGGCGTTACCTACCTGAGCCTGCCGCTGTTCACGGCAGTCTTCGGGCGCTCGACCGCGCAGGCATTGCTCGTTCCGGTGGCGATCCTTTGCCTCGGGTACTGGGCCAACGGAACGCTCAGCGTCGTGTATGTCTACTCGCTTGCCGTCGGGAAGCCACAGCTGACCTCGCGGCTGAGCTTCCAAGCGGCGCTCATCACGGTCCCAGTCACGATCGCTTCGGTGGCGTGGTTCGGCCTGGCAGGCGCGAGTTTCGGCTACCTCTCTTACCACATCTTTTTCTATCTTGCCGGGATACCCGTCTACTGCCGTGAGTGCCTCCAGATACCGCCGTCGCGCTGGTATGCGCATATCAGCAAAGTGCTGACCCTCGCCGCTGCAACCTATGGCTGCGGTTGGCTGGCCGCCGATTGGGTTGGAGGGCTACGGTTGTCATCACTGGCGCTGGCGTTTACCGGTGCGACGCTTGTCTTTGCCCTGGTGGCCTACCGCCTAGTCGATCCAGAGCTCCGGGTAATGATGGTGAGCCTGGTGAGCCACGGGCGCCACGGATGGCTATCCCATGCCGCGTAGGGGATCGGCCGTTCCAGCGCATGGGCTGACGGTGGTGATTCCGACCCGCCACCGGGGCCGCCTCGCGTGCGCCGCCATCGGATCGGTGATCCGACAGGCGCAGGAGCACGTGACGGTGGTCGTCTCCGACAACTCGGACAACGCGGCCAATCGAGAGGTCGTCACCAGCTTCTGCCGTAAGCAGGATCCGCGGCTGGTGAGTTATGTCCCGGCCTCCGGCTCTCTCGCCATGACCGCCCACTGGGAATGGGCGCTGCGACAAGCAATGGCGATCAGCGGAGCGAGCCATTTTGTTGTGCTGACCGACCGAATGGTCTTCAAGCCCGGCTTTCTTCAGGAGGTCATGGAAATCGTCACCCGACACCCCGGCGATGTCGTCAGTTACAACTACGACACCGTCGAGGACGCCAGCACCCCCATCCATGTAGCGGCCGAGCCATGGAGCGGCCGGCTGCTTGGATTGGACGCCGGACATCTTCTGGCGCTCTCGGCCCGAGGCATCTACTCCAATGCGCTCCCCCGGATGCTCAACAGCCTCGTCCCCAGGGCCATCCTGGACGACATTGGGCAGCGATTCCAGAGTATTTTCGCATCGGTTTCTCCGGACTTTTGCTTTGCCTATCGATGCCTGGCGGTGGTAGACCGCATCCTCTATTACGACAAGGCGGGCTTGATTCAGTACGCTATGGCCCGTAGCCAGGGAAGGAACTATACCCGCGGAATCGCGGCGCCGGAGGTCGTGGACTTTGCCGCCTTGCTGGGTGGAGCGACGCTAAAACTGGCGGCGGCGCCCGTCCCCCAGTTCCAGACCGTGACCAATTCCCTCTTCCACGAATACGGTTTCGTCAAGGCCGAGGCCCAATCGTCGAGGTTTCCCGAGATCGACCGGCGCGCCTATCTGGGAGCCATCGCCTGGGACATGCGGGCGCTCCGAGACCCTGCTGGGGCGAAAGCGCTGCGCCAGCTGCTCAAAACCAATGGCTGGACGACCCGTCACGCACTGGTGTGGTTCGCTCAGAAGCTGGCAAAGACCGTCGCGCGAAACCCTGGGCTCCTGGTCGAGGCGGCCACCGGGCCAATGATGCGCCGACGGAGGCGCTTCAAGAATTCGGAGGACGGGATCGCCTGGATCATCGGCCATCCGCGCCGGCAGACCAGAACGCTTGCGCACCTGTGGCAGTTGAAGCCACGCCCGGTCGACGGCAATGGGGCGGCGGGCAGGAACAGGGATGGGGAGGCGTTGATGTCAGCGTGAAGGTTGTCATCCTCTGTGGCGGCCAGGGCACGCGCCTGCGCGAAGAAACGGAGTACCGGCCAAAGCCGCTGGTCCCGATCGGCAATCGGCCGATCCTCTGGCACATCATGAAGTCGTATGCGGCCTTCGGCTTCACCGATTTCGTCCTAGCCATCGGGTACAAGGGAGAGATGATCAAGGACTACTTCGTCAACTTCGACCTCTTGAACAGCGATTTCACGCTCGACCTCAAATCCAAGCGGATCACGCGTCTGCGTGGCATGGACGACGAAACAGACTGGCAGATAACGTTCGTTGATACCGGCCAGACGACCAATACCGGCGGGCGGCTGAGACGCTTGCAGCCATATCTGCGTCATGAGGAACGCTTCATGCTGACTTACGGTGACGGCGTCTCTGACACCGATATCGGTGCGTCGTTGAGCTTCCACCAACGTTCAGGCTGCGCCGTCGTCGTCACCGGGGTACGACCCCAAGCGCGCTTCGGCGAGTTGATGGTGGAAGGAGATCGAGTGCTTCGATTCGCCGAGAAGCCTCCGGTCACCGAGTCATGGATCAATGGCGGCTACTTCGTCATGACGCCGCTCGTCTTCGACTACATCGCCACGGACGAGACTCCGCTCGAAGGAAGGCCGCTCGAGGAACTTGCCACGGATGGCCAGCTGGCCGTCTTTAAGCACGCGGGGTACTGGCAGCCGATGGACACCTTCCGTGATATGCAGCTGCTCAACGAGCAGTGGAACTCCGGCAACGCGCCATGGATGCGGCGCTGGCGGCAGGCGGCCTAGCGCCGCGTCCCGGCTACCGCGTCGACGATACGACCGATGGCCTCGCGGAATCGGTGCCGGTCGTAGGGCTCGGCAATCGCTCGGATCGCCGCCGGATCGTAGGAGTCGGGCTGGAACGCCCGCAAGGCTGCGACCAGGCTGTCGACCGTTTGCTCCAGGAAGAACGCGCCGGATACCCCATCGCGAACGACCTCGACCGCACCACCGGCCTTAAGCGCGAGCACCGGCCGTCCTGCGGCCATGGCCTCAAGGGGCACGATGCCGGCATCTTCGTCGGCCGGAAAAACGATGCCGCCCGCGCCAGCGTAGGCCGTCGCCAGGGCGGAGTCGTCGAGCCGGCCGAGAAAGGTCACGTTGGGACCGGCTCGATGCTGCAGGGCCGCGCGCTGTGGGCCATCACCGGCCACCTGCAGTGGCCAGCCGAGTTGTGTGAAGGCGTCGACGACGATATCCACCCGCTTGTGATCCTCGAGACGGGAGACCACGAGGAAATGATTGCCATGCTGGGACGTGGGGGTGAAGCGCGCGCAATCGACCGGCGGCCACACAACCGCCGACTCGCGACCGTAGTAGCGGCTGATGCGGTGGCGGACCGTCTGCGAGTTGGCGATGAACTCGTCCACCTTATGCGCGGACCGGCGATCCCAGCGCCGAAACCAGGTCAAGATCGCCCGGGCGCTGATCCGGGCGAGGGGTGTCGTGGCTCGGTGCTGCAGGTAAAAGTCGTATAGATCCCAGGCCCACCGCATTGGCGTGTGGCAGTAACAGATCATCGCCTGACCCGGCTGCTTGCGAATGCCTTTCGCTGCGGTGTGGCTGCTGACCACCAGCACGTCGAAGGCCCGGGTGTCAAAGCTGGCAAAGGCCATCGGCATCAGCGGGATCAGCCGGCCGTAGCCATCAGCCCTGAGGAGCGGGCGCTGCAGGAAGGAAGTGCGGATGTCAAGTTCGCGGAATTGAGGCAGCGTGCGCGACGGGTCGAAGGCGGCGGTAAAGATCGGAGCATCCGGAAAGAGCTCGTGAAGGTCCAAGAGGACTCGCTCCGATCCACCGACCGCGGTGAGCCAATCGTGGACCAGGGCGACGCGCACGCGGACAGGGTACACGGGTAGCGGCAAGAACGGGCAAAAACGGCCGTTCTTTACCCGGGAGGATGCAACTGCTAGCCCGCCATCGCCGCGTGCTTGCTTTGGGTGGGCTGGCGGTCCTGGCCCTCGCCGGTCAGCTGGTGCTCAATCAGGCGGTGGCGACGATCGGCCACGGCATAGGGAAAGCATGGACCGCCTTCACCATGGGCTTTGACTTCGAGCCCATCTGGGGCTACGACTGGGAATTTGTTCATGGGCATCACTTCGCGCACTGGTATGGGCCAGGCATAAGTAACGCCTGGCCGCCGCCGCATGAGGTGCTGCTTTCGCCGTTCGGGTTCCTGTCCTACGACGTCGCCCATATCGCCAGCATGGTGGCGACTGCGGCGCTCATGGTCTTGTCGGTCGTCATCTGGTCACCCGATACGCTGGCGTCGTCGCCGGCAGGCCGGCCGCGAATCGCCTGGCCCATCCTGCTGTCCGCGCCGGTGTTCGCTGTGATCTGGATCGACCAGTTGCAGGCGGCGGTCGCACTGGCGGCGCTGAGCGTGGCGATCTGGGCGCAACGACGCGACAGGTGGTGGCTGGTCGGGATCGCGGGCTCGGTCGGCATGATCCGGCTGCTGAACGCCATCCCGGTGCTCTGCATTCTCCTATATGCGGGGTGGCGGAAACCGCGGCAACTCGCCATCGCGCTCGGTGCGGCTGCGGCCTTCATGGCGCCCCTGCTCGCCATCAGCTGGTTGTGGGACCGCACCTTCATCACCGACTACATCGCCGGCATCACCGCCTATCCCTTCAACGGGCCGCCGAAGGCGGTGGTGCAGTCGATCGGACCGTGGGGGATCGGCTTATTGCTGCTGATCGGGTGCGTGGCCGCGCTCTGGCTGGTACGGCGTGATGTCGGGCGGCCGCTGGATCCGGGGCGCGCGGCGCTCGGGATGGCACTGACGGTCGTGATCGCCCCGCTCGGCGGGCTGTATAGCGCAATCTTCGTCTTGCCGGCGCTGATCCAGCTGGGGTTACGCCGCGGGTTCTGGATCGTTCCCTGGATTGCCGCCGCTGGACCGTGGCTCGTGATCGTGGCGCTGTCGCCCCTGTTGTTGGGGGCGGACCCCGGCCTCACGCTGAATTACATCAGCTTCATCGACTACGGGCTGCTGCTGCTGGCGTACCCGCTGTTTCGGATCGCGCCCGGGGCCGACGTGTCGCATGTGCCCTGGCGGCTGCCGCGGCCCAGCGCCGCCACAGAATGAGCCTGGCCCGCGGTGGACCGGGCTTCCGTAGCAGGACTCGCTCCGATCCACCGAACCCGTGAGCCAATCATGCATCAGGGCGACGCGCACGCGGTCGGGGTATGCGCCGGGCGGCAAGAACGGGGGAGAGGGCCCGTTTTAGACGGGGAACCGGTGCAAACTCTCCTGCTTCCTCGCTTCCTGCTTGCCCTTGGCTGGCTGGTCGCCGGGCTGGACCGACGGGAATGGGGCTGACCGCACCATTGGAGGCGCCTGGAAGGTTTCCCCAGCGCCGGCTCGCCCAGGCTAGCGATCCGCGGAGGAATCCCGCGAATCTCGAGACGGCGCTACTGAGCCTGCTGGTCTTCGTCCTCCTCGCCGTGTTGCTGTTCTTTTCGACATGGGAAGCGCCGTTCGATCGCATGATTGGCATCGGCGGCGACGGGGTGCTTTTCACCTGGTACCTGCGCTGGCCGGCCTTCGCCCTGAGCCACGGCTTAAACCCCTTGATCAGCAACTACGTCGACTACCCGGGCGGGATCAACCTGATGTGGAACGTGTCGATGCCGCTGATCAGCCTGATCATGACGCCCGCTACGCTGACGCTCGGCCTCGTCTTTGCGTACAACCTGAGCCTGACACTCGGCGTTGCACTCGCCGGATGGACGGCGTTCCTCGTCATCCGACGGTGGGTGCCAAGCACGATCGCAGCCGGAGCGGGCGCGCTCCTCTATGCCGTTTCGCCCTACTTCCTGAGCCAGGCGCTCGGGCATCTTCACGTGAGCCTGATCATGCTGCCGCCGCTCATCCTCCTGGTGCTGGATGAGGTCCTGGTTCGCCAACGTCGCTGCCCGTTGCTCAGCGGGGCCGCACTCGGTGCGCTGGGGGTCGCGCAACTCCTGATCAGCGAGGAGGTGCTGGCGAGCTGTGTGCTGGCTGGTGCCATCGGGGTCTCACTGCTTGTTGCCATGGATCCGGAGCGCGCGCGACGCCACGCCCGGCACGCGATCCACGCGCTCCTCTACGCGACCGCCACCTTCCTGCTGCTGGCGGGTTGGCCACTCGCGATCCAATTCTTCGGACCGCAGCGAATGGGCGGCGGATTGCAGCCGACGCTCATCTACTCCAACGACCTGCTGGGCTTCGTTGTGCCGTCGGGGGTTCAGCTGCTCGCACCGGCATGGGCGCAGGAGATCAGCCGGCACTTCACCGGCAACCTTTCGGAATGGAGCGGTTACCTCGGGATCCCGCTGTTGGTTGTCTGCGGCCTGGTTGCCGCCCGTTTCTGGCACCGACCGGTCGTGCGCGTCGCGGTGGGGCTCGGAACCATGCTCGCTCTCCTGTCCCTCGGTGGTGTCATTCACCTCATGGGCTGGGTAACCCGAATCCCGGTGGCGGTATTGGCCTTTGGATTCGTACCCTTTCGGCGGGCGCTGCCGGGCCGGACGATCGCCGTCGGCTTCCTGCTCGCCTGGCTGGCGCTGGCTGTTGCGCCGCTGTTTCACAACCTCCTGCCGGGACGGCTCATGCTGCCGGTCTTCCTGATGGCAGGCATCATGATGGCGGTCTTCGTCCAGTGGGCGATGGCTCTGCGCGGTCGTGGACGAGCCCTCGCCGTGGTGGCGCTGCTCGCCGTGGCCGCATCACTGTTCCCACGGCTGCCTTACTGGAGCGCCCCGCTGGCGGCGCCCGCGTTTTTTCGGCCGGGCGGCAGCGTGATGAAGATCCCGGCCGGCAGCGTCGTGTTGCTGCTCCCCTTCTCGCGGGGCGACGAGCCGACCGCGATGTACTGGCAGGCCGAGAGCGGGATGCGCTTTCGGATGCCTGAGGGATACGCATACGTGCCGGCGCCGGTGCCTGCTGAGATCAGCCCTGCGCCGAGCGCGACGCAGGACCTGCTGTTCGCGGTCGTCAAGGGCCGCCACCCCAGCCTGAGCCAGGATCTTCGGGAGCAGGTGCTCGTCGACCTGCGCGCGTGGAACGTACGCACGGTCATCGTGGGCCCCATGCACAACGAGGACGAGGCCGTGGCCCTGATGACAGCAGTGCTCGGGCGGACGCCGGTCCATACCCAGGGCGTCTACCTATGGTCGGACGTCAATGCAGCGGACTGAAGGGAATGCCCACCCTGACCCTCCCCCGTAACGGGTAGGGACCTACAGAAAAAGGAAGAGCGCCCCGCGGGGCGCCCCTTGCGAAAATCGAGTTCCGGCTAGGCGGCGCGGACGTGGTTCGCCCGCGGACCCTTCTGGCTCTGCTCGATGTCGAAGCTGACGGTCTCGCCGCCGCGCAGGCTGTCGAAGTTGAGCGAGGTATCGACGCCACTCTGATGGAAGAAGTACTCCTTGCCATCATCGGCGGCGATGAACCCAAATCCGCGGTCGGACACGATCTTCTTTACGGTGCCTTTTGGCATTGCCGTTCTCCTCCTCTCGAACTCCGAATGGAACGCATCGGCCTAGTTCGAGAGAGAAGAATGCCGGCCGCACGCGAGATCACCCGAAGGCCGGGCAATCGGCGGTACTTTATCACATTGATCAGGTATCGGGCGTAACCCATCACCCGGTGGGCCGGTTCAAGGTGTCAGTAAGCCAAGGGGTCAGGAGGGCAAAAAACGTGAGAATTCGAATCTGGACGGGGCTTTTGGCGGTGCTGCTGGTGGGATGCGGTGCCAGTTCGGGCGGTACCGGCAGTAGCCCGAGCTCATCGGCAACGCCGTCCTCGACCCCATTGCCCGAGCTCATCGTGATCGCCGATTACCCGCAGAGCTCGCCCGACACCACGCCGACGGTCCTGCACCTGGTGCGGCTCGATGGGACCGAGGTGAACCAGCTTACCCTCAAGCCGCGGGCCATGACCACCACCGCGAGGGGGTCTTCTATCTTCGTCGTCGAGCAAGGTGGGGTGTTGAAAGCCTTGCATCGCGGCGGTTCGGTCGAGGATCTCGGGAACCTGGGGACGACCTCGCTGGACGGCTCCGTGGTGGCGAGCCCCGACGGCAATACCTGGCTCTGGGGAACGCTCGATACCGCCAGCCAGGGTACGGTGTACGCCGGTGCCAGGGGATCGGCCCCTCGAGTGATCGAGCAGTCCCACGACCCTATGCGGGCCGTCAGACCGTACTCCTGGACGCAGCGCGGCCCCAGCGTGGAGCATGGCGCGCTCGGGATCGGCGGCTACATCCTCTTTTATACGGCGACCGGCCCGATCGACCTGGTCGAACCGGTCAGCGGCAAGGTCACGCCGGTCAACCACACCACAGACTGCTCGTTCAGCGACCTGGCGACCAACGGCACGATCGCCTGCTTCCCCCACACAACTCCGCACACGCTGTCGCTCATCGCCGACAACGGCCAGGTCACCACCGTGGCGTTACCGGCCGATCGGTTTGCTCGCGAGGGCGCCGCCTACTTCTCGCCGAACGACGACCAGCTGGTGGTCGGGGGCGCGACCGGCGCCGGCCCGGGCCAGGAGCTGTTTGCCACCTACCTGGTCAAGACCAGCGACGGCACCGCCAGGCCGCTGGGGCTCGACGGCGTGCGTCCGGCCGAAGGGCCCTGGGCCTGGCTGAGCGACGGTTCATTGATCGTGTACCGTCCGCAGCTCGCCTCGGCGGCCAGCGGGGTCTGGCTGGTCGGACCGACCGGGACCGTGACCAAGCTGGCTGGTGCCGGCCAGCCGATCGGTGTGCTGACTGGATAAGGCCAGCGTCAGCGGCGGTCGGTGGCGAGCTTGAGGCCGAGGCCGATCAGGACCAGGCCCGTGGTGGCCTCGAGGCCGCGGCGAACCCGGTCCCGGCGCACGAAGTCACCGATCCGCGCCACGACGAGGGCATAAAGCGTCAGCCATGCCAGGGTGATCGAGCAGAAGATCAAGCCAAGCAGGAGCAGGCTGACGAAGACCGCATGACTGCGGGTGACGAACTGTGGCAAAAGACTAAGAAAGAAGACGATGATCTTCGGATTGCTGAGGTTGCTGATCAGGCCCTGAAAATAGGCCCCCCTTCCTGGTCCTCCCCCGCGAGCGGGTGAGGAAAATGCTCGCTTACCCCGCGAGAAGAGCGCAGCGCGCAGCGCCTGGAGGCCGAGAAATACCAGATAGGCGGCCCCGGCCAGCCGGATCAGGAGGAAGAGCGGTTGCGAGGCGAGGAGCAGCGCGGCGAGGCCGGCACTGCTCGCGACCGTCCAGGTGGCCAGCCCGGTGACGACCCCGGCCGCGGTGGCGATGCCGGCCCCACGACCTCCGACCAGCGTGTTTCGGATGGTGAGCGCGGTGTCCTGGCCGGGCGTGACGATGACGAAGATCGAGACGCCGAGGAAGGCCGCGAAGCTGATGCCCACAGTAGCGGATCGATGCGAAGAATAGATGAAACTGGTCATCTATAGAGACCCCCACCCTGCCTTCAAGGGGGAGGGAGGTTACGGGAAGGGAATTTCGTTTTGAGGAGATGCGCATGACGGTTCAGCTCGACAGGTTCACGATCACGTTACTGGTCCTGCGGCAGGACGCGCCAAAGCTCGATGACCAGGAGGCAGCGGCGCTGCAGGACGCGCACATGAGGCACCTGGCCGACCTGCACGAAGCCGGTCAGACCCTCGCGGGCGGTCCCCTGTTCGACGATCAGCTTCGCGGGCTGAGCATCATGCGGGCCACGCCGGAGGAGGCTCGCGCGCTGGTCGAACAGGATCCCGCCGTCCGGATCGGACGGTTTTCCGTCAAGGCCATCCCCTGGATGGTCCCAGCGGGCGCCATGCACTTCTCGCGGACGCATTTCCCGCGTTCGGTCGCCGAGGTGGAAGGGGCGTAACCCCCAATACCCCGACCCTGCCCCACAACGGGGGAAGGAGGTGATTGCCGCGAGGGGGGCGTTTGGAAGAGGTTGACTATGGGTAAAGGGTTGAGTGCACTCGGTGTGGGTGCGCTCGCCGTGGGCCCGCTCGAACAGGCCTCGATAGCGCGAGGCAGTACGTTCGGGAAAGGAGGTCCACAATATGTCTGGAACCATCAAGAAGCTCGTCGCCGAGCGCGGATTCGGGTTTATCACCGCCGAAGACGGCAACGACTACTTCTTCCACCGCAGCGGCACGATCGATTTCGATCGGCTGGATACC
>Ga0070697_100000013_pt1 | contig 148364 bp, 97 predicted proteins | sample KBSK1501metaG_FD_65475 | JGI IMG/M metagenome (GOLD analysis project Ga0070697, IMG submission 65475) | Corn, switchgrass and miscanthus rhizosphere microbial communities from Kellogg Biological Station, Michigan, USA - KBS K1-50-1 metaG | ecosystem: Host-associated > Plants > Roots >...
AGGCATGGCGCGTTCCGGAGTCAAGTCCTGGCGTACTCGATGATGCGCACTCCATGCAATGGACCTACCTCCCTGATGGCCAGCTGAAACAACGGACTGACCGAGGGAACCAGTCGATCTTCTATCAGTACGACGCGGACAACGTTCTAACGCTGGCCAAGAACTGGAGCGGTGGCACCAATGGCGATCTGAGCAACACCACGATTACGCCCGACGACATGGACCGCACCAGCAAAGTGCAGACGGCCGCGCCCGGCGCCGCCTCAGACCGCTATTCGACCTACAGCTATGACCGGACGGGCAATGTCGTCAACACCCTGCAAGACGCAATGGAAGGCACGACGGTAACACCTGGGCGCAACTTTCATTACGATTATGATCCCGCGAATTGGCTTAAGGATCAGTGCACTCTGGCTACGCTGCCGACCCCAGTCACGTGTAATGCGCCAACGAGTGCCAGCGATCAGCGCGTGCTCAATTCCTTCACGCCCTTAGGATTGGAACAGCAGCGTGAGGTGGATGCAGCGAACGGCGCGACTTGGGCCGCCAAGCAGACGAGCGCCTGGACCTACTACCTGAATGGAAAGTTGCAGCAGCTGAACATCTACAACGGTCCGAACGACGGCCTGAGAAACCCCGTCGAAGCCCATAGCGTCAAGTACACGACCAATCCAGCCGATGTAACGAGCACCTACATGAACGGAAATCGGACCCAGGATGTGTTCACCTTGGCGGCAGCCACGAATACGACTGGTGCTCCTTGTACCGCGTATCCAGCGACCTGCACGGCAAGCTACCTTTATGACCCCCGTGACAGGTTGGTGCAGGAAAACAACGGGCACCAAACGACAACGACCTACAACAACCAGGTTAACGGCGTTTGGTACCTCGGCCTCGATGCCAGCGGCAACGTGAGTCAAGAGAGCATCAGCAACGGTACCACCAAGCAGTATTCCTATAGCGGCAACCAGCTGCAAAGCATTACGTCAACCGTAAATGGTGTTTCCTCGACGCAGAATTACTGGTACACCGACGACGGGAACTTGTGGTGTACGACGACGCCGGCAGGCAGCCGCGCTAATTGTCCTTTATCGGCCCAGGCTAGCCCGCCGAGCACGCTCCTGTCTGCCTACACCTACGACTATCTCTCCCGGTTGTCCAGTTATCGCGCATTCAGTGGCAGCACACAAACCGACTGCGCCAATTACGTGTACGACGCCCTGGACCGGTTGCTTACAGAAACCGAGACCCATGGCGGAACGACGTGCAATGCGAAGACCACCCAATTCACCTACCTGGCGACCACAAACCAGATGACTGAGGAACAGCAAAGCACAGGGGGGACCTTGCAGGCCACCAAGGACTACTCATATGACGTCTACGGCAAGCGATTGGCGGAGACCATCACTCCGTCGGGTGGCGCGTCCGCTACTTATACGTACGGCTACAACGTACACGGCTCGGTATCGATGCTCCTCGACTCGAGTGGTGGCGTCAAAGCCACCTACGGGTATCGGCCATACGGCGACCCAGATCCCGGCCTAACGCTGGGGGATTCCGACTCGAACAACCCGACCAACGCCTTCCGCTACTCAGCAAAGCGATTCGACAGCGGAAGCAAAAGCATCGATACCGGTGCCCGCCGGTTTTCAACCGACACCATGCGGTTTCTGCAGCCGGACCAGCTGAATGGCGCCTTCGGGGACCTGCAACTCAGCACCGACCCACTTTCGCAGAACCGTTACAGCCTTGCCGCTGGCAATCCCTTAGGCCTGAGCGAATGGGATGGGCACGTCGTCTTTGCGGATGGGGGCGGGGGCGCTGCCGGCACGCCAACGGTCAGTGTGGACGTCTGCGTCCGGCAGCTCAACTGCAGCAGCAATGACTTTCAGGCGATGACCGTGGAGCAAAGAATGCAGTTCATTACAGGCATACAGCAGACATACGGAGAGCAGTACCACTTCACCGACTGGTTCAATGCCATACATGGCGTTCTTCGATTCGCCAACGGAGACAAGGAACTCCGCGACAACAAGTGGTTCAAGACGGTCGATGCTCCCATCCTTCAGTCAATCCAGGATGGCCTATCAATTCAGGTAAATGGCAAGGTCACGTCGAAGGGCGGAAGTGCGAAGGCCGCCAACGAATGGGCTGCATTCTTCAGCTATCGGACATTCGTCGGCAGCACGATGGCTGGCGACAACAGCGCCACCATCGAACGCTCCAAGCAGCTCTGGGGAGCAGCGGAGATCGAAGGCACAAGTGCCGGCAAGGCACTTGCGGCAAGTAAAGGCTTGACGGCGCCAGAAGGCGGAACGTTATTTACCGATGTGACGGATAAATGGCGTGAAGTGATGAGCAACGGTCCTAGACGAACGGGCGGTATAGTAGGAACAGAGGCAGGCAGGCTCTTCTGCGGGCAGGCGTGCGGATTCGTCGGAGGTGTAGCCGGGCAGGAGACGTTCGATCGTTTCGTCGACCCGCGGTATGAGGACCAGACGTACCAGATGGCAAGGGCTAATTGGGAGTTCTCTAAGGCCGCAGAGCCCTTTGTCGGACCCCTTATTGGAGCGCCCTGGAGCTGGCCGCCAATAACGCTGTGGCCGTGAGGTCGAACAATGAGGAAAGTCAGTCTGCTAGCTCTGGCGATCATGGTTCTGACGGGCTGTGGCATTAGCGCCTCCTCCGGCGGAAAGCTGCAGACCAATGGCGAGGTTCCCTACCGCATCCTCTCCGTCAACGCCGGCGGCGGTTACTTCGGCGGCCTGGTGTGGCCGCAAGGCGGGTGGATCTATGTAGCTCACTCGTCGGGTGCTCCGGGGGCACTGCCGGAGGTTGGGAGGTTTCGACCCGATGGATCCGGTTTCGAGGTCCTGAACCTTCCAACTGACCCGTCTTGCAGCCGAACATATTACGCGGGTTTCGGTCTCCTGCACGATGGCCGCCTCGCCGTGGGAAAAGTATGTCAGGCGCCTGCCGGCGTCTCGCCCTCGGCCAGCTACGCAGTAATCGCTTATGACCCGGCTTCAAATAAGGCGGACCAGATTCTCCCGCTGCAAAACAAGTTTGCCCCTGGGCCGGTCTCGTTCGACCCTTCCGACCAACGGGCCGTGACCGCGCCGGGCGCAAGTATCTGCGTCACGATCGCCTACTTGACTCATCAGGGGGTTGAACCCATCCCGGCGGTGATCAAGAACAGCGATAGGCAGTGGCGGCTCGACGGCTATTTCAGCACCCCATCAGGTTCAGACTGCAGCCAAACCGCCCGAGCTGATGGACCCGATTGGTCTCCAGACGGTCGCCAGATCGCCTTCTTCGGTTTTCCAAAGGCAATCGGTGTGAAGGGCAGCGCCCGGCTCGACGTCCCCGGAAATCTCTACTTGCTTGATCCCACAACGCTGGAAGTTCGTGAATTGGTGCATGACGTGAGTTACCCATCGGGTGCACGCTGGTCACCGGATGGGCGCTGGCTCGCCTTTTCGGCGAGGGACATACCGGACGTCGGGCGCGGCACGTGGCTGTTATCAGTTGAGACGGGCAAATTCTTCCGCGTTTCTAACCGGGATCTTTCCGATATGGTTTGGGCGCCGGACGGCACGCAACTCGTTGGCCTGTGGGACAACGGCAAGAACCTCTATCCCCCACAGACCGAACTCGATCTCTTCGACGTGCGTTCGATCACCCATGCCTAGCGACCTAGGACGGACGGTATCTCGCGGCCGATAACCCTTTAGTCTTGAACCGTGGCTACCGGAACGGCACGCGCCGTCTGGGTAGTTGCGTTACTCCTGTTGCCTGGCTGCGCCTTTAGCCCTGCAGGACAGCCAAAGGCTGGGCATGGTCTCCCTTATCACTCGATGCTGGGGCCGCAAGCCGGCGGCTACGTGAGTACGGTGGCGTGGCCTCGTGGCGGCGTGATTTTCGTCGGGTATGTCCCCGCCGACCCGGCCAAGCTTCCCGAGGTTCGCCGACTAAATGACGACGGGTCCGACTTTCGTCCGGTCACCCTGCCGGATGACCCCGCGTGTCGTCGGACTTCCTACCAGGGCTTCGGTCCGCTTCATGATGGCCGGGTAGCAATCGTGAAGATCTGCGATTTGCCAGCGGGGGCCTCACCGTCGGCCGGTTATGGGGCCGTCGCCTACGATCCCAATTCGGGTGCGGTCGAACAGCTTTTCCCCGTTGAGACCGAGATCCATCTGAGCGGCCTACGCTTCAATCCGAGTGATGACCGCGCCGTGACGGCACAGGGCGCAAGCATTTGCGGAACCATCGCCTACCTGACTCGCAACGGGGTCGAACCCATCTCGGCGACCATCAGGGACGGACAGCGAGAGTGGCGGCTCGATGATTACTTCAAACGCCGTTCGGGCGGTGACTGTAGCTCGATCGGCCGTTCTGACGGCCCAGATTGGTCGCCGGATGGGCGGCAGATCGCATTCCTCGGCTTCCCGCAGGCGATCGGAAAAAGCGGTCCAGCTCGCCTCGAGGTCCCTGGAAGCATCTACCTGATGGATACGGCCACGCTCAGCGTGAAGGCGCTGGTCCAGAATCTCCGCTTTCTGGCTGGCGTAAGTTGGTCACCCGACGGTCACTGGCTCGCTTTTTCGGCAAGTGACGTCCCGGGTCATGGCGGCGGGACCTGGCTACTGTCGGTTTCAGGAGGAAAGCTTGTTCGGGTCTCGGATCGCACGATGACCGAGGTCGAGTGGTCTCCAGACGGCCGTCAAATGATCGGGCTGTGGGACAACGGCAAGACTACCTGGCCCCCAGAGACGGAGCTCGACGTCTTCGACGTTCACTCGATTACGATGGGCGGCTGAGGACGACCGGACTGCCCTAAGGGGAGAGGCGGCTGCCCCTACAGGCAGGAATGGCTGCCTAGCGAGCCGTCCCGCCGGTCCTTGTTGCCCGATCGGATCCCAGTGACACTGGGTGGCGATGCCGATTCCGCCTGCCTTGCGGTTCTCACGGCGGAAAGCTCTCGCGGTGGTCGCCGCCATCACCGGCGGGCCCCTTGGCCTGATCCTGGTCGCGCCGCCGGTGGCCGCCAGCAGTGCACCAGTGGTCCTGACGATTGTGTCGACCTCGACCTGGAACGAGTTGGGGCTCAATCCCGCTCTCCACCTGGTGGGCGAGGTACGCAACGACGATGGCGTCCAGACGGCGCAGGACATCACGGTGGACTGCCAGCTCACGCTGGGCGGCGTTCAGAAGGCCGAGGAAACGGCATCGACGGATGCCGAGGTGCTCAAGCCCGGCGAGGCATCGCCTTTCGACGTCCTCTTCCTGAGCCCGCCGGCCTACGACCACTACACCTGCGCCACGAATTCGGCAGCGAGCACGGTCCAGCCGAACCACAACTTTGCCTCGACGATCACGAGCGTAACGACCGATCCCGCGAGCGGTGCGCAGATCATCAGCGGCACCGTGACCAATCTCGACACGGTCTCGGTCAGCAACGCGCAGCTGTTCTTCACCTTCTACCGCAACGCGACCGACACCCCGCCCCAGACCATCGCCGAGGACCGGCTCTGGGTTAATTTCGGTAACCCGCTGGCTCCGTTGAGCACGACGCCGTTTACGCTGGACCGCCTCGATATCGCTCCGTTCTGGAACGGCGCCAAGGCTGCCTTGTTGGCGGAGGCGCCGACACCAGCGGTGAGCTTCAGCCCCACTCAGGTAGCCGTCACCCAGGTGAAGACGACAACCAGCGCTCCGCAGCTGGTCTCGCTCACCAACATCGGCACCGCTGATCTGCACCTGGGGACGCTGACGCTCGGTGGTGCGCACCCCACGGAGTGGGCCGAGACGGATACCTGCGCGGGCGCGACCGTCACGCCCTTCGGCAGCTGCAGCATCAGCCTGACCTTTACCCCGGCCGACGTCGGTGACCGCAGTGCCACACTCGACGTCGCCGATGATGCCAACCTCACGCCCCAGAGCCTTCCGCTCATCGGGACCGGCATCGATCCGAAGGCGATGCCGAGCCCGTCGCCACTGGCGTTCGGCCCACAGGCGACCGGGACGACCAGCGCCGTTCGCAGCCTGACCGTCTCCAACCCCGGCGTCGGCGATCTTCAGGTCGCGACCGTGGCCGTCTCCGGGACTAACGCGGGCGACTTTGCCATGACCGCGAATAGCTGTGCTAACGCGACGGTCCCCCAGGGATCGAGCTGTTCGGTTGCGTTCACCTTCCATCCGTCGGATCTCGGCTCGCGGGTAGCCACCCTAACCGTTACGGACAACGCGCTCGATAGTCCTCAGACCGTGAGCCTTACCGGAACGGGCGTGACCTCCGCGGTGGCTTTCGACCCCCCGAGCCGAGCCTTTGACTTCGGAAACGAAAAGCTCGCCACCACCAGCGCGCCGACCAGCGTGACCATCATCAACAAGGGAGTCACGACCCTGATCGTTTCGGGTGCCTGTTCAAGCGACCCGGCGGAGTTCAGCGTGGGCTCCGCGGCCTGCATCCCCGGCTTCAGCTTGAGCCCATCGATGTCCATGGCGATCCCGGTCACCTTCACCCCGTCGCAGACCGGCGTTCGGACCGGCACCCTGACCTTCACCGACAATGCGTTGGACAGCCCGCAGACCGTGACGCTCAGCGGCAAGGGGACCTTTGGCGGCCAGTATCATCCGCTGGCGCCGGCCCGTATCTACGACAGTCGAAACGGCGCCGGACCGCTCGCGCCGGGTTCGTCGCGAACGATACCGGTCACCGGCGTCGGCCTGGTGCGCGCGGATGCCATCGCCGTCGTGCTCAACGTCACGGTGACCAACACCACAGCCAGCAGCTTCCTGACGGTGTACCCGACGGGGGTGACGCGGCCGACTGCTTCGAATCTCAACTGGGTCAAGGGCCAGACGGTGCCCAACCTGGTGGAGGTAGGGGTCGGAACCAATGGAGGCGTCGATATCTTCAATGCGCTCGGCTCGGCCGACGTCATCTTCGATGTCGCGGGCTATGTCGCCCCCGAGGGCGATACGCCCGGGCCTGCCGGCTTCTATACCCCGGTGGTACCCGCTCGGGTGCTGGACACGCGCAGCGGCATTGGCGCATCGAGCAACCCGGTCGGCGCGGGCGCGCAGGTCGACGTGCTTATGACCGGGGTCGGTAGCGTACCGCCGGTTGGGGTGGCGGCGGTCGTTCTCAACGTCACCGTCACCAATGCCACCGCACCGAGCTTCCTCACCGTCTTTCCGACGGGCGGCGCCCCTCCCGTCATTTCGAACCTGAACTTCGTCGCCGGTCAGACGGTGCCAAACCGCGTGATCGTCAAGGTGGGCGCTAGTGGCATGGTGAGTTTCTACAACGCGGCGGGCCGGGTGAACGTCATCGCCGACGTCGCCGGCTGGTTCAGCGACGCGACTCCCGGCGGAACCGGCGCGGGGTTCAACTCGTTGACGCCAACCCGCATCCTCGACACCCGCGACGGCACGGGCGGGTTCCATGCACCTCTGGGCCAGACGGGGATTGCCCTGGCAGTCGCGTCGGTCGCCGGCATTCCGCAATCCGGCAGCACGACACCGCCAACGGCCGTGGTGCTCAACGTCACGGTCGCTAATCCGAGTGCGCCCAGCTATCTCACCCTCTGGCCGGACGGGGCCAACCGGCCCACGGCGTCGGACCTCAACTTCCTCGCGCGCCAGGTGACCTCGAACCTGGTCGTCGCCAAAGTGGGGGCCAACGGGAAGATCGGCATCTTCAATGCGGCGGGCACGACCGACGTCATCGTCGATGTGGTCGGTTGGTATAGCTAAACCGATAACCCGCCCCGTCCCAACAACGGCCGAGAGAGTGTTATCGTCGTGGCTCGAAGGACTCTCGGAGAGGGGGCATCATCAACACCAGCGGACGACGATCGATCGCCGTGCTCGGTCTGCTGCTCGCCGGCGCGAGCCTGGCGGGCCTGCCGCCCACCTCCGCATTCGCCGCCGGCCGCCCGCAGGCTCGCGTCGAATCGCGCTCGCCCAGCCCGTTTCTGTCCGCACGAGTCGCGGCCGGGGTCAAGAAGCATCAGCTGAAGACACGGATAAAGGACTACGGCCAATCCCCGACGGTGGCCGCCGCGACCCAGACGTCGGCCGAGCAGCTCCCCCAGGGAAATCCCCGCACGACGGGCACTTGGACCGAGCAGGGCCCCGCGCCCATCAGTGGCGAAAAAGTCTGTTGCACTAACTCGGGCCAGCCCCTCTCGACCTTCGGACCGGTCGCCGGGCGGATCACGAGCATGGCGGTCGTGCCGAGCAGTGCAGGCGGTGGTCAGCCCATCTTCTTAGGGACCGCCGGCGGAGGCGTCTGGAAGGGAACTACGAACGGCACTTCCTGGACGCCGCTGACCGACGGGCAGGCGTCGCTGGCGATCGGAGCGATCGCCGTCGACAGCAGCGGGCAGCGGATCTACGCCGGCACGGGTGAGGACAACCTCTCGGACTCCCAACCCGGCCAGGGCATCCTCAAAAGCACCGATGCGGGCGCCACCTGGACTCTTGTTGGACAGAGCGTCTTTGGCGGCCACCACATCGGGAGCATCGCCATCGACCGCCAGACCAGCGACCCGCAAACGGTCTACGTCGCGTCGGACGTTGGCCTCTACGTCTCGACCGATTCCGGGTCGACCTGGGCGAAGGTGACGATTCCGGGCATTCCAGGGATCGTGGGCAAGCCGGCGCCGACCGGCGCGGCCACGTTGGTGATCCAGGATCCCAGCGTCCCGAGCCGATTCTGGGTCTCGGTCTCGGACTTCTGCCAGACGGAGGCGGGCGACATCTTTACTGGGAACGCCACCTCAGGATGGACCCTGGTCAGCCCGCCGCAGTTCGCGACGATCACCGCGTCCCGGATCGGTCTGGGCGTTGGGCCCGGTGGCGTCGCCTATGTCGCGGCCGCCGATTGCAAGGGCAAGCTGGTCGAAGTTGACAGGGGGATCGCATGGGGTGGTTCCTGGAGCTCGTTGAACGCCTCGCCCGGGCTTTTCGACTACGTCAACTACGGCGTGCCCCAGGGTGACTACGACAACGTGATCGCGGTCGACCCCGCCAACACGAACAACGCCGTCTTCGGTGGTGTGTCAATCCTTGCCACAACGAATGGAGGAGGGTCCTTCTCCGACGTGGGCCTCGCCTACATGCAGGGCGGCATCGTCCACCCGGACTTCCACGCCGCCGCCTTCGCCCCCATCGACGGAAATCGCCTGCTGGTCGGAACCGATGGCGGGATCTGGAGCAGCACCGACTTGGGTGGCGCCAGCGTGGGGACCAGGGGTGATTGGCAGGACCAGAATGGCACTCTCGCCACGATCCAGTTCTACAAGGGATCGGCGCTAGACCCCACCCACTACCTCGGGGGCGCGCAGGACAACGGCTCGTCTGGTCGACTTGCCGGTCTGACGAGCGCCGTCCCGACCTGGCAATCGTATTTCGGCGGCGACGGCGGGAATACCGCGATCGACCCCGGCTCGAACACGATCTACGTCGAGACGCCGGGATTGGGTCTGGCCCGGGGCAGCTCGGCGATCAACGTCAACGACCCCGGAAGTCCCGACAACGCATTCGTCGAGGCGGCTCCCTGCCGCTTTGGATCGACCGATCCGGCCTGCTCCGACCCGACGGCTTTCACCGCCCCCTTCCTGATGGACGCCTCGAACGCCCAGCGCCTTCTCGCCGGCACCAACCGCGTCTGGATTTCGACCACCGGCGGCGTGCCGGCGGGACCGACCTCGGTTGGCGGCAGCTGGACCGCGATCAGTGGCGACCTGACGTTCGCGAAAACCATCGTTCCGTATACCGACCGGCTGCAGGAAATGGCGGCCGGACCGTCCAACGCGACCGTCGTGATGACTGCGAGCCTGCTGGGCAAAGTCTTCATGAGCACCAATACCACCGCCGCCACCCCGGTCTGGACCGATATCACCGGCAACCTGCCGGCCTTCAATATCGCGAACATCGTCGACCCCAACGGCTGGATCGGCGGCGTCGCGTTCAACCCCGGCAACACCAGCGAGGCCTGGGTGGTCATGGGCGGCGTCAACCTGGGACACGTCTGGCACACGCTGAATGGCGGAGCCGCATGGACTGACATCAGCGGCAGCGGCAGCAGTGGTGTGCCCAACGCCGGCGTCAACGGTATCGCCCTGGACCCGGTCGACAGCAACACGGTTTACATCGCGACCGACAGCACCGTGATGGTGTGCACCGCCTGCGGCGGGGCGACGCCCAGTCCGAACTGGGCGCTGGTCGGCTCGGGACTGCCCAATGCCAAGGTCAACGCACTGGCCTTCAGTCGTGACACCTCGACGCTGATCGCGTGGACCCATGGGCGTGGCGCCTGGTCGATGCCACGGCAGTCGGTCCTGGTCACACCCGGCAGCTTGGCCTTCACGACCGCAACCTCTGGCGCCAACCCGCCGTCCCAGTCAGTGACCGTCTCGGTCCTATCAGGTGGCGTCACCTACACGGTCGGCAACAACACGGCACCTGCGTGGCTCAGCGTCACGCCGGCGAGCGCCAGCTCGGCGCCAGGAACCCCAGCCCAATTCAGCGTCAGCGTCAACACCACCACCTTGATCGGTGCGACCTACTCGGCATCGTTCACGCTGACGCCGGGTACCGGTTCACCGATCATGATCAATGTCACCCTCGAGGTGGCACGCTTCCCCGGCGCGTATCGTCCCCTTGTCCCATTCCGCGTGCTCGATACGCGTAACGGCATCGGCCACAGTGGATCGTTGGGCGCCGGGCAGAAGATCTTGGTGGCAATCGCGGGCGTCGCGGGCAGCGGGGTGCCGGCAATGGGGTCGCCAACGCCGCCATCGGCGGTCGTCCTCAATGTGACCGCCACCAATCCGACCCAGGCGGGCTATCTGACGGTCTATCCCGGCCAGAACGGCACTTGCGGGCTTGGCGTGAATTGCTTCCCACCGGGCGTGCCCCCGCCGCCGGTGGCCTCGAACCTCAATTTTGTTGCCGGCCAGACGGTGCCCAACCTGGTCGAAGTCGCGATCGGCGACGACGGCACGGTGTCGCTCTTCAATGCCGCGGGGAACGTCGACGTGATCTTTGATGTCGAGGGCTGGGTGACGCGCCAGGGCGCGACAAGCGGAACCGCCGGCCTCTTCAATCCGCTGGTCCCGGCGCGGATCATGGATACCCGCGATGGTGCCGGCGGGCACGCGGGGGTCATGCATGCCGGCGAGTCCTTCAACCTCCAGGTCGCGGGCAGCATGAAAGACGGCGGCGGGGCCTCGGGGGTCCCGGCGTCAGGGGCGACCGGCGTTGTCCTGAACGTCACCGTGACCAATCCGTCCGGCGCGCCGGGCAGTTACCTGACGCTCTACCCCTCCGACGCCGCGCGGCCGACCGCGTCCAACCTCAACTTCGTCAGCGGACAGACCGTGCCCAACCGCGTCATGGTGAAGCTGAGCAGCTCCGGCCAGGTCGCGGTGTTCAACGCTGCGGGCAGCGTCAACGTCATCATCGACGTTGCGGGCTGGTACACGGACGGGGTGACGGCGACGACGGGCGGCCAGTTCACCGGCCTCGCTCCAACCAGGATTCTCGATACACGAAATGGGACTGGGGCTTCGCAGATACCGGTGTGCACCGGTCAAACCATCACGCTCCAGGTTGCGGGACGGGGCGGCGTTCCGGGCTTGCCAACGGCCAAGGGCGTGGTCATGAACGTGACGGTGACGAATACGACGGCAGCTAGCTACCTCACGGTCTATCCCAGCGACGCCCCCAGGCCGACCGCGTCGGACCTCAACTGGGTCTCCGGGCTGACGGTGCCCAACCTCGTCGTGGTCAAGTTGTCCGCGGTTGACGGCAGCGTCGCGATCTACAACGCGCAGGGTTGTGTCGATGTTCTCGCCGACGTCGTCGGCTGGTACAACTAACCTCGCAACCGAACAGTCGCACCCACGCGACCCCGTTCAAAGCGTGGAATGACCGTTCGGTGACGTGTCGCAATCTCAGCCTTTCGGGCCGCGTTGCACTGTCGTGGGCAAAAGGCTGACCGCCCGGATCACGGCCGGGGTTCTCGCCCTCTCCACCGCATCCTTACTTAATATGTGGGCTGCGCCGGCGCGGCAGGCCGACGCGGCATCCGGGCTCGGCGTCAGCACCCAGCAGAACCTCATCAACCAGGACCGCGCCACGGCCGCGCTGGCGGCGCTGAACTGGAGCGACTGCCTCGCCGCGGTCGCCGTCCAGAATGCTGAGCGGATCATGGCGCAGGGGTATCTCTCGCACACCAACGGCCCAACCCTGGACCTCGCCTGCGGTGTGGGCGCCACGCAGGGAGGCGAGAACATCGCCTACATGTCGGGCGGCATCAACGATACCCAGGCCAACACCATGTTCATGAATAGCCCGGCCCACAAGGCCAATATCCTCGGCCCCTACCAGTACGTCGCGACCGCCTGGTCAGTCGCGCCCAACGGCTACGCCTATGTTGCCGAGGAGTTCCTCGGCGCCACCAACATCGTCGTCTCCAACGGCTTGCGTCCGCTGGCGCCAAACCGGATCCTCGACACGCGGACCGGCCTCGGCGGCGTGCCCGCCGCGCGTCTTGGACCCGGCGGACTGCTGTCGGTCACCATTGCCGGCCGTGGCGGCCTGCCCTCGAGCGGGCTGGGAGCGGTGGTGCTCAACGTCACCGTGACCAACACGACCTCGACGGGCTACCTCTCGGTCTATCCGCAGGAAGACCCACGGCCGAATGCCTCCAACCTTAACTGGACCGCCGGACAGACGGTAGCCAACCTGACCCAGGTCGTGCTGCGCGAGTCAGGCCAGGTCAGCATCTACAACGCTGCCGGCTACACGGACGTGATCTTCGATGTCGCCGGATTCGTTCCGACGACGACCGCCGCACCTGGGACCGACGGCCTCTACAACCCGCTGGTGCCGGCGCGAATCCTCGACACCCGCAGCGGCAATGGTGGCGTGACCGGGCCGGTCGGCGCTGGCCAGACCGTCACCATCCCGGTGAGCGGACGCGGTGGCGTCCCGGTAGCCGGTGCCGCGGCGGTGGTGTTGAACCTCACCGTTACCGACGCAACGACTCCGAGCTACGTGACCGCGTTCCCCGCGGGAACGGTCCCGCCGACCGCGTCCAACGTGAACATCATGCCGGGCCAGACGGTTCCGAACCGGGCCGTCGTCAAGCTGGGGGCCGGCGGTCTCCTGAGCCTTTACAATGCGGCCGGTTCCGTGAACCTGATCGCGGATGTTGCGGGATGGTATTCGGACGGCATTGCGGCCACGACCGGGGCGACCTTCACCGGTGTGACGCCGGCGCGCATCCTGGACACCCGCACCGGGACCGGCGGATTCTCGTCGCCCGTTCGCGCGGGCCAGACGATCGCGCTGACCGTCTCCGGGTGGGGCGGCGTCCCATTGATGGCCTCGACCTCACCGCTGCCGCCCATTGCCGTCGTGCTCAACGTGACGGCCGTCAATGCGACGACCGCGACCTACCTGACGGTCTTCCCGGATGGAGCCAGCCAGCCGGTGGCCTCGGACCTCAACGTGACGCCCGGGCCGGCGGTGCCGAACCTGGTGGTGGTGCGCATCGGTAGCAACGGCGTGGTCGACTTCTTCAATGCGGCCGGCAGCACGGACGTAATCGCCGACGTGGTCGGCTATTACAACTGAACCCCGTGAGTGCTGCGCTGTCCTGATTTGAACCAGTTAGGCGGGTTGCCTTTTCGCCCCGCATAGCCCAAGATTCCCGCGGGGATGCGAAGCAGCGCGCGCAAATTGGGGCAGGTCCTGGCGGTCGCGGCCGTGCTCGCCCTCAGCACCGGTCCCTCAGCCATTGCGGCCGCGAACGATTGGCCGACCAATCACCGGTCAAACGCCCGCGATGGCAATGACCAGAGCGCCAACCCCTTCAACACGATCAGCCAGCAGTGGATCTCATCCGTTCTCGACGGCAAGATCTATGGCTCGCCGCTGGTCGTTGGCAATCAGGTGATCGTCGCCACGGAGAACAACTCGATCTACTCTCTCGACGCCAGCAGCGGCGCGCCCACGTGGGCTGCGCCCGCCCACTTCGGATCGCCGATGCTGCTCTCCGATCCGCGCTTCGGCTGCGGGAATGTCAGCCCATTAGGCATCCTCGGTACGCCGACGATCGACACGGCGACCGGGTTGATCTATGCGGTCGCCTTCGTCCAACCCGGCACCTACGAGCTCGTCGCCGTCCGCCTGACCGACGGCACACAAGCCTTCACCCCGATCCCAATTGCGCCCGCGGGTTTTGATCCGTTCCGGCAACAGCAGCGCGCTGCCCTGGCGCTCGCCAATGGCAACGTGTACGTCGCGTTCGGCGGGTACTGGGGAGACTGCGGCTCCTATCACGGGATCGTCGTTGCGATCAAGGCCGATGGCAGCAGCACGGCGCTAACGGTGTTCAATGCTCAGGCGCAGGCGATTTGCCAGGACACCACGCCGAACGGCGCGGCCATCTGGGGACCGGATGGACCGTCGGTCGACGCCAGTGGAAACGTCTATGTCACCTCGGGCAACGGCTTCAGCTCGGGCACCGGACCGTACGACTGCGGCGAAACGGTCTTCAAGCTCAGCCCGACGCTGACCTATCTCGATTCCTGGGCGCCGAGCGCTTGGGCGACGCTCAACGGCAGCGATAACGACATTGGCTCGGTCAACCCCGCGCTCGTCGGAGCGACAGCTAACGTGGTCTTCCAGACGGGAAAGAACGGCTGGGGTTACCTCCTCAACACCAGCGCGCTATCCTCGCAAGCCGGCCACATCGGTGGCGAGGCGTTCAGTGCGCCGGTCTGCAATGCGGCGGTGTCGACGGCGCCCAACCAGAACGGCGCGGGTGACCAGGTCTTCGGCGGCACCGCCTACGCCGATCCCTATGTCTATGTGCCCTGCCCGGAGGGCATCAAGGCGCTCCTGCTCGGAGCCGGGCCGTCCTTTACAACCGCCTGGAGCAGCCCGACATTCCATCCGGGCGCGCCGATCGTTTCCGGCGGCGTCATCTGGGCGGTCGACACCAACACCGGGACGCTCCGCGGTCTGGACCCGGCAAACGGGACCTTCAAGTTCACCGCCACCATCGGGAGCCAGACGCACTTCTCGACGCTGGCGGCCGGGCAGGGGCGGATCTACGTCGCGGATGGCAACGCCGGCCAGGTGCGCGCCTTCGGACAGGGGGCCGGACAATATCATCCGCTGACCCCGAGCCGCATCTATGACAGCCGCAACGCTGGAGGCGCGCTGGGTCCGGGGGCGGTGCGCAACATTCCGGTCTTAGGTCTCGGCGGTGTGCCGTCGACCGGGGTGGGGGCGGTGGTGATCAATGTCACCGTGGCGAACACCACCGGGAGCAGTTACCTGACGGTGTACCCGGCCGGCTTCCTGCGACCGATCGCATCCAACCTCAACTGGACGCCCGGAAGGACGGTCGCGAATCTGGTCGAGGTGGCCATCGGCACCAACGGCCAGGTCGCGGTCTACAACGCCGTCGGGAGTACCGCTGTGATCTTCGATGTCGCGGGATGGATCAACCAACCGACCGGGACGCCCAGCGTCGACGGTCGCTACAACCCCCTCGTGCCCGCCCGCATTCTCGATACTCGAAACGGGATTGGAGGATTCTCCGCCCCGCTTGGACCCGGACAAACGATCACCGTCCATGTCGCTGGGCAGGGCCTGGTTCCCAGCACCGGCGCCGAGGCGGCCATCCTCAACCTGACCGCGACCGATCCGACGGCCGCCGGCTACCTGACGGTCTACCCGACCGGCGCGACCCGTCCCACCTCGTCCAATGTGAATTTCGTCGCCGGCCAAACGCTGCCCAATCGCGTCGCGGTCGCCCTCGGAACGGGCGGCCAGGTCGACATCTACAACCCCGCCGGAAGCGTCGACGCGATCGCGGACGTCAACGGTTGGTTCAGCGATACCACGCCAGGAGGGACAGGCAGCTCGCTCACGCCGATGTCACCGGTCCGGATCCTTGACACCCGCAACGGAACCGGCGGCTTCAGTGTGCCGGTTGGGCCGAACGCCACGATTGCCCTCCAGGTCGCCGGTGTCGGCGGGGTGCCCTCGATGGCGGCGTCGGTTCCGCCCAAAGCGGTGGTGCTGAACGTGACCGTGACCGGGCCGACCGCCGGCAGTTACCTCACGGTCTGGCCCGATGCCATCGGGCGGCCAGTCAGCTCTGATCTGAACTTTGTCCAGGCAACCATGCCCAACCTGGTGGTCGTCCAGATCGGAGCGAACGGGAAGGTTGACTTCTACAATGCGGCCGGCTCGGTCAGCGTGATCGCCGACGTCATGGGTTGGTTCGGCTAACACTTTCCTCAAACCCGCCCAATGCGGTCATGACAACGAGCGTACAGAAGAATTCGTAGACCTTTGGGCACATTCGTTACCGCGAACGAATTGCCTTCTACCCGGTTGTGCGCTGAACTAGCACCGAGGGTTCTGGCATGGGTAGGGGCAGGGCGCGCGCGGGATCAGCATGGCTGGCGGGCCTCGCCATGCTGTCCGCATTGCTCGCCACCGTAGTCACGGCGTCCCCGGCAACCGCGGCGGTGACGCTGCCCGCGGGCCTGCACTTCGGCCTCGGCAACAACCCCGGCGACCTCGGCTGGATGACCGCGAGCGGTGTGCCATGGCGCTATCGCTACTGCTACCTGTCGGGCGGCGTCAACACCACCAGCGGGTGGGAGACCTGGAATTCGCCGGCGGGCCAGTACGCCGCGTACTACATGAGCGACAGCGCGGCCCACGGGTACATCCCGGTCTTCTCCTACTACGAGCTGCTGCAATCGAATCCCTCGGTGGGAGCCAACGAGAGCGATCGGGATTTCAGCAACCTTAATAATGCGGCGACGATGAACGCCTACTACGCCAACTTCGTTTTGCTGATGCAGACGGCGCACACGTTTGGCGGCCAGGTCATCGTCCAGATCGAGCCGGACCTCTGGGGCTATCTCGAGCAGCGAGCCAACAACGGGTCGCCCGCGTCGCTCACCGCGAGCGTCGCGTCGTCGGGCTATGCGGGCGTCGCGGGCATTCCGGACACGGCGCAGGGTTTCGCCGACGCCCTGCTGCATCTGCGCGATACTTATGCGCCCAACGTGGCGCTCGGCATCCACGCCTCGTTGTGGGCAACGATGCGCGACCTGGCCACCGACACCGATCCGGCGCTTGACCCCAACGCGGTCGCGGACCAGACCGCGGCCTTCCTGAACTCAGCCGGCGTCGGCAGCAACGCCTACGGGAGCACGTTCGATCTCGTCTTCAACGACGTCGCCGACCACGACGCGGCCTGGTACGGCGACAACTCGCACTGGTGGGACCGCAGCAACGTCGCGCTCCCGAACTTCGCGCGCTGGCTGACCTACATGACACGCTTGCGGGCGGACACCGGCAAGCCACTGATCGTCTGGCAGGTGCCGGTTGGCAACCAGTTTTTCCTGACGATGAACAACACCGACGGGCACTATCAGGACAACCGGGCCGAGTATTTCCTCGGCCACCCCGCGGACCTTGCCGCGGCCGGCATCGCGGCGGTGCTGTTCGGAAAGGCGAACGGCGGGCAGACCAACTACACGGACGACCGGGGCGATGGGGTCACGAACAACGGCGGGCATCCGACCAGCGGGTTCCAGTGCGCGGGCTGCAACGTTCATCCCTCGCAATTTGCGGACGACGACGGCGGCTACCTCCGGCTGGCGGTTGGCGCCTACTACGCGTCCACACCGGCGCCCGTGCCGGGACCGGGCGGTCCTTATCATCCGCTCGTCCCTGCTCGCATCCTGGATACGCGCACAACGCTCGGGGGTCATCTGGGGCAGCTCTGCGCGGGTCAGACGCTGACGCTCCAGGTCGCCGGCGTCGGTGGCGCACCCAGCGGCGCCTACGCCGCCGTCATCAATGTCACCGTGACGAACACCAGCGCCGCCTCGTACCTGACCATCTACCCGGCGGACGCGCCCCAACCGGTTACCTCCAGCCTCAACTGGAGCGCCGGGGCGACCGTCGACAACCTGGTCGAGGTCCGGCTGAGCGCCGGCGGGGCAGTGAACATTTTTGATGCCGCCGGCCACGCCGACGTCATTGCGGACGTGGCGGGCTGGGTTTCGAGCCCCACGAGCACACCCGGAGCGGCCGGCCTCTACAGCGCGCTGGTGCCGGCCCGCCTACTGGACACGCGTAACGGCACGGGCTCACCCCAGGCGCCGCTTTCGGGCGGAGGCAGCATCGTTCTCCAGGTCACGGGACGCGGCGGCATTCCGGCGACCGGCGTCGACGCGGTCGTGCTCAACCTGACCGCGACCAACGTCTCGGCGCCGACTTACATCACGGCTTGGCCGGACGGGACGGCAAGGCCGGTGGCGTCGAATCTGAATCCGGTGAAGGGCCAAACGCTCCCCAACCGCGCCATTGTCAAGGTCGGAGCGGGCGGCCGGATCGACCTTTTCAATGCGGCGGGCAACGCCGACCTGATCGCCGACGTCAGCGGTTGGTTCAGCGACGGGTCCGTATCGACGTCGGGCGGCACCTTCATCGCATTGACGCCGTCGCGCATCGTCGATACGCGAAATGGCGACCTGGGAAGCTCGCTCTGGCCTAATCAGCCCATTACCGTGCAGGTCGCCGGTCGCGGTGGTGTGCCGGCGATGAACGCCCTGACGCCGCCGCGGGCCGTCGCCATCAACGTCACCGTCACCGCCCCAACGAGTGCGAGCTATCTGACGGTCTGGCCGGACGGTGTCGCGCGACCGGTGGCGTCTGATCTCAACTGGGTCGCCAGCCAGACCACGCCCAACCTGGTGATCGTCGGACTTGGCGGCGACGGGAAGGTCCAGATCTTCAGCCCGGCCGGCTATACGGACGTCCTATTCGATGTCGTCGGCTGGTACCAGTAGCCCGACAGTGGCACCGTTTGCGGCCCCGTCGATGACGTGGTATGTTCGGCCCTCCATGCGGAGATTGATGGCGTGCGCGACGATCGTCGCCGGACTCTTCGTCCCGACACTCCCGGGTCTGGCCGCGTCACCATCGGTGACGCATGCCGACCCAGCGATCGGGCCGAATGCTCGTGAGGAGGCGCGTCACGCCCATGATCCGTTGCACTTCGCGCCCGCGACCACCGCGATCCAGCCCCTGCGCGCCCGTCGCGCGCTACCGGCGAGTCAGTCCTACCAGCTGCAGGGGCCGGCCACCAATCCGGCTGGAGGTGTCGATCGCGAGGTGCTTGGCTTCGCACCCTACTGGGCGATCGCCAACTCCTCGCAGTGGAACTTCTCGCTGCTGACGACAGTCGCCTACTTCGGCCTCGACATCAACGCCGACGGCAGCATCAGCACCACCACCAACGGATGGACCGGTTGGAATAGCCAGAACCTGGTCAACACCATCAACGCGGCGCACGCGGCCGGCGATCGGGCAGTGGTCGTGATCAAGGCGTTCGACAACAACACCATCAACCAGATCGTCACCACGCCGAGCGCGACCCAGGCGGCGGTCACCAACACGATCAATGCGATCGCGGCCAAGAACCTTGATGGGGTCAACGTCGATTTCGAGGGATCCTCGAGCTCGGGCTATCCCAACATGCAGAGCGGCTTGACCAATTTCATGCACCAGCTCTCCGCGCAGGTGCATCAGCGCTGGCCGCAGGCGATGGTCAGCATGGACACCTACTCGGGATCGGCCAGCTGGGACGGCGGGATCTTCAAGATCGGCGACCTGGCGCCCAACGTCGATGCCTTCTTCATCATGGCCTACGACATGGCCTTCGGCAACATGTCCGGTCACGCCGGCGCCAACGCGCCGCTGAACGGCGGGACCTACAACGACAGCACCTCCGTCGCGCAGTACCTGTCGAAGGCGCCGGCGTCGAAGATCCTCCTCGGGGTCCCGTACTTTGGTTATAAGTGGAGCACCGTCGACAACAAGCCGAACTCGACGGCCAGTGGCGGCGCGCAGGCCGACACCTATGCCGGGGTGCTCAGCGACTTGAGCTGCGGCGCACAACAGCTGACCCAGTCGTGGGACAGCATCGCGGCCTCGCCGTGGGCGTCGTGGTACAGCCCGGCGACCAGCGATCCGTGCGGCGGCAACCACGGCAGCTGGCGCGAGCTGTACTACGACAACGCCGCCTCGCTGGGCGACAAGTACGACCTGGTGATCAACAACAATCTCCTCGGCACCGGCATGTGGGCGCTGGGTTACGATGGCACCTCACAGGATCTCTGGAATGCGCTTCGGGTCAAGTTCGGCAATCCCTGGCCGGGCCAGTATCATCCCGTCGCGCCGACCCGCATCTATGACACGCGCGCGGGAGCCGGGCGGCTTGGGCCGGGCGAGACTCGGAGCCTGATCGTCGCCGGTCAGCCCGGTGTCCCGGTGCCGGCCAACGGCGCGGCGTCGGTGACGTTCAACCTGACGGTCACGGGACCCACCGCCGCTAGCTATCTCACCGTCTTTCCGGCGGGCGCCGCCCAACCCGCGACCTCGAACCTGAACGTTGCTCCCAATACCACGGTTGCGAACCTCGTCACGGTCACCCTCGGCCGCAACGACGCGATCAGCATCTTCAACGCCGCGGGTGCGGTCGACGTCGTGCTCGATGTCGCGGGCTGGACGTCGATTACGGGCAATGATGCCGATGCGGCCGGACTCTACCGGGGATTGACTCCGAGCCGCCTGCTCGACACGAGAATGTCGGCCAGCCTCGGGCCGCAGCAGACCACAGGGGTCACGGTGCTGGGCAAAGGCGGCGTTCCGGCGACCGGCGTCTCGGCCGTGGCCTTGAACGTGACCGCCACAAACCCCACCACCGCCACCTACCTGACGGTCTTTCCGGCGGGCGGCGCCATCCCGACCACGTCGAGCGTCAACGTCACGGCCGGCCAGACGGTCCCCAACCGGGTCATCGTCGGCGTTGGCGCCGGCGGGCAGGTCAACGTCACCAATGCCACCGGGACGGTTGACGTGCTGGTGGATGTGTCGGGCTGGTTCAGCGACGCATCGGACCCCTCGGCCGGTGGCGGCCGCTTCACCGGGATCGGGCCGGCGAGGATCATCGACACCCGCAGCGGCGCCGGCGGCGTCCCCCGCGCGCCGGTGCGCGCCGGCGCGCCCTTGAGCACGCAGGTCGCCGGGCTCGGCGGGGTGCCCGCGATGTCGGCGGCGGTGCCCCCCAAAGCGGTACTGGTCAACGTGACGGTCACGAACACCTCGGCGGCCAGCTACCTGGCGGTTTATCCCAGCGACGCCGCCACACCGGGTAGCTCGGACCTCAACTGGCCGGCGGGCAGGACGGCGAGCAACCTGGTCCTGGCCCGGCTCGGACCGGACGGGCGGATCACGCTGCTCAACGGCGCCGGCAGCGCCGATGCGATCGTCGACGTCTTCGGCTGGTACAACTAACCTGACAGCGGCTGGCTAACGTCTCGGGGGACCGCTCTCGCAGGCAACCCGGCCGCATCGGCGTTATCCTCCTGAGCCTTGAGGGGATCAGGTTTCCGCTTCACCACGCTGAGTGCAGTGCTGATCGCGGTCAGCGCGGCCGGAGCCCAGGTGCAGGCAGCCCAGGCCCGCATTCCGACGAAGCCCGCCTCCAGCCAGCCCGTGGCGGCCGCGGCGCCCGCCTCATCGGCGGTCCAGCCCGCCTACATCAAGGACGAGCACCTCCGCCCGGTGCTGGTGACGAGCACCCAGCCTGCGGCACGCATCGCCACGATGCCGCAGAACCGGATGCACAGCGAACTTGCCGGTCGGGTCGCGACCTGGATGCAGCCGGCCCAGCCCACGCTGACGATGCAGGCGCAGACGACGAGCTCGGCGCCGCAATTCTTGACTCGTCCCTACCTGACATGGCACAACATCACGTCGGTCTTCGACCACTGCAACCCCGACTACACCACGGACGGTAGGGTGTGCGAGTTCGACGGATCGGTGGGGCTGAAGTCCAACGGCGTCGATCCGTCGTTCGCGTTGGGCTACGCGCAGACGGTTGGGGGCGGTGATTACCTCTACTACGACGGCCACAACGGATGGGACTACGCCCTCAACTACGAGAACATCCTCGCGGCGGCTCCGGGGACCGTCACCCTGGCCGGCATCGACTCGATCAATCCCTGCTTCGGGCAGAACGTGATCATCGACCACGGCAACGGCTACAGCACCCGCTACGCCCACATGTCACAGATCGCCGTGAGCGTGGGCCAGGTCGTCGACCGGGCCCAGATCCTCGGGCTGAGCGGCAACACCGGTTGCAGCAGCGGCCCGCACCTGCATTTTGGCGTCTACATCAATAGTTCCTGGACCGCGATCGATCCCTGGGGATGGTGGGGTGCGCCCGGCGCCGACCCGTGGCCCTCAGATCCTGGCAGCGTCTGGTTGACCGGCAGCGCCAAGTTTCCCTTGCCGACCGCGCCGACGAATATCAGCGCCATCTCCGGCAACGCCTCAGCCACGGTCAGTTGGTCGGCACCGTCCTTCGATGGCGGCACCGGCATCGTGTACTACGTCGTGACGCCGTCACCCAGCAGCCCGACGGTAACCGTGGCCGGCAATGTAACGAGCGCCGTGGTGACCGGCCTCACCAACGGCACCGCGTATACCTTCACCGTGGTGGCCCTGACCAAAGTGGGGTGGACGGGATCCGTCCCGTCGAATGCGATCACGCCGTCCGCCTGGATCGGCCAGTTTCGGGCGCTGGCACCGGCGCGCATCCTTGACACGCGCAACAACATCGGCGGCATCGGCACCCAGATCCGTGGCGGCCAGACCGTCAACGTCCCCGTGGTCGGGACCGGCGGCGTGCCGGCCAGTGGCGTGGCCGCGGTCGTGCTCAATATCACGGTGACGGGGGCGGGGGGTCAGGGGTATCTCACGCTCTTTCCGACGGGCAGCCCGCAACCGGCGAGTTCATCGATCAACTACAAGGCCTGGGATACGGTGGCCAACCTGGTGCAGGCGCCCGTGGGGACGGGCGGCGATGCCTCGATCTATGTTGGCGGCGCCGCGGTCAACGTGATCGCCGATGTCGTCGGCTACTACGTCAGTGATCTCAGCACCGGGAACGGGCTCTACCATCCGCTAACGCCGGCGCGGATTGCCGATACTCGCGCCGGAATTGGGCTGCCGGTCCCGCCCGGTCCGAATCAATCGGAGGACTTGCAGATCACCGGACGCGGCGGGGTGCCCGCCACGGGCGTGACCGGCGTGATCCTCAACCTGACCGCCACCAGTCCGACCGCCGCCAGCTGGCTCTCCGTCGGCCCAAGCGGTAGCGGGCTTGGCACCTCTAACCTGAACTTCAGCGCCGGCCAGACGATCGCCAATCGGGTCGTGACCGGGGTCGGTCCCGATGGCAAGGTCACCATCCACAACGGGGCGGGCACCGTGCAGGTGATCGCGGACGTGGTCGGCTGGTTCAGCGACGCCTCCGCAGCCGCCGGCACCACCGGTCGCTATCTCGGCCTCCTCCCGACGCGCGTGCTGGATACCCGGTTGGGCATCGGCGGCGTCGGCACCCTCGGTACCGGCCAGACCATGGTCAGCATCGCCGGCTTCGGAGGGATCCCGCCGGGAGGTGCCGCCGCCGTGATCATGAACCTGACCGCCACCAACGGCACGGCGCCAAGCGACTTCCTCAGCGTTTACCCCAGTGACGTGGCGTTCCCGAACACCTCCGACATCAATTTCAGCGCCGGCGAGAGTCGCGCGAACCACGCGGTTTCACGACTGGGCGGTGACGGTAGGGTCGCGCTCTACAACGCGACCGGCCGGGTTGACGCCATCATTGACATCGAGGGTTACTACAGCAACTAGTCGGGCGCTTGATAACCTGACTGGTGATGAAATCGACGCGTGACGAAGAGCGTCTGCAGAGCGCGCACTACGACGACATTGCGCGCGAGTATGATCGCCACTACTCGGACGAGACCAGCGAGCGCTACCGCGAGCAGTTCGTCAATGGTCCGATGACCGAGGGTATCGACCTCAACGGTCGTGATGTGCTGGAGCCGATGTGCGGCAGCGGGTCGACCGCCCAGTACCTGCTCTCGAAGGGCGCCCGCCTCTCCGGCCTCGATATCTCGCCGGCGCTGATGCAGACCTTCAAGGAGAAGTGGCCGGAGGCCACTGCCATCTGCGGCTCGATCCTGGATACCGGGCTCCCCGACGAGTCGTTCGACGCCGTCTTCGTGGTCGGCGGCTTGCACCACGTCCAGCCGCACCTGGATCCAGCGATCGACGAGATCTACCGGATCCTCCGACCCGGCGGATACTTTTGTTTCGCCGAGCCGCATGCCCGCTCCTTTCCCGACACCGTTCGTCGCCTCTGGTATAAGGTCGATCGCCTCTTCGAGCGCAATGAGGAAGCGATCGACGTCGACGACATCAAATCCAAGAACGCCGCCCGCTTCGATTTCATCACGACCCGGTATGCCGGCAACCTCGCCTACCTGCTGGTCTACAACTCGATGGTCTTTCGTATCCCGCTGCGCTGGAAGCGCCTGTACGCACCTCCACTGCTGGCCGCCGAGGCTGCTATCAACCGGGTGCTGGGTCGCCGGATCTCGTGCTTCGTCGTCTGCCAGTGGCGGAAGAAGCCGGCCTCAGGTGCCGCCCAGCACCTTGAGCACTGACACCAGGCTCGGCTGGAACTGCAGGCTCCAGCTCAGGAGCGCCCGCGCCTGATCCGTCGGCGCCAGGTCCTGTCGCTGCAGGCGGACAACCGCAACACCGGTAAAGCGCCGGATGTCGACGCCGGTTGTCGAGACGTGATTGACGTGGTTGTCGATGGCGGCGGCGATCAGGTTTTGCTTTCGGAAGTCGTCCGGGGCGTCGTCGGTGACGAAGGCGACCCACACCGTGCCATGGCTCGTTTCGAGGCGGCTGACGAGCGAGGGATCGAGCGGCTGCCCCGCATCGACATGGAGGATCGGCGACCGCTGGTGGTGCAGGTAGTAGCCCATCGCCTCCTGGACCCAATACGAGTCGGAGCCGACGTCGATGACGACCGAGTCCGCTGAGCTGTTGGACTCGACGAACGCGGCGGCGCCTCGCCAGTCATCCTTGGGAAGCTGGTATGAGGAAACCAGAGTCGGGACGACCTGGATCAGGACGACGGTCACGCCGGCAACGCTCGCCAGGCCTGCGATCAACCCCGCGCGTCGTCCGGCGATTCGACCAAGCCAGGTCGAGATTTCATCGATGGCGAGGGCGACCAGCAGCAGCGCGGCCGGTAGGACGAAGATGAGGTAGCGCGGCCAGAGCGTCACGAGCCCGCCGCGCAGGGAATAGGAAAACGCCGCCACGGGAACGACCAGCCAGAGGACCGTCAGCAAAACCGCTTCGGGTTTGCGCCGCACCGTCCAGAGCGCACCCAGCACCAGGCCGGCCACGAAGAGCACGAGCACGACGCCCTGTAAGCCAAAAATAGCCAGGTACGACTGCACCTCGGCCAGCGTGGCGTGATGCGCCGGCGAGAACCTGGATAGGCCGTACTCCTGGTGGTGGAGGAAGGTTCGCAAGATCGGAAGCCACGGCAGGTAGCCGAGCAGGATGAGTAATCCGGAACCTACTGCGGCAAAAATATCCCTATGCGGGAGGGCAGGGTGGGGGCTGAGGAGGCGTCTCGCCAGCACGAGGCCGATGAAGGCGAACGCGGCTGCCGTCGCCAGCAGCGCAAAGTAATCGTTGTACAGGCTGACCAGCGTTACGATCGAGAAGCCGAGCCAGTAGATCAGCCGCGACCGGGTCACCGCCAGATAGGCGAGCTGCATCTGCACGATGGTGAGCATCGTCAACAGGGCATAGGCCGCATTTTCCTGCGAGTACCAGATAAGGAATGGCGCGACGGCGACCAGGAGCGCGGTGATCACCGCGGTCCGCCGCCCGAACAGATCCCGGGCGAGAAGGAACATGGCAGGAATGGTGAGTGTGCCGGCCACGGCCGGAACGAGCCGAAGCCAGATTTCGCTGTCACCGAATCGGCGGATGATCCAGCTGATCACGAAGTGCAGTGGCATCAGGCTGGGCACCGCGCTCAGCCGTCGTACCACCGCCTCGATCGATGCGCCGCCGCTGAAGTCCCAGACCAGGATCTCATCCAGCCAGAGGCTGCGGCCGGAGAGCCGGTAGAAACGCAGCGCCCCGCCGATCACCAGCAGGCCGATAACAATCAGGATCGTCCGCATGCCTTTCTCCGTCCCTCCTTGCGGGGCAGCATCGGGGTCGGGGGTCGGAAGCTCCCTCACCCTCTGCGGGCGAGGGTCGAGGCGCGCGGTCACGCTAAGCGCCCCCACCCTGCCCTCCCCCAGAGGGGGAGGGGGAGAGCGCTCGGCGCTGCCCGCGGCCGCGCCAGGAATTCTGGTTGCGCCAGGACAGCTCGACGGCGTCCAGACCCTCACGCGCAAACCACGCCTCGAACTCGGCACGCCGAAAGTAGAAGGCCGTGGGCGCGACCAGGTGGTCGAAGACGATGCTGTAGTTGTGACGAAAATTGAACGCCGCGAGGCTCAGCAGATAGTCATGCGACGGAAGGAACCGAAAGATGGGCGTTGCGCGCAGCGGCCGGTAGATCCCCTTGACCGCGGCATGGGTGACAAGCGCCAGTGGCCAGCTCAGGACGCGCAAGAGGGGCGGCGGAAGATGGCTCGTCACCCGGGTCCGGAGCGGGTTGATCACGTAGTGGACGATGCCGTTGTTTTCGTGGCCGTAGACCCAGCCGAAAATGGTCCCGCCGGGCGTCAGGTATCGCACCAGCGAGTGGAAACCGCCCTCAGGGTCGGGCAGATGGTGGAGCACGCCGATCGAATAGATGAAGTCGAAGGGCCCTCCGTCGGCAGAATGGCGAAATGGCGGTGCGTAGATGTCGGCCTGGATCACATGCGCGGTTTCGAGGTGACCGATGTTTTCATACGCGGTTTCGACCGCGGCGCTCAGGTCCATGGCGATGACGTCCTTGGCGCCGAATTCGCTCGCCAGGTAGGCATGGCGGCCGATGCCGCAGCCGGCGTCGAGTACCACCTTGTTGCGGAAGAAGTCTGGCTGCAGAGGAGAAATCCAGTCGAGGAACTGGTCACGGTATTGCGGATGGAGCTCGACGAAATGCTGCCACTCGTGCCCGAAGGCGGCGGCCGTCCGGCGCTTCTCCCGCGAGAGCTCCGGCGGGAGCAGGCGAGGGACACCGCGGCGAATCGGGAAGGCGTGCTGGCATTGCTGGCATCGCAAGTTGCCTTCCATCACCTCGCCGGCGGCGCTGGCGGCGATCTCGAGCTCGAGGGTTCCCTGGCAGAGCGGACAGGCCAGGTAATCGAGGAGCCGGGGCTTCACGGACGGGCCCCCACCCTGCCCTCCCCCAAAGGGGGAGGGGAAATGATTGTCCGCCGCGCCGGCTGCGCAAGCGGCTCCCGATCGGCGAGGTGATGCCGATACCACTCTTCGAAGGCGAATAGCGTCCAGATCGGTTTGCGGTTGTCCATCCGTAGAGACAGATGGTCGTCGAGCAGGCTGCGGATGGCCGCCGGGTCGAAGAACCCCTCGCGGGTGATCCTCTCCGGCGCGAGTGCATCCAGGACCTGCTCTTTCAGCGGTCCACGCACCCAGTGGGCAACCGGGATCCCAAACCCCTTCTTCGGCCGTTCGAGAATCGACCTGGGGAGCAGCCCTTTGAGCGCATAGCGGAGCAGGTACTTGGAGCGCAGCCGGCGCAGCTTGAGGTCCACGGGCAGCGCGGTCACGTACTCGACCAGATTGACGTTGAGCAATGGCACCCGGGCCTCGAGCGATGCCATCATGCTCGCCCGGTCGACCTTCGCCAGGATGTCGTTCTCCAGGTAGAGCTTCATATCCAGGTACAGAACCTGGTTGATCGGATCAAAAAGCGCGTGGGCCGCCAGGTGCTCGGCGACCGGGTCGGGCGCGGCCGTCTTCCGAATCTCTTCCTGGACCCCGCTGGTCAGCAGCTCGGCCCGCTGCGCTGGACTGAATGATCCCAGCCAGCGCGCGTGCCGCTCGCCCAGCGGCAATCCCGCCCCGCCGACGAAGCGTCTCGCCTTGAAATCCAGGCTGATGTTGTTGCTGGAGACGGGGAGGCGGCGGACCAGCGCCGGCACCACGGAATCGCGCAGGACCGAAGGCAAGGCCTCGTAGAACCCGGCCAGGCGATGCGCTTGCAGGGTCGGGTATCCGGCGAACAGCTCGTCGCCGCCGTCACCGCCCAACGCCACCTTTACGTGCTCGCGGGCGAACCGCGAGAGCAGGTAGGTCGGGATGATGGACGCGTCACCCAGCGGTTCATCCAGGCGCGCCATGACGGTGGGCACCAGGTCGGACATCATGTGCGGCTCGAGGATCAGCTCCCGGTGATTCAGGCCCAGGTGCGCCGCCACCGTCCTGGCATGTCGCGACTCGTCGAAGGAGCGGTCGGTGAATCCGATCGAGAAGCTGTTGACATTGCCCGGCGACAGCTGGGCCATCATCGCCGCCACCGCGCTCGAGTCGATGCCACCGGACAGAAAGACCCCCAGCGGCACATCACTGACCAGCTCCATGCGGACCGATTCCTTGATGACCGCGAGCAATTCCGCGGCGTGCTCGTCGAGCGAACGGTCGGGGACGGCCCGCTCGCTGCGCTCCAGGTTGACGTCCCAGTACTGGCGGACCTGCAGATCGCGCCGCTGCGGCTGCCAGGTCAAGGTATGCCCCGGCGGCAGCTTGAAGACGCCGGCGATGATGCTGCGGGGGCTCGGGACGTACTCCAATCGCAGGTACTCGTTGAGGGCGGTTGGATCAACCTCGCGAGAGACTTGCGGATCCTCCAGCAGCGCCTTCAGCTCGGAGGCGAACAACAGGCGCCCGCCGGCCACCGTGTAATACAGCGGCTTGATGCCGAGCCGGTCCCGTGCCAAAAAGAGCGCCCGCCGGCGCGTGTCCCAGATGGCGAAGGCGAACATCCCGTTCAGGTGAGCGACGCAGTCCTCGCCCCATTGCTCGTAGGCGTGGACGATCGCCTCGGTGTCGGACCGTGTATAGAAGGTATGGCCCGCAGCTGTCAGCTCGCCGGCAAGCTCGCGAAAGTTGTAGATCTCGCCGTTGAGCACGACCCACTGCGTCTGGTCCTCGTTGTGGATCGGCTGGTGTCCGCCATCCAGGTCGATGATCGACAACCGCCGGATGCCGAGGCCCATGCCGTCCAGCACGAGCGTCCCCTGGTCGTCGGGTCCTCGATGGGTCAGCCGCGCGCACATCCGCTCGAGCAGCTCAGCCGGCGAGCCCGGAACCGGTGTTCCGGCGAACCCGCAGATGCCGCACATCGGCTTAGCCGGGGTTCGACACGTTGCCCGACGAGAGGCTGCGGACCCGCTGGCGGGGCAGCCGCTCGACCAGTTCGGGCGACGCCGCACCCTCCACAACCTGCCGGACGACGTAAGTCGGTTTGCCCTGCGATTCGTGATAGGTGCGGATGATGAGCTCGGCCAGGAGGCCCATCATGATGAATTGGAGTCCGAGCGTGGCCAGGAATACGGCCAGCAGGAGCAGCGGATTTCGGTACGCGTAGACGTAAGGCGGTAGCAGCTTCTGGATGATGACGACGACACCCAACAGCACGGCGAGCAGCCAGAACACGAAGCCGATGAACCCGAACAGGTAGAGCGGCTTGGTCCCATAGCTGCCCAGGAACTTCACCGTCAGGAGATCGAGAAGGACGCGGGGGGTTCGTGACAGTCCGTATTTGGACCGGCCGAACCGGCGTCGATGATGGGTGACCGGGATCTCCGTCACCGACGCGCCCGACGCCGCGGCATAAGCGGGGATGAAGCGATGCATCTCCCCGTACAGCTTCACGTCTTCCAGCACCTCGCGCCGATAGGCCTTGAGTGTGCAGCCATAGTCCTTCAGCCGGACGCCGACGACGCGCGAGATTAAGGCATTGGCCACGCGCGACGTAATGACACGCGAGAGCGCATCCTGCCGGTGCTGCCGCCAGCCGCTCACCACATCGTAACCCTCGTCCAGCTTGGCCAGCAGTCGCCGGATGTCGCCCGGATCATTTTGCAAATCGCCATCCATGAAGACGAGCGTCTCGCCACGGCTGTGCTCGATGCCGGCCTGAAGGGCGGCCGTCTGGCCGAAATTGCGCCGCAGCCGGACGATCCGGACATGCGGGTCGCCACCGGCCACCACCAGCAGCCGCTCGAAGCTGGCATCCGAGCTGCCGTCGTCGACGTAGACGATCTCGTACGGGATGTCCAGCGCGCCCAACGCCGCCTGCAACTCCTGGTGGAGGAGCGGGATGTTCTCCTCCTCGTTGAAGACGGGGACGATGACGGACACGTCGACCGCGGCCGCGTCGACGGCCACGCGCCCGCCGCGCGCTGATTCAGCCAACTTACGCATGACCGTGACCCTGCTCGAGCCAGGCCACCTCGGCCTGCAACCCTCGCTCGAGGTCGAACGACGGGCTGAATCGCAAGGCGGATCGCGCCAGGGAGCAGTCGGCAAACGTATCGCGGGCGTCGCCCGGCTGCGCCGGGCGGCGGACGATCCGGGCGGACTTTTTGGTGATCCGCTCCAACAAGACAATGACCTGGTTTACACTCACACGCGCACCGCCGCCTATGTTATAGACCCGGTCGGCGGCCGGCTCCTCCTGTCCCGCGGCGGCCAGCGTGGCGGCCACGATGTCAGCCACATACGTAAAGTCGCGCGTCTGCTCGCCGTCCCCATTGACGGCCAGCTCCCGGCCGTCGAGCAAGGCGGTGATGAACTGGTAAAAGGCCATATCCGGCCGCTGCCGGGGCCCGTAGACGGTGAAATAGCGCAGCGAGACGGTCGGCACGCCGAAATTCCGGCCGTAGAGCGAGCAGAGATGCTCCGCCGCGAGCTTGGTGACTCCGTAGGGCGAGACCGGCTGGGGAAGCGTGGTCTCACGCGTCGGCAACGCCGGCGCGTCGCCATAGACCGAGGACGATGACGCGAACACGAACTTTTTCAAGGATGCAATACGGGCGGCTTCGAGCAGCCGCTGGGTGGCCACGATGTTGTTGTCCGCGTAGACGGGGAAGCTCGAGCCCCAGCTCCCTCGCACGCCGGGCTGGCCGGCCAGATGGAAGACATAGGTCACGCCGGAGAGCAGCGCGGCGAGATCGGCCGTCAGCAGGTCGTCCTCGCGCAAGGTGAACCCGTCCTGTCCTTTGAGCCGGGCCAGGTTCTGCTCCTTTACGCGTCGCGGGTAGAAATCGGTGAATCGGTCCACGCCGACCACCTCCTGACCGGCGTCGAGCAGGCGCTCCGCCAGGTGAGAGCCGATGAAGCCAGCGACGCCGGTGACCAGGCATCGCTCCCGATGGCGAGGAGCCGGAAAAGTCGACAGAGCTTCCCGAGGATACTATTCGCGGCGGTATGTCTCTCAGGGCTGCGGCGCTGCTGGCCGCCGGTCGGCGCCACCCGACCTTGCTGTTTGCGGTTGCCATCGCCATCCTCTTTTTCTTGATCTGGCATCAGGTCCTGACCGGCGACAGAGTGCTGGTGGGCGGGGACGTCCTTTATGACTATCCGCCCTGGCACGCCTCGCCGCAGGCGCACCACGCGACCAATTGGCTGACCGCCGATGTGGTGCGACAATTTGTTCCCTGGCTGGGCCTGGAGCGACAGGCGCTTTTCGCCGGCCATCTTCCCCTGTGGAACCCCACGATGCTTGGCGGAAAGCCGCTGCTCGCCAACTACCAGTCCGCTTTCTTTTCACCCTTCAGCTGGATCGGGCTGCTGATCGGTGGAGCTCGCGGCTACAGCTTGGCCATGCTGGCCAGGCTCTTGGTGGCGGGCGCCGGCACCGTCGTCTTCCTTCGGATGCTTCGTCTCCCGCCGCTCGGGGCGGCGGTCGGGGGACTGGCGTTTGCCACCTGCTCGTATATCGTCCTCTGGCTTGGTTGGCCGCACAGCGCCGTCGCCGCGATCCTCCCCTGGGTGTTCGCGGCCGTGGAAGCCTACCTGCGCCGTCCAGGAGTGCGGTCCGCCATCCCCCTGGCGGCCATCGTCGGCATCCAGTTCGCGGCCGGCCACCCGGAGACCTCCATCATCCTGGCGGAAGGGCTCGCGATTTACGTGGGCATGCGCCTATGGCAACCGATGCGGCACCGGCTCGCGGTGCTCGCCGGACTCGGCCTCGCCGGGGTGCTCGGCGCAGGGCTGGCCGCCATTCAGCTGGTGCCCTTCTTCGCGCAATTCAGCCAGACGACGCTGGGCACCTATCACCCCGCCGCCGGGAGCTTTCACCTATCGCTCAGTGCCCTCAGCAGCTGGCTGATCCCCAATCTCTACGGTAATCCCGGCATCGACGGCCTGCTCGGCCGGCCGCCGCACTACAACGCCAGCACCGGGTTCATCGGTGTCGGCGTCCTGGTACTGGCGGTCATCGGTGCCACCGCCCGCGCAACCACCGCCTGGCGGGCGCGATTGCCGTTTGTCCTCATCCTTATATTCTCTGTCGGCGTCGCCTACGGTCCGTTGACCTGGCTGGTTGGGTCGCTGCCCATCCTGCGGTCGACCGACAGCGCCTACGCGATTTTGCTGACGTGTTTCAGCCTGGCCGCGCTGGCGGGTTTTGGCACCGCGTCGCTGCTCGAGCAACCGGTACGCCAATCGTTTGCGGGCCGAGTCATGGGCCTGCTTGGGCTCGCCGACCTGGCGGGGCTCGCCGTCCTCGCCGTCGCCTTTGTCATCCTTCGCGTGCGGGCGGAGACCTTGGTGCCGAGGTTGCCGGCGGCACTGCACGGCGGGTTCGGATTCTGGACCCTGGTCGGCGCCGCGTCGTTGCTGGCCGCCGTGGGTCTCTCGCTCTCGGCCTGGCTGCGCGGCGGTCGATTGGCCGTGACCGGCCTGCTCGCGCTCGTGTTGATCGAGGCGGCGCTCTTTGCCGGGCCGTATCAACCGCAAGTCGCGGCCAGCGAGATGCCGCCCAAGAGCACGGCCGTCGCGTGGCTGCAGCAGCATGCCGGCGGACGTCCGGTCGCGCCGATCGGACTGGGCACGCTCATTCCGGAAACGGCCACCCTCTACGGGCTGTCGGATGTCCGCGCCTATGACGTGCTACAGCCGCTTGGCGCTAAGGCCTACTGGTCGCTTGCCGATCCCGGCTACTACAACGATGGGCTCAACGTCTGGCTTTTCCATCCTCAGGCTGAATGGCTCGCGGCCGCCGGAGTCGGCTACGTCATCAACCCCGGCGACGAACCCCTGACCGGGACAACCGCCGCCTACCAGGGTGAGGGCGTCACGATCTCGCAGGTGCCAGGCGCGCGGCCCTTTGCGTTCACGTCGGACACCGTCACTTGCGCGGCGAGCGCGGAGGCGGTGGCCAACCTCCTGACCCAGCGCGGCCCGATGGGCCCGGTCGTCCTGCAGACCGGCGCCTGTCCGGCCACGTCGGTTGCGACCGTTCGCGTTCGCGACCGTCGTGCCGAACGGATCGCGATCTCGGTCGAGGCCACGCTTCCTACCGTAGTTGTGCTGCTCCAGAGCTACACGCGCGACTGGTCAGCGACCGTTGACGGGCAGCCGGCTCCGATCCTGAAGGCAAACCTTTACTTCCAGGCGGTCGCGGTTCCCGCCGGCGCTCACCAACTCAGCGTCACCTACGCGCCATCAGCGGTGGGGGTCGGCGCCATCATCTCGGCTAGCGCAATAGGCTTGCTCTTTCTGCTGTCCGTGCTCGAGGTTGCCCGACGATTGTTCGGCGCTTCTCTTGCGGACTCGAAGTTCTCAGCGTATCGTGGCCAGCGCATTCGTTAAGAGGCGGGGGCGCGCGCGTCTCCGCCGTGTTCGGAGAGGAGGAGTCAATGGCCATGAAGGACCAGTTAATTGTTCGTGACCGCGAACTTGTCCAGAAGCCGAGAGGTCAATGGCGGCGCGGCCTCGTCATCGGGGCGGTAGTGGGCGGGGTGGCCGTGATCGCGTCGGCGAGCGCGATGGCCTCGCCCGGGCGTGCCTTGAGGGGCTCGAATGCCGTGATCTCGGCGTCGGGCGCGCTGACCGCCTGCTATGGCACCAAGACCACGGTCAAGTTTCTGGCCGCGCCGGTGCGCATCCTGGATACGCGTAACGGCACCGGCGTCACCACGGCCGGCGCCCGACCGGCCGGGACGACGACCACGGTGGCAACGAGCGCCACCATCCCGGGCGCGATTGGCGTCATCGGCAACGTCACGGTGACGGGAAATGCCAGCCAGGGGTATCTCACGGTGTGGCCGGGTGGCACGCAGCCGGTGGCCTCGACCATCAACTACCTGGGCGGGTGGACGGTCGCCAACCACGTCCAGTCCGGGCTCGCGGGCGACGGTACCTTCAAGATTTACAACGCCACCAGCACCGACGAGATCTACGATGTTACGGCTGGCATCTATCCGGTCTCGAAGGCCGTACGCCTGATCGACCCGGCGGCGTCGGAGAGCTGCGCATCCGACGAGACCCAAACGTACCTCAGTCAGGGACCGAGCTTTTCGTCATTCACACCGACATGCGACCTGAATATCGCTGGAGCGCTTTCCACCACGGCGGTCAACATGGGAACGCTTGGCTCGTTCACGAAGTCGAGCGCGAGCACCAGCATCACGGTCCACTGGGGCGGCCACGTGACCGCAGCTGCCGTCAGTAATGCCGTCTACATCTACTTGAAGATCGATGGCGTTGCCGCCGCCGGCAATGAGGCCTCCGGGCTGTTCTTCAGTGCGGATGCCGGCAGGTACGTCTACACGCCGATGACCGCGGTCTTTACCGGGCTCGCAGCCGGAGCGCATAACGTCCAGATGTGGGCGTCGATTCCCAACGGGACGGCCTCGGGGTTCGCCGAGAATCCCGGCTGTTACAGCGAAACCGTCGTCGTCGAAGAGCAATAGCCGCAAAGGAGGCGCCGAAAGGCGCCTCCTTGACCTACGATGGACGGGTCCATGGACCCACCATCCCCTCAGCGCCCGGCCCCCGCGTTAGGGGTCATCATGCCCGCCTACAACGAGGTCGCGACCATCGGTCAGATCCTCGGCCGGGTCCTGCTTCAGCCTTGCGTGCAGCAGGTCGTGGTCGTCGACGATTGCTCCACGGACGACACCTTCCGTGCCGCCGAAGCCTACGCGGATGATCCCCGAGTGGTCCTGAAGCGCCATTCGGCGAATGCCGGCAAGGGCGCCGCGATCCGGACCGGCCTGGCGGCGATCACCGCCCCGATCGTCATCATTCAGGACGCGGACCTCGAGTACGATCCCGTCGACTACGGGAAGCTGATCGGTCCGATCGTCGAGGGCCGGGCGGATGTCGTCTACGGCGTTCGCGGCTTTGCCGGTCAGACCGCCTATTCCTACTGGTTCGTCAAAGGCAACCAGGTGGTGACCACCTTCACCAACGTCCTGTTCAATTGCTACATCCAGGACATGGAAACCGGTTTCAAGGTCATGCGGACCTCGCTGATGCGGCGGCTCCAGCTGTCGGGTAAACGGTTCAATATCGAGCCCGACATCACGGGCCGAATCCTGCGCCTTGGTTACCGCATCCACGAAGTGCCGATCGACTACTACGCGCGGAGCCGCGCCGAGGGCAAGAAGTTGACCTGGAGAGATGGGCTCCGGGCCCTTGTCACGCTCCTTCGTGTTCGGCTCGCTTCCCGCGCCCAGCTCTTCGGCGCCGACGACGGCTACCACCGGGAGCGGCTCGCCGAGCTGGCGGCCGCGCCGCGGCTGCCCGTCCTCCCCGGCGAGCGCCGGATCGAGGTCAAGTCCGGGAGCGGGCTGCCCGACCGTCCGCCAGTCTCGTCGGCGCCGCCTCACGCCTAGCTCAGCTCGCTATTGACAGAGGGGTAGCCGGGCGTATAGTCGGGGGCGCGGGGGGACTGGGGAGCCAGTTCGGCAGCGGCCGAGCGAGCGAGGAGAGGGGCGTTGCCGCCAAGCGGGAAGGCGGGTCGACGGCGCTGGATTCGAGTTGCGGTTCTCGGCGGCGCCATCGTTGGGGTCGCCGCCGTCGGGCTGCTGGCGATCCCGCGCGCCACTGAGGCCGCAGCCTGCGACTACTGGATCGGCGGAAACGGCAACTTCAGCACGGCGAGTAACTGGTCAACCGGAGCCGTGCCGAACACTGCCGCTGATGCCTGCATCACGCAAACAACCAGCAGCACGCCGCCCGCCGCGGCCGACACCTATACCGTGCTCGTCGACAGCAACGTTGCCGTCGGGACGCTCAACCTCGGGGGAGCAAGCGGGACGCAGACCTTGCAGGTCGCGGGCAACAGCTCCCAGTTCCTCATCAACACAATCGGAACGATCAACAGCAACGGCGTCCTCCTTGTCGGTGACAACAATGTGTTAAATGGCTATAGCTTGCTGGCGGCGGGCGGCAGCAGCTCGCTGCTGACCAACAGCGGACTGATCAGAACAGTTCAGGGCGGCGGAGGCACCCGCCTCATACGAATCAACCTCACCAACGCGGCTGGCACCGTCGACATTGCTGCCGCTGACACCCGGCAGGATTTTTCCAGCACGACCACGAACAACGGCACATTCACCGTCGAGACCGGCGCCGGCTTTGCGATCAGCGCAGGGTCCTTTGTCAACCAGGGCGGGTCCGTAACCAACAACGGCGCCTTCAGCCAGACGGGCGGCACCTTCATGCAACGAGGCGGGAGCGAGACCGGCAACCCTGTGCTCCTGCAGGCCGGCGGCCTCGATGATGATCTGGGCGCCGCGCCCGGCAACTTCACGATCAGCTGCCCCAACTGCCCTCCATACCCGTTGACCGGTACCGGGGCCCAGCCTGGAGTCGCAGCCGGTCAGGTCGTAACCATTCCAGCCGACAACACCCAGGTCAACCTGAGTGTTGCCAGCTTCACGAATGCCGGCACCATCACCTTGGGGGCCGGCACCGGGCACGATGTCCTCTGTTGCTCCAGTGTGACGCTGACCAACACGGGTCACCTGAACACCGTCCAGGGCGGGGCAGATAACCGCTACCTCCGGCTCAACGTCAACAACGCGGGCGGCGTCGTCGACATCGCTGCCCCGACGCTTCAGGACGTCAACGGCACGACCTTCACCAACAACGGGACGCTCACCGTAGAGCCGGGGAACACTTTCTACGTGAGTGGGGGCGCGACTTTGACCCAGGGAGCAGGGGGAATCTTCCAGACGACGATCGACGCCAACGTGCCGCGATCCGGCCAGCTCAACGGAGGAGGGGACGTGATCAGCCTCGACGGCAGGCTCAAGGTCATCACGGTGGGCCACCCCGCGGTTGGAAGCAGCTGGCCGATCATCTCCAACGCGAACCGCTCGGGCACGTTCGCCATTCAGGACTTCGGCGGCTTCAACTACGCGGTGCAGTATCCGGCCGGCGGTGTGACCCTCGTCGCCCAGGCGAATTGCGATACCTGGATCGGTGGTGTCAACAGTGACTTTGGCACGGCGGGGAACTGGTCATTCGGTGCTGCTCCGACCAGTGCCGACGACGCGTGCATCACGGCAACCACGACCACGATCCCGCAGGCAACGGCGGATACCTACAGCGTGATCCTCAGCGGTGGGCAGAGCGTCCATTCAGTCACGCTGGGCGGGCCAAACGGCACGCAGACGCTAATGATGCCCGCGAACGGGGCCCAACTGACCCTGGGCGCCGACAGCACGATCAATGCAAACGGCATCTTCACGCTCGGCGACACCGGCACCGGCGACAACACCCTGTGCTGTGCCGGCGTGCTGCTGACCAATAGCGGCCACCTGAACACGGTGGGCGCGACTGGCAACCGCAACGTACGCGTCAACATCGCCAACGCTGCTGGTGGCACACTCGACATCGCCGCCAAGAACAGCTTGCAGGACAACACCACCACCACGACCAACAACGGTACCGTCACGATCGAGGCGAGCGGCGGTCTCGGGTTGGCCAACAGCGCGTCGTTCATCAACGCTGGGGGAAGCGTGACCAACAGCGGCGCCTTCAGTCTGAATGGAAGCCGCTTCACGCAACGGGCCGGGACGGAATCGGGCACGCCGGTCTACTTCTTCAACGGCAGCACCTTGGACGATGACGTCAGTGCCGGTGCCGGGCTGTTCACGTTCTTGAACAGCGTCGACACCGTGACGGGCACCGGGGCGACGCCCGGAATTGCCGCCGGCCAGGTCCTGACGATTGGGGCCGGCAACGATACCCAGGGAACCCTGGGCGTCAACCTGACCAACGCCGGCACCATCGTGATGGGGGATGCGGGTGCCGGCTACACCAGCCTGTGCTGCGCCGCGAACACGCTGACCAACATTGGCCATCTGAACACGATCCAGGGCGGGGGCGGCACCCGTTACCTGCGGGCGAACATCTTAAACGCGTCAGCCGGCAGTATCGACGTTGCTGCCACCAGCACCTTCCAGGACGGCGCGACCACGACCACGAACAACGGCGCCGTGACGATCGAGGCGGGCGGCGGACTTGGCGTGTTCGGCCCCGGCTCGTTCATCAACAGTGGGGGAAGCGTCACCAACAATAGCGCCTTCAGCATCAACAGCAGCGCGGTATTCGTTCAGCGGGGTGGCACCGAGTCGGGCACACCGGTCTACCTGCAAACCGGGAGTACCCTCGACGATGACCTGAACGCCGGCGCGGCGCAGTTCATCATGAACTGCCCCAGCTGCATCGTGCACTTGACCGGCACCGGGCCAACCCCCGGAGTGGCGGCCGGCCAGGTGCTGACCATCCCGGCCAACAAGACCGAGGTCGACCTCGGCGTCAATCTGACCAATGCCGGCACGATCGTCCTGGGTGATGCGGGGACAGACATCAGCATCCTGTGCGGATCCGGGGTCACGCTGACCAACACCGGCCAGCTGAACACCATCCTGGGCGGGGGCGGCGCCAGCAACGTCAATCGATACCTGCGGGTGAACATCAACAACGCGATCGGTGGCTCGATCGACATCGCCTTCAGCACGTTCTCGGACGGCGTGATGTGCGCAGGAGGTGTTGGCCCGGCCCCAACCACCATCACCAACAATGGCACCGTGATGTTTGAGGGCGGCGGCCTCTGGCTCCTGAGCGGCGCGTATACGCAGACCGCGGGCGCGACCTTGGCGACGACCGTCGATGTCAACAATCCGTCGATCCCTATCACCCGGATGTCCGGTGGCCCCGTCAACCTCGATGGCAAGCTCAAAGTCACCACCGTCGGCACGCCGCTAACGAACAGCAGATGGGTCATCATCCACGGCACGATCGGCGCGGGCCGGTTCGCGAGCTTCAACCGCGGCGGCATCGGTTACCAGATCGATTACTCGTCGACCGACGTCACGCTCGTGGTTCGGCCGATCCGTCCGTATCACCCGGTGGCGCCGGCGCGGATTCTCGATACACGTCCGGGCTCGCAGGTCGGTCCCTACTCGACACCGTTGGGACCGCAAGAGACGCGAGATGTGCAGGTCACCGGGCAGGGAGGGGTACCGGCCGGCGCCTCGGCGGTAGTCGTCAATGTGACGGTGACGAATACCACGGGGGCCAGCTTCCTCACGGTCTTCCCAACAGGCGTGACGCGGCCGGTGGCGTCCAACCTCAACTGGACGGCGGGCAAGACGGTGCCCAACCTGGTGCAGGTTGCGCTCGGGACGGGTGGGAAGCTGAGCATCTACAACCAGGTCGGCACCACCGATGTGGTGATCGACGTGGCCGGCTATATCGACGCACCGACGGTGACCGCCCAGCCGGACGGGCTCTATCACCCGGTGGTGCCTGATCGGGTGCTCGATACTCGCAGCGGAAACGGTGCTCCCCAGGCGCAGGTCGGACCGGGCCACACCATCACGGTCCAGATGACGGGTCGCGGCGGAAGTGGCATCCCGGCGGCGGGCGTCTCAGCGGTGGTGCTGAACGTGACCGTGACCAACGCGACCGCAGCCAGCTATCTCACGGTGTGGCCCGAGGGGGTGCAGCAACCGGTTGCCTCCAACCTGAACTTCCTGGCCGGCCAGAACACGCCCAACCGCGTGATCGTCAAGCTCGGGAGCACAGGAAAAGTCAGCTTCTACAACGCGGCAGGTTCCGTGGACGTCATCGCGGATGTCGGCGGCTGGTTCACCGATGCCACGCCGGATGGAATCGGAAGCACCTTCACCGGCCTCACCCCGGCACGGATCCTGGATACCCGGCCTCAATCGCAAGTCGGCCCGTTCTCGACGCCCTTTGCGCCACGGCAGACCCGCAACGTGGCAGTGGCCGGCCAGGGATTCGTACCGAGCATGAATTCGACGCCGCAACCGACCGCCGTGGTCCTCAACGTGACCGTGACCAATCCGACGGCGCCGAGCTTCCTCACGGTCTGGCCCAGCGACGCGGCGTCGCAACCGACCGCGTCTGACCTGAACTACGTCGCCAGTCAGACGTCACCCAACCTCGTGGTGGTGCGGCTTGGCGCCGACGGCAGCATTTCCCTCTACAACGCTGCCGGCTCGACCGACGTCATCATCGACGTGGTCGGGTACTACAACTGACTGCCTGATCACAACTGACTGCCTGATCACGCTGAGTTAACCTGCAAGGTTTTCCGCAAGGGCGAAGGGCGCCCTCCGTTAGGGACTGTCGAGGCGTCCATATCGGAATCCGCGGGTACCTGGGGGCAACATGAATCGAGGACGCACGATCGGGCGAGCGATCACTTTGCTGATGACGCTGGCGATTGCAGCCGGCAGCAACCTACCGGCCACCTTGCAAGCCCGCGCCACGGGCCCCACCAGCCTCGGCGTCACCAGCTTCGGCCGAATCCTCGTCGATCCGGCGACCTCGCACGTCTTCGTCTCCAGCCCGGGCAGCAGCTCCATCATCGTCCTCGACTACAGCGGGACGATCGTCAAGACCATCACCGGCGAAGCCGGCGCCTACGGAATGGCGCTCAGCGGCAGCACGCTCTACGTGGCTCTCAGCACCGCCGGCGCCATCGAGAAGATCGATACCGGCACGCTGCTCGATAGCGGCCAGCTGGTCAACGGCATCGTGCACCCGACCGACCTCGTGCTGGCCGGGAGCAAGCTCTGGACGACAACCGGCAACTGTACGCAGTGGATCACGCAGCTCGTCAGTGTCGACCCCGCGGCGGGTACGCCGACCGTGGTGACCTACCCCTCGGCCTTCGACAGCACCAACGGCCTTTCATACTGCGCGGCATTTGCGAGCAACCCAACCGCGAATTCCAACCTGCTGCTCGCGTGGGACCTCGGGCTCAGTCCGGCGAACATCACGAGCTTCGACGTGACCACCGGTAGCCCGGTTCAGGTGACCACGGCGCGAGAGAGCGCGTTAGGCAACCTACAGGACGTCGCCGTCAACCCGGATGGGACGCATTTCATCACCGCATCCGGAGCTCCTTACGAATTCGACGAATGGACGGTGGCTGGACTCGGGCAGGACGGCGTCATCTATCCGGCGAACACCTACCCGACCTCAGTCGCAACCGTCGGCGCCAACGGCAACGTGATGGCGGGCGGACTGAATGGGCTCTACGACTTTGACTTCTACGCGTACAAGATTGGCGCGCCCGCGACCACCCTTGCCAAGGTGGATTTTGGCGGGAGCAGCAACACCGTGCCCGCTCGCGGTGTTGCCTTCGAGCCCGATGGCCTCAACGCCTTCGTGGTGTCGGGCGGCACCGGCACATTCCTGCTCAATATCGTTCCGATCGCCGTCACCGGTCAGCCCGGACCGCCTACCGGCGTGACCGCGACTGCCGGCGCCGGATCGGCGACGGTCAGCTGGACGGCGCCCGCTGACCCGGGCACCAGCCCGATTACCAGTTACACCGTCACCAGCTCACCTGGCGGCATCACCGCCTCGACCGCTGGGACATCGACGACGGTCAACGGCTTGACACCGGGCGTTTCCTACACCTTTACGGTGACCGCGACCAACACGGCCGGCACCGGACCACCGTCCGCCCCTTCCAATGCGGTGGTTCCCACGACGACGCCGGGTGCGCCGCAGCCCCCGACCGCTGCGACAGCGACCGCCGGCATCGGATCGGCGAACGTCAGTTGGACGCCGCCCGTTGACCCGGGCACCAGCCCGATCAGCAGCTACACCGTCACCAGCGCACCGGGCGGCATCACTGCCACCACGAGTGGGACATCGACCGTCGTCAACGGGCTGACACCGGGCGTCTCCTACACCTTCACAGTGACCGCGACCAATGCAAGCGGTCCCAGTGCCGCGTCGGCCGCCTCGAACGCGGTTGTGCCCTGGGCGTGCAGCCCGCCGACCAGCGTCAGCGCCATCCCGGGAGACACCGACGCCTTCGTCTCGTGGACGGCGCCGGCAACCATCGTCGGTACGCTGAGCGGGTATCGCGTCACCCCGTACGTGGGGACCACGGCGCAAACATCCACCGCGGTGACCGGTTCGCCTCCGGCGACGAACGTGATCCTCACCGGCCTGACGGATGGAACCATCTACACATTCGTTGTCGCCTGCACCGTCGGTAGCGCCCTCGGCCAGGACTCGGCGCCGTCGAACGCGGTGACGCCCGTCCAGGGGGGCAACTATCACCCGCTGACGCCGGCGCGCATTCTCGACACGCGCAGCAACATCGGCGGCCCGACGCTACCGATGCAGAACGGCGAAATCCGTGGCGTCCAAATCACCGGCCAGGGCCTGGTGCCGAGCAGTGGCGTTTCGGCGGTGGTCCTGAACGTGACCGTGACTGGTCCGACGGCAGCCGGGTTTCTCACCGTCTTTCCGGCGGGGGTGGCGCAGCCAACGGCGTCGAACCTCAACTTTGTCGCCGGTCAAACGGTGCCCAACCTCGTTGAAGTCGCGATCGGCAACGGCGGCAGGGTCAACATCGCGACCCAGTTCGCGAGCCCGTCGGGTCACGCGGACGTGATCTTCGACGTGGCCGGCTGGGTCGGTGTGGCCGGCAACTCGCTGGTCAAGGATGGCCTCTACCAGCCGCTGACCCCGGCGCGGATCATGGACACGCGTACAGGCCTTGGCGTGGCCGGGGCTGCCGTGGGGCCTGGTCAGACGGTCACCCTCAACGTCTTCGCCCCCGGTGGGGTGCCGTCGGGCGCCGGCGTGTCGGCGGTCGTCCTCAACGTCACTGTCACCGGTCCTTCGGCCGCCAGCTATCTGACGGTGTTCCCGGCGGATGCGCCTCAGCCGACGGCGTCGAACCTGAACTTCAGCGCCGGCCAGACGGTGCCCAATCGCGTCATCGTCAAGGTGGGCGCGGGCGGCCTGGTCAGCTTCTTCAACGCGGCCGGTAGCACCCAGGTGATTGCCGACATCGGCGGCTGGTTTACCGATGCCACCAGCACCGCCGGTGGCGCCCGCTTCAGCGGCACCATTCCCACCCGGTTGCTCGATACGCGCACGCCCGGGATTGGCCCGATCTACGGCGGCTTCCTCAACACCTTCCAGCTCTTGGACCAGAACAACCAGCCGGTGACGGGGATCTCCGCCGTGGTCTTCAACGTCACCGTGACCGGCCCGTCGATGGCGAGCTACGTCACGCTGTGGCCCGACGGGCCGCCGCGGCCTCCGATCTCCGATCTGAACTTCACCGCCGGGGAGACCGTGCCCAACCTGGTCGTGGTGAAGCTCGGCAACAGCTCGAAGATCGACATCTACAATGCGCTCGGCCAGACGGATCTGATCATGGACCTGGTGGGGTACTACGGCTCGGCCGTGCCGGCGCCGGCCCGCCCGATCAAGCCCTTCTCGCTCCACCTGGCGCCGATTCAGCGCTAATCGCCCGGCTCCGCTCCGCCCTCCCCCTCCCGGGGGAGGGTTGGGGTGGGGTGCTGGTAACGTGAGACACCTGGGACCTTGGTGGGGGAGGGGCGGCCTCGCGTTGCTGGGGACGCTGCTGGTGTTGGGGGCCGCGCCGATCGCGGAGCAGGCCGGGCCAGTCGGTCCGGCAGTGAGTCCGCTCGGGCCCGAAGCGTGCCTGAACTTGCCGGTTAGCGGCGCGCTGATCAAACCCACCAGCTGCTGGGTGACGGGGCCGACCTCGGTGCTGATCGCCGGCGCCGACCCTCGAATCGAGGGCGATGGCGCGGCGGTCTTCGTCGACGGGCAGCGCTCGCGCAAGCTGACCCTACCGGGCTCGGGAACGATGCACATCCAACGGGTCGCGGGCGGCCACGCGTGCATCTCCGGCACGACCGGCACCTTCGACCTGGACATGACAGGCGCCCGGGCGGTCCCGCTCGGAAACAGGACCTGTCCGACCGCGGCCCCGGCCCGGGGATCAGGATTCTCGGCCGCGTCGCAGGAGGTCATCGCGACGGCGCAGGCGGCCGGTGGGATGCCCTCGCCCGCATCGTCCTATTACGTGTTCGGCGCCTTCGTGGCGTCGTGCGGTCCGACGGCCACCTCGGGGTGCCCGCTCTACGTCGACGGCGCCGATGAGCCCAGTCCGAGTGGTGGGCCGCTCGTTGTCCTCGACTTCGGTGCGCCGTGTTTCGTGCCACCGACCACCGGCGCGCCGATCTACGGGACCCAGCTATTCAATACCACCACATGCACCACCGACGATCAGTTGCTCCCGCTGGCGCAGGCCTTTGTGCGCGGCTACCAGAGCACGCACGGCGCCGGGTCCCCGTTGGCCATCATCGCCCTGGGGACGAGCAACAGCCTCAACGGCGTCAACACCGGCCACGCATTGACGGCTCCGCAGATGCACGACTCGGGACAGGCATGGTTCACGAACCTGGTTCAGCCATTCGGGGCGAGCCTGGCCGGACCAGCGCTGATCGTCCCCTGGGCGGCGAATGACATCGAGGGCAGCAGCAGCGGTAACTTCTATGACCCCACGCTGACCACGCCCTGGGTGGACGGGTACGGCTCCGCAGCGGCCACCTCGTTGGGCGGCACCAAGTTCTGCGCCGGCAACGACCCATACCGGATGGCGGACTACGGCGACGACGTGCTGACCGGCGGCTGGACCGACCCGCTGTACTACCAGGTGGCATGGGGCGCACCGGTTGCCTGTGCCATCCCCGAAATCTACGTCAGCGCCAACGCGACGCAGTGGCAACGCACCAGCCAGTGGGGTGTGAGCAACGGCAAAGGACCCATCACTTTCACCGGGCCGATGAGCCTCGGTGGCGAGGCAGGGACGCTGTCATGGCAGGACAGCTGGAATGCGCTCGCGAGTGCCACTGGGCAGTCGCCGCCCTACCTCACCGTGATTGGATCGCTCTTTCCGTCGACCCCGAGTCCACCGACAAATGTCGTCGCGTTTGCCGGCGATACCGCGGCGACCGTCTGGTGGTCGCCAACGCCCGCGTCGGCGGACGGAGGCAGCCCGGTGCAGGACTACACCGTGACCGCGTTTGCCGGGACCACGCCCGGTCCCTCGACAACCGTCAGCGGGTTGCCGCCACCGACGACCGCAACTGTCCGCGGGCTCACCAACGGCACCGCATACACGTTTGTTGTCACAGCGACCAACTCCGGAGGTGCAGGCCCCGGCTCGGCGCCGTCGAATAGCGTCGTGCCCGGACCTGGTCGGTATCACCCGGTGGCACCCACCCGGATCCTCGACACCCGAAACGGGACGGGTGGACTCTCCAGCCCCGTCGGACCGCAAGCGCAGATCACGCTCCCGGTGGTGGGGCGCGCGCCCGTGCCCTCGTCCGCGGTCGCGGCGGTCGTGTTGAACGTGACGGCCACCGACACGACAGCGGCGAGCTATCTCACGGTCTTTCCATCGCAATTGCCGCGACCAACCGCCTCGAACCTCAACTGGACGGCGGGCCTCACGGTCCCCAACCTGGTCGAGGTGCCCGTCGGCCCTGACGGTGGTGTGACCTTCTTCAATGCGGCCGGTTCCGTCGACGTGATCGCCGATGTCGAGGGCTATGTCGGGGCGGCCAATGAAACCGCAGGCGTTGATGGGTTCTATGCGCCCGTGACAGCGACGCGCGTGCTCGACACGCGCAGCGGCGTCGGCGGGGTCGCTCACCCGGTTGGTCCTGGGCCTTCGAACGTGATTGCGGTGCCGGTCGCCCAGGCGGGCCAAGAGGCCGTCGTCCTGAACGTCACTGTGACTAACCCAACGGCGGCCGGCTACCTGACCGTCTGGCCGGATGGCACGCCGCAGCCTGTGGTGTCGAACCTCAACTTCAGGGCCGGACAGACCGTGGCAAATCGGGTGTCGGTCAAGGTCGGAAGCAACGGGAAGGTCGACGTCTTCAATGCCGCGGGTTCGGTCAGCGTCATCGCCGATCTCAACGGCAGCTTCACCGATACCACCGGCGGGGCCGGGTCGCAATTCCAGGGCATCCAGCCGAAGCGCATCCTCGATACGCGGGACGGCACCGGCGGCATCCGAGGTCCGCTGGCGCAGGGCGGCAGTCTCTCGCTGCAGGTAACCGGCGCCAACGACATACCGAGCTCAGCCGTGGCGATCGTTGGCAATCTCACGGTGACGGACACGACGGGCTCGAGCTACCTGACGGCGTGGCCTGACCTGGCGACGCGCCCGACGGCCTCCGACCTGAACTGGGTGGCAGGCCAAACGGTCCCCAACCTGGTGGTGGTTGGGCTGGGCACGAATGGCAAGCTCGACATCTACAACGCCGCCGGCTCGACCGACGTCATCCTCGACGTGGTCGGCTACTACAGGTAAACGAGCCGTGGTGCAGCTAGGGAGGCGTCCTCGGCGATCGCGTCGGCGTTGCCGCCAGCTATCGGCGGGTGTCTGCGGCTCGCTGCTTGGTCTGGCTGCCGCGTTCGCCTTGACGCCGGGTCCCGTGCTGGCCGCGCCGACCGATGACCAGACCACCTACCAGGTCAACGCCGCGCATACCGGCGCGCAAGGGCCCGACCCGATGACGCCACCCCTGACCCAGCAGTGGAGCTTCGATGCCGGCTCCCCGGTGCTGAACCCGATGATCGCCGGGGGCACGGTCTTCTTCACCGCCGACAACTTCCTCTACGCCAAGGACCCCAAGACCGGCGCCGACGTCTGGGGGCCGGTCGACCTCGGCTGGCAGGGCACACCGACCTACGATGGCGGCCGGATTTTCGTTAGCGGCCCGTGGGGGATGCTGCGCGCCTTCGATGCCGGTACCGGCGCACCGGTCTGGACGGTGCTGCCGCCGTACGACACCTCGCTTCCGTATGTGTACCAGGCCCCGGTCGCCTACAAGGGCATCCTCTACGTGAGCGGCGCGCAGACCGGCGGCGCCGTCACCGCCGTGCGCGAGACCGATGGCAGCGTGATCTGGACGCACAGCTTTGTCGACTCGGTCACACTCCCGGCCGTAACCGACACTGGCCTCTACGTTAGTCACGCGACGCAGTGGGCCTACGACCTGAACCCGGCAACGGGCGCGGTCATCTGGTCCCAGACCACCGGGACGCAGGGCGGCGGAACGCGGATCGACGCGGTCTACGCGGGTCGCGACTACGTCGAGGATGCCGCCGGCAGCAGGGTCTTCGACGCCGGCGGCGGCACGCCGATCGCCTACCCATTCCCCAGTAGCTTTTCGGGGCCGGCATTTGACGGCAACACGGGATTCTTCATCGACGGATACAGCGACGCCAACGGCGGGGTCGAGACGCTCAAGGCGCAGGATCTCACCAGCGGCGCGGTCACATGGAGCTTTACGGGCGACAACGGGATTGACTCGCCGCCGCTGGTCGTGAACGGCTACGTCTACGCGCGATCCAAAAGCGGCAACCTTTACGCCATCCGTGAGAGCGACGGGTCGGTCGCCTGGACCGGTGCGGTCGGCGCTAATACGCCCTGGTATCAATCCACGCCGATCGCGGCCGGCGAGAGCCTGCTGCTGGTGCCGTCGGGCAACAAGGCGGTCCTGTTCAGCAGCGCGCAGACGGTCTTCGGCAGCAACCCGGTCCAGCCCGCTCCCTCACCGAATCCACCGCCCTCAGGGGCCGTGGCCGATGTGGCGTACCAGGTCAACAGCGCGCACGAGGGGAACAATCCGGACACGTCGGTGAACCCTCCACTCAGCAAGAAATGGAGCCGCGACTTCGGGCACCAGGTCTCCTATGCCCTGGTCGCGCAGCAACATATATATGTGGTTTCTGCCGATGGGGCTCCCTGCTACACCACTGTCTGTGGGACCAACCCGCCGGGTGACGAACTCTGGGCGCTGGACGAGTCCAGCGGCGCCACCGTCTGGGGACCGGTCGAGCTGGGGGCCAACCGCTGGTTTGCCAATGCCGTCTACGACCAGGGCCGCATCATCACAGTCAACGATCGAGGCGACGTCGCCGCCTATGACGCCGGCACTGGGGTCCGCCTGTGGACGAGGCCGGTCCAACCCTACCAGCCGGTAATCGATGGGATACCGGTCGCCCGCAACGGCATCGTCTATATCACCGACCAGACAACCTCGAGGCTATACGCCATCCGCGACACGGACGGCGCTGATCTTTGGTCCACACCATCTGACAGCGGCGAAGGTTCTCCGGCGGTTACGGACAGCGCTGTGTATGTGACGCATGCCTGCGACCTGACCCGGGCCTTCAATGCGACGACCGGCGCGCCGCTCTGGGCGCGCTACAACGGCTGCCGCGGCGGCGGCGGTACCAGCCCGGCCGTGCACGGCCAGTCCGTGTTCGCCCGCGGGAGCGGCGGCGATCCGGCGATGAGTCTCGATGCCGCCAGTGGCAGTCCCCTGGCGGGATTCACGGCCGACGGCGCCCCCGCCTTCGATGGCAACCTCGGGTTCTTTCCATTTCTGCACCAGTACGCGCCGAAGATTCTGCGAGCCGAGGTCACGGCCTCGAGCCGCCTGATCTGGTCCTTCGTGGGGGACGGCTCGCTGATCAGCGATCCGATCGTGGTCAACGGCGTTGTCTACATCGGCTCTGCCAGTGGCATGGTCTACGGACTGCGCGAGCGAGACGGCGGGGTGGCCTGGAGCGACAATGCCGGCCAGCCGCTGACGGATTCGCACGAGTGGAATTGGCAAGCGGGAACCGTGCCGGTGGCCGGCCTGAGCGCCGGCGACGGAATGCTGCTGGTCCCCGCGTCCAACCTGCTGGCGGCCTACGCGACCTCAACAACGCCGACGCCCACGCCAACACCCACCGCCTCACCGCCGATCGGCGGTGGCGCCTATCGTCCGCTCAATCCCGCCCGGATCCTGGACACGCGTGATGGCACGGGCGGCCATCTGGGCGCGCTCGGCGCCGGTCAAAGCCTTTCCGTACCAATTGCCAATCGTGGCAACGTCCCGCCCACTGGCGCCAGCGCGGTGGTCCTCAACGTCACCGCGACCGACACGACCAGCGCCGGTTATCTTACGGTGTATCCGAGCGACGTCAGCCGGCCGACCGCGTCCAACCTGAACTGGACAGCCGGAGAGACCATCCCGAACCTGGTCGAGGTCCTGCTCGGGCAGGACGGAGCGATCAAGCTCTACAACGCGGCCGGTAGCGCGAATGTGGTCATCGATGTCGAGGGCTGGGTGTCGGCGCCGGCGGCGTCGACGAGTCCCGACGGTTGGTTCAATCCGTTGGTCCCGGCCCGGCTGCTCGATACTCGCGACGGAACGGGAAGCACCGTGGCGCCAATCGGATCGGGCGGGACGATCAGCCTCCAGGTCAGTGGACGCGGAGGCGTACCGCTACAGGGAAGCGAGGCAGTGGTCATCAATGTCACCGCCACCAACCCGACAACGGCCAGCTACCTGACGGTGTGGCCCGAGGGCACGAGCCAGCCGACGGCCTCAAACCTCAACTTCGCGCGGGGTCAGACCATTCCGAACCGGGCGGTGATCAAGCTCGGCCCCACGGGCAAAATCAACCTCTATAATGCCGCCGGGTCGGTCGATGCCGTGGTCGACGTGAATGGCTGGTTTACGGCCGCCACGCCCGGCCAGGGCGGCAACGGATTCATCGGGGTCACACCGAACCGAATCCTGGATACGCGTGACGGGACCGGTGGCGCGGCCGGACCGCTTGGTCCCGGCGTCAGCCGGCAGGTCACGGTCGCCGGCGCGAACGCCATTCCGAGTAGCGCCACCGCCGTGGTCGCCAACCTCACGGTGACGGACACGACTAGCTCGAGCTACCTGACGGCGTGGCCCGACCTGGTCACGCGCCCGACGGCCTCTGACCTGAACTGGGTGCCAGGCCAAACGGTGCCCAACCTGGTGGTGGTTGGGCTGGGCACAAATGGCAAGCTCGACATCTACAACGCCGCCGGCTCGACCGACGTCATCCTCGACGTGGTGGGGTACTACCGGTAGACCGTTGACTTAGCCGGCCCGGACCCCTGAGAATCATTTAGGTCGTCGCCAAAACCGGGGGGAGGGAGGTCGAGCGGGGTGTCGGGGAGGGGTAGGTCGGCACTCGCTCGGCTGCTTGTCCTGACCATCGCCGCCACCGTGCCGCTCGTGATGCCGGTTGGCGCGGCGGCCGGCGCCGGCGACATCGCCACCTACGCGGGCGGGGTCGGAGCGGGGACGGCCACCCAGGTGTCTCAGATCCCCGAGTATCTGGCGGCCTCCGGAACCAACATCTATATCAGCGACTCGAAGGTAGCGGTCATTCGGGTCCTCAACACCACAACAGGCCAGGAAACCGTCGTCGCCGGCAGCAGCTACGGGTTCTCCGGCAACGGCGGCCCAGCCACGCAGGCCAAATTAAGCCACCCCACCGGCCTCGCGCTCGACAGCAAGGGAGACCTCTTTATCAGCGACACCTACAACAACCAGGTGCGTGAGGTGAAGAACGGGATCATCACCGTGGTGGCCGGAACCGGGCTCGGCGGTATCAGCGGCGACGGCGGCCCGGCAACCTCGGCCCAACTCCTTTTCCCGATGGGACTTGCGGTGGACGCCCAGGACAACCTCTTCATTGCGGACAGCCATAACAACGCGATCCGCAAAGTGGACATGACGACGGGCATCATCCAAACGTTTGCCGGCAATGGGCTGAACTGGCCGGCCGACATCGCCTTCGACCTTGCCGGCGACCTGCTGATTATGGATAGTGGAAACGGTCGCGTCGCCAAGGTCACAACGTCAGGTGGGTTCGCCACCACAATTGCAGGCGGTGGGAGCAGTGTCTGCAGCCCGTGCCCGGCGCTCAGCACAAATCTTTTCGACGCACAGGGGATCGCCGTGGACGCGGCCGGCAATCTTCTTATCGCCAACACCTTCTACAGCGTGGTCCAAATGGTGGACAAGTTGGATGGCACCGGCACCGTGACGACCGTAGCCGGGAACGGGCAGTCGAGCTTCGGGGGTGACGGCGGACCAGCCACCGCCGCACAGCTGTACTATCCGTTCTCCGTCCGGCCCAACCCCGCCGGAGGGTTCTTCATTGCCGATGAACGAAACGAGCGAGTGCGCAAAGTGGACGCCAGTGGCACCATCATCACCGCCGCCGGAACCGGGAGCGGTGTCTGTGGCTACGTGGGAGATGGCGGCCCGGCCCTGCAGGCCCAAGTTTGCGCGCCGCGCGGGGTGGCCGTCGATGCCGCCGGCGATCTCTTCGTGGCCGACGGACAGGGCGCCCGCGTTCGCAAAGTGGATGCGAGCGGCACGATCACCACGGTGGCGGGCAACGGATCGGCCGGCTATACGGGTAACGGCGGGCTTGCGACCCAGGCGCAGCTCAACGTGCCCGAGTCGGTGGCGGTCGATGCCGCAGGGAATCTCTTTATCGCGGACAGCTACAACGACGTGGTCCGGGAGGTCACGCTGGACGGCCTGATCCGCACCGTCGCGGGCAACCACACACCCGGATATTCAGGCGACGGCGGATCCGCCACGTCGGCCCAGCTTCACTTCCCGACCGGCGTCGGCTTCGACGCGACGGGAAACTTGCTGATCGCCGATTACTACAACAGCCGAATCCGCAAAGTCGATGGCGCCGGCACCATCACAACGATTGTCGGAACTGGCACTGCGGGGTTTTCAGGCGACGGCGGTCCCGCCAGCCAGGCGCAGCTCAACTTTCCGGCAGGCGTCGCGCTGGACCCAGCCGGCGACCTGTTCATCGCCGACGCGGGCAACAACAAGATCCGCAAGGTCGATCCCTCGGGCATTATCAGCACGGTCGCGGGCTCGTTCGGAGCAGCGGGTCTTGGTGATGGTGGCCCGGCGGTCAACGCGAATTTGTCCTCTCCCTGGGCCGTTGCCATCGGTCCGTACAACGTCCTTTACATCGACGACTCGCAGAACCAGCGCATTCGCATGGTGACCGCCGACGGCATCATCCACACCGCCGCCGGCGCCGGCCAGGTCGACGCCCGCGGCTTTTCGGGTGATGGCGGCCCAGCGACGGCCGCATGGCTAAACGATCCGTATGGCCTCGCCGTCGACAGCGCGGGAAATCTCTTCATCGGCGACCAGGGCAACGGGCGGGTGCGGCGCGTCGAGGCCTACGGTATCCCCGGGGCGCCGAGCAACGTGGTCGCGACCGGGGCGAGCGGCGGTGCCACCGTTACCTGGACCGCGCCGCCCTCAGGCGGCACGCCGATCACCAGCTACACGATCACGCCGTACCAGGGCACCACCGCTGGAAGCCCGACCATCATCAGCGGCTCTCCGCCGCCGACCTCGGCGACGGTCACTGGGCTCGTGCGGTTTCAGACCTATACCTTCGTGATAACGGCCACCAACGAGCTCGGCACGGGGCCGCCATCCCAGCGATCGAACCCAATCACGGTCTACATGGCGCCAAGCGCGCCGGGTGCGGTGCACGCGGTCGCGGGCATCGCCTCCGCCCAGGTGAGCTGGACAACCCCGACGGACGATGGCGGGACCCCCATCCTCAGTTACATCGTGACGCCCTTCACTGGATCCACCGCGCTGACGCCGTCCACAGTGACGGGATCGCCACCCGCGACGACCACCGTCATCCACGGTCTCAGTAATGGCACCTTCTACACCTTTACCGTGGCGGCGACCAACCAGGTCGGGACCGGCCCGCCTTCGGCCTCGAACGCGGTCCGGCCAATGGGGGGAGGCAGCTACCATCCTGTCCCGCCCACACGCATTCTTGACACCCGGTCCGGAATCGGCAGCGTTCGCGCGCCCCTCGCCAGCGGACAGAGCCGATCCATCCCGGTTGCTGGCGGCGGCGTCGTTCCGGCGACGGGTGTGAGCGCGGTCGTGCTCAATGTCACCGTCACCGACACGTCCGGCGCAGGTTACCTAACCGTGTATCCAACCGGCGGCGTGTATCCGAGTGGCCAGACGAGGCCCACGGCGTCCAACCTGAACTGGTCGCCGCATCAAACGGTGACCAACCTGGTCGAGGTGGGGGTGGGTAGTGGCGGCGACGTCGACGTCTACGCGTTCGGCTCCTACGCCGACGTGATCTTCGACGTTCAGGGCTGGGTCGGCACGCCGGCCAACTCCGGCGGCTCGGACGGGCTGTTCAATAGCGTGCCCCCGGCGCGCATCTTCGACAGTCGCGACGCTACGGGAGTGGTTGGCATCATCCACCCGCTAGGCGCCGATAGCAGTCTGACACTGCCGGTCGCTGGCGGTGGCACCATCAATGGTTACTCATCCGGTGTTCCGGTATCGGGTGTATCGGCCGTCGTCTTGAACCTGACCGTCACGGGTGCCACGAGGTCGAGCTATCTCACGGTCTACCCTGCGGGAACCACGCGGCCCGTGGCCTCCAACCTGAATTTCACCGCGGGCCAGACGGTGGCCAACCGCGTCATCGTCAAGCTCGGCGTCGGAGGAGCGGTCACCATCTACAACGCTGCTGGCACGGTCAACGTGATCGCCGACGTCAATGGCTGGTTCACCGATTCGACCAGCACCGCCGGCGGTACGGACTTCACCGCCATCAGCCCGAGCCGGTTTCTCGATACCCGTTCCGCCAGCTGGGGCCTGGGACCGCTCTGTAGTGGTTGCATCTATTCGATCCAGTTACTGGATGCCAACGGACATCCGTTGACCGGTATCAGCGAAGTGGTGGTCAACGTGACCGCCACCGACACCACCGCAGCGGGGTACCTGACGCTCTGGCCGGACAACGGCACGCCGCAGCCGTACCCGCCCGACGTCTCAGACCTCAACTTCCTGGCCGGGCAGACCGTACCAAACCTCGTGGTGCTGCAGCTCGGCGCCCAAAGCACCTTCGACATCCTCAACCCAGAGGGCAACACCGACGTCGTGATCGACATTGTCGGGTTCTATGGCACGCAGGACGCAGCTCTCGCCAGTTCTACCATGCACGCCTACCTCCGGGCTCCCCATTTTCGAGTGGTACCCTCGCACTGATGAGACGATCGGGGGGCCGCCGGTTGCCATTATTGGCGGTGACGCTCCTGCTTCTGGCTGGACTCGCCGGAAGCCTGGCCACCCCACTCGCAACGTCGGCGTCAACCACGATGGGCGACAGCACCTGGTTCTGGCGGAACCCGGTGCCCCAGGGAAATGGCATTTCCGACCTGAGCTGTCCGAATAGTCAGTCATGTTTCGCGGTGACCGGAGGCGTCCTGCATTCCGCCGATGGCGGGAGGACGTGGGTCAGTCAGGCGACCGGGATCTCGTCCATCCGCTCGGTCAGCTGCCCATCGTCGCTCAGATGCCTGGCTGTTAGTTGGCAGGGCACCGTCATCGCCACGGTCGATGGCGGCCTGACATGGTCAGCTCGACCGTTACCGATCGGCTGGAACTTTGATTTCATCCGATGCCCGAGCGATGACGTTTGCTTCACCATGGGAATGCTCGCCAACACCATCCGTGGGAGTCCGCCGCACATCTTCGTTACAACCGACGGCGGCAACAGCTGGACCGACCGCACGCCGTCTTACAGCGGCACGCTTTTGGGGTTGGGGTGCTCCGGAACGACAACATGTTTTGCCACCGGGGACAGCGGACAAATCTTCCGCACGTCGAACGGTGGCGTCTCGTGGACCGCGCTGGCATCTGGAACAGCCGCCAGTCTCGGTCGGATCGCCTGCCCCAGTGTCGCAGCCTGCGACATCTTGGCCGATGGAGGCATAGCTATCCTGGCCACCACAAACGGAGGGGCGAGCTGGACGAGTCACAGCACCGGCATCCCTCCCGGGGCAACGCTATTCGGGCTCAGCTGTCCGCTGGTCTCTACCTGCTATGTGGCAGGCTCCCAGGGGCTGATCATGGCGACCACCGACGGCGGGACAACCTGGGCGGCCCAGGCGTCCGCAACGACAAATGAGCTCCACCCCATCGATTGCGCGACACCCGGCAACTGCGTTGCCGGTGGATTCGTCGGCACTCTGGTGGCAAAGTCGAACGGCTCCGCATGGTTCGCCTCCACCGGTGGGTCCACCGTCACCCTGACAGGCATCAGCTGCGACGGGACCGGGACGTGCATGGCGGCCGGCGCTGGCGGAACGGCGCTGATCTCAAATGATGGCGGCGCGACCTGGGTGGAACATTCGACCGCGACGACGCAGGCGCTGCATGGCATCAGCTGTGCGAGTGCGACCACATGCTTCGCCGTTGGTGACGGCGGCATCATCGAGTGGACTACGAATACCGGCACGACCTGGAATCAGACCACTGTCGGAACCGGTTCAGTTCGAGGCATCAGCTGTCCGTCCACCATGACCTGCCTCGCGGTTGGCGATGCCGGCGTCGTCACGACGGGCGATGGCGGCGTCACCTGGACGGCCCATAGCAGTTCGTTCCACCTCAACGGAGTGAGCTGCCCGAATACCACGAGCTGCTGGGCGGTGGGCGACGCGATCGTCAGCCTCACGCTCACGCCCCAGTACGTGGCGACTCAGCAGAACTCCGGTGCCGCCATAAATTTGCAGGGAGTTGCCTGTCCCACCTCGAGTGCCTGTTTTGCGGTGGACATATTCGCTGGGGTCGTGTCGACGACCGACGGCGGCACAACGTGGCACTCCGATGCCATGCCGCTCGCGTTCAACTGGACGCTCTACGGCGTCGCCTGCTCAAGTGCGACCGTATGCGTCGCCGACGGTGTCGAGGGCATCATCAGCACGCACGACGGAAACAGCTGGACTGTTGAGCGCTCGGACGCGGTTGGCCTTGGCAGTGCGACGTGCCGGCCGGTCTGTCTGGTGGCTGGCGGCGACGGGGCGATTCTCTCGGCGAGTGCTTCCCCCGACCCACCTGCGGACATTGCGGCGATCGCCGGCGAGGGAACGGCCACGGTGTACTGGTCGGAGTCGCTCACCGGAAACGTTCCGATCACCAGCTACACGATCACGCCAATTGTCAACGGCGTCCCGCAGACGGCCACCGTCATCGCTGGTACGCCGCCGCCAACTCACGAGACCATCACCGGCCTTACGACCGACATCGCCGTCAGCTTCACCGTGTCGGCGACGAATGCCGCCGGTACGAGCGCCCAATCCGCTGCCTCAGACGTCGTGGTCCCCGGACGTGGGGCATACCATGCGTTGCCGCCCGCACGAATCCTGGACACGCGCGACGGGACCGGCACCGCGCCGACGCGGCCGCTTCGACCACTCGACACGCTGACGGTGCCTGTGACGGGGGTCGGCGGCGTTCCGTCTTCCGGCGTATCCGCAGTCGTCCTCAACGTTACCGTGACCAACACCGAGACCGCCGGCTATCTGACGGTCTACCCGGCCGGCGTTCCGCATCCAGTGGCGTCGAACCTCAACTGGGCGCCTGGCCAGACCGTGCCGAACCTCGTCGAGGTGGCCATAGGTAACGGTGGCGCCGTAACGGTCTTTAATCCGGCCGGGCAAGTCGACGTCATCTTCGACGTCGCGGGCTATGTCTCGACGCCGACCGCGACGCCGGGTCAAGACGGCCTGTTTAATCCCGTGATACCGGCCCGCGTTCTCGATACGCGGGACGGGACCGGCAACGTCCCGGTAGCCAAGATCGCGGCCGGCAACACGCTCGATGTCCAAATCGCTGGTCACGGCAATGTGCCGACGAGCGGCGTGTCGGCCGTGGTGCTGAACGTGACCGTTACCAACCCGACCGCAAGCAGCTACCTGACGGTGTTCCCGCAGGGCACTGCGCGCCCGACCGCCTCAAATTTGAACTTTGTCGCCGGGCAGACGGTGCCGAATCGCGTGATCGTCAAGGTCGGGAGCACCGGTAAGGTCAGTTTCTACAACCCTGCCGGAAGCGTGGACGTGATCGCGGACGTAGGCGGGTGGTTCACCGACGCAAGCAGCGCGGTCGGTGGCAACCAATTCGTGGGACTCACGCCGAGCCGCATCCTTGACACGAGGGATGGTACAGGCGGATTCGGAAGCCCGCTCGGAGCAGGAAGCAGCATCGCGTTGCAGGTCGGCGGAGCGGCCGGGATCCCCGCTGACGCTTCCGCGGTCGTGGCCAACGTGACGGTGACCGGAACCACCGGAGCCAGCTACCTGACAGCCTGGCCCGACGGAGCAAACCGCCCAACGGCATCCGACCTCAACTGGGTCGCGCACCAAACCGTACCCAACCTCGCGGTCGTCAAGCTGGGCGCCAGCGGCAAGCTCGACCTCTACAACGCGGCCGGCGTGACCGACGTCATTCTCGACGTCGTCGGGTACTACCGCTAGCCAATCAGGGCGACATTCCGTGCAGTCTGTGGCCTTAACGACTACACTGAGTGCTCCGGCAATGGACCGGAAACGGGGGAGGAGGGGCACCAGGTGGTTTGGCGTCGGCAACGACTTTGTGGCTTGACGCTCGTCTTATTAGTGGTGGCGCTTTCGATGCTGGCTTCTCTGCGCCCGCTGACTATCGCGCGAGCCGCCGGCACTGGGGGTGCCTACAGCCCGTTGGCGCCGTCTCGAATCCTCGATACCCGTAACGGAAGCGGCGGCCTTGGCCAGGGGCAGAGCATCGATGTTCAGGTCACCGGGAGTAGTGTGCCCACCAACGCCACTGCCGTTGTCCTGAACGTCACGGTGACCAATACGACCGCCGCAAGCTACCTGACGGTCTACCCGACGGGATCAGCACAACCGGTAGCCTCCAACCTCAACTGGGTGGCGGGGCAGACAATTCCGAATCTCGTGGAAGTAGGCCTCGGCACGGGCGGCAAGGTAACCGTCTACAACGCGGCGGGCCACGTGGACGTCCTCTTTGATGTAGCCGGCTACGTCGATACCAGCTTGCCGGCCGGTCAGGGCCTCTACAACCCGATGGTCCCAACCCGAGTTCTTGACACGCGGGATGGTACAGGCGGAGTCGTGCCAGGACCGCTCGGCCAGGGGGCGACGCTCACACTCCAGGTCACTGGGCCTGTTGTGCCGACGACGGCATCCGCGGTCGTTCTCAACGTGACGGTTACCGATCCAACCGCGCCGAGCTACCTCACGGTCTATCCGAGTGACCAAACGCAACCCGTCGTTTCGAACCTCAACTTTGTCCGCGGCCAGACGATTCCGAACCGCGTCATCGTCAAGCTGAGCACGGATGGCAAGCTCAATTTCTACAACGCCCAGGGCTCCGTGCATGTCCTGGCTGATGTTGGCGGATGGTTCACGGACGCGAGCAATCCAGCAGCCACCGGGAGCACTTTCACCGCGCTTACGCCTTCGCGGATTCTGGACACCCGGGACAGCGGATTTCTGCTTGGCCAAGGTCGAACGCTTCCGGTCCAGGTCGCCGGCCAGGGCGGAGTGCCAGCAATGACCGATCCGCTACCGCCGAGCGCGGTCGTCGCTAACGTGACCGTCGCAGAGACGTCGGGAGGCAGCTACCTGACGGCTTGGCCCGATGGCGCTGCCCAGCCGCTGGCCTCAGACTTGAATTGGACCGCGGGCAAAACGATTCCCAATCTGGTCGTCGTCAAGCTCAGTAGCGGTGGTGCCATCGATGTCTACAACGCCGCGGGCTGTGCCAGCGTCATCATCGATGTGGTCGGCTATTACAATGGCCCGCTGGTCACCGCATCAGCGGGCGTTACCGGCACGGTCAACTGCCCGAAACCCGGCGACAATTGCGGAGCGCCGTCAAATCCCTGGGGCTATAACTTCTGCGATTACTACAGTGGCAACACCATTACCAATCCGCCGAGTAATTTCTGCAGTTATTTCGCGTGTATCGCATCCTTCTGGACCAGTACCAACGGCTACGTCGCGGAATGCAACGACACCAAGTACAGCCATTCCGGAGGAGTTAGCGGCGCCTGCTCTTCCCACGGCGGGGAATGGCGTCCCCTCTTGCATCGGTAGCCCCGCCTATTGGGTCGGCGTCGAACGGAAACCATTTCAAGTGGTCGAACGGGCGGGCGATGCCGCAGGCAGACAGCAGCCGACGTAGCCCTTGAAGGCGCACGGGGTACAGCCACCAGACGTAGAGAAACCAGACGAGGCTCAGTAAGAAGGTCACCGCCAGCGCGATCAAAAAAAGGTCGGCGGCTGAACTTTAGCCGTTGTTACGCCCGGTGACTTGGTCGGGAGAGACATACGGAGTGATCGAAGCGCCAGAAATCCTAGCAAGATCATGGCGCAAATATTGGCGACGATACCAACCGTTATGAATCGATCCCAGGCGTAGAGCTTTACGAAAAACAGCGTGACGGGATTGTGCGCTGGTGAGAGGAGAGGATAGTCCAGCCTCGAGATAGACAGGCCCATATCGCCGAACATTGGAACGAAGGTCGTGATGGTCCAGATGACCACGATGAAGAGATAGGCGGTCGTCCCTAGCCAGCGTCGGCAGAGCAGCAGAAAGGGTAGTGCCAGAATGAAGTAGGTGGCTACCAGCCCGGTCGTAAGCATCAGGAAGGCGACTAATCCAAGCGCGACAACGGGGAGATAATCGTCAACTTCGTCCTTTACTCTCCTTCGAACGAGCAAGACCCAGCCAACAAAAAGCATGGCCGCAATCGTAAGCACCTGGCTCAGGCGCTGATAGGTCAGTGAGCCAGCCACCTGCGCAGAGCCAGGTGTGAAAGCTCGCTCAAGGCCCGAGGTGCCGTGCGCCACATAGGTCACCAGCGGCCATATAGAGTACGCGTCTTGCGAGACCGTTGGGGGCTGAACGTCATTCGAGCCGCCTTCCTGGATTCGAAGATCGTTCGCCATGACGTCGACCGGGAGGGATGGGCTGGTCGCGAGGGTGAACGGGGTCAGGAGGAGAAACGTAAGAATCGCCGTCCAGGACACAGCGAATAGGTTTTGCCTCCAGGGAAACTTCCGAAGGAAGATGATGCCGAGGAGGAACGCGAAGACCAGCATCTGTGGTCTGGTCAGGGATGCAGCTGCAAGCGCCATCCATGCCCAGATCGGGACTGCTCGCTCCGCAAGCCAAACAGCCAGAAGCACGAAGAAGAGGCTGATCACGTGGGTTTGTCCCCAGACGGACATGCTGAACCAAACCGCAGGGTTGAAGAGGAATAGGCCGGCGCCAATGAGGCTCCATTTCTGCGGCACCTTTAATCGTTTCAGGATCACGTAGATCAGCAGCGCGTCGCCTAGACCGAAGGCGACATTTACACCCTTGATCACGTAGTCCGCGTCGATACTTGTCAGGCTTACAGAGGGGCCGAAGACTAGGCTGGAAATCCAGCCGATACCCCCAAAGAGGTAAGCGAACGTAGGCCCGTAGGGGAATGGGGCGTTGCTATAGGGCACCCCTTGCCAGATGGCCGGAATTCCCGCGATGTTCGGGAGGTAGTACAGGTGAACAGGACCATAGTGACCAGCGACATGAGCGTAGACCCTTTCGCTTGAAATGTCGAAAGGATGGCCGCCGAGCCGGAAAAGCAAGACGTTCGGAACGACGTATAGCGCAGCCACAGCCACGCCCGCCAAGATCCATGGCTTTCGACTGACCAGCGCCCGGCTGGCCTGGTCAGCAGCGATCTTTAGCCCCGCGAACGTAGGAGCAGCCGTTTTTCGCACGAGTGAAGCGGCCGTGACGAGCGTAATCAAACCAGCCAGGGCGAGGAGCATCCAAGTGATTGCTGCGGCGCGTGGATCCTCGATCTTGTCCGCAAAGAACCGTTCATGCGGCAGGGTGACCACGTAGCCTTGAAGCACCGTGGAGCCCCGCGAGGTACCCGACCGTGACGCGGTCACGGAGAGTGTGACGCTCTTAAACAAGTCAGCGGTGTTGACTGCGGGCAGGCGATCACCGACCGAAAGACTGCTCCCGGAGGCCCGCGCAATAACCGAGCCGGCCAGCCTATCGACCCAGAACTCCAGGTGATATGTGTTGCCGATCGCGTAGGCGCCCAACGTCCGGATGCGGACGCTGTGGCCGCCCTGGAGAGTTCTTCCAGGTTGACCTCTTATGAGGTAATCGCTGACGATCGAATTATCCGGAGTCGAACCGAAGGTCAGAAAATAACCGCTCCCAGTCCAAGGCGACCAGATTCCAATTCGAAGTGGCTCGCCAGTGGATTGGTTGTCGCGGATCTGTACATCTAGGGAAATGTTGAACTTGGACAAGGGCGTAGTGAGCAGGTTCGCCGATGACTCCGCAGGTGGCGAAGCTGAGAGGCTTAGGGTATCGCCGCTGATCTGGGCTGCCGGGCTCGGCGACAGGTACGTTAGGGTGCGGTCGAATCCCTCGTAGTTCGCGTCGTTGCGCGGATGCTGCCAGAAATCAGCTGGTACCAGAATGAAGAGGACGATAAGGAAACCAATTACGGGGACCACCCCAGATAAAAAACCCCAGTACTTCGTTGGGCCTCGATGCTCGCATAAGCTGGTTCGGGTGGGCGTAACGATCGTAGGCTACAGGGGCGGAGTTTCGGCAAGCGGAACGGTTCGGTGACCTACAACCGTGAAGAACCTGAGCCTGAGTTTGAGGTTGCCTTGATTGTAGGTCTGATGGTGGTAGGTCACCTCGCTCTTCTCAAAGCCCAGCACACCGATAAATCGCTGGACCAGTTCGGGGAATAGGCGCCACCACGATTCCTTCGGCTCTTGGGTATGCCAATCAGGTAGGAACTTCATCGATGGAGCTAGAGTCTTCCTCCGCAGAAACCGGTCGCGAAAGCGGAACAATGTGGGAATGTGGAACGGGCTTACCCGATCGGTGACTATCACCGTCTCCCTGGTCAATCGGAGGGCCCTCTCGAGGGCCAGGAACGGGTCCCGAAGGTGTACGAGGATTGCGCAGAAAGTTGACACGTCGACCGGACCGATACTGGTAGGAACGGAGTAAACGTCCCCGTACACGACCTTGCTACGCGAACGGAACGCTCGATGGCAAAGCCAAAAGGCATTGTTTTGCCTCCTGATGTGTTCTTTCCGCTTCCGAAGATATTCCTCATGCGGGTATTGGGCGAATGGAATTACGTCCGACGCTTGCTGGTCTGAAAGGTCGTACGCGACCACGTCGGCGCCTTTGCGTTCCATGTTGAAACTTACGAAGCCGCTAGCCGTCCCCATTTCCAGAACACGCTTCCCCTCGAATTTCGCCCTTCCGAGGTAGGCATCGATGCCCTGCCGCAAATCCCATTTGGACTCCACAAGCCCGTACCCGCGGATGTCCGTCGTGTGATAGAAATCGCAGTCACTTAGATCTGTGACCGTCCGTGGCTCGGCATACAAGCTAATTGTTAACACTTCGCACCTCCACCTACCCTAGTCGTTCGCGCCTGCCGAAAAAGACGGAAGTCTTTGCGTGCCACGTCGTCCGGCATTCAGCTGTCGCCGGAGCGGGTGGTTAGCCACGGGCGTCTCCGGCGAGGTGCGCCAGGGTAGCCAGGCGATCATGAGGTGCGCCAACTGGGGGTTTGAGCTGAAGGTTGGAGTTCACACTTTTGAAGGGGCGGAAGGCCAGGACGACAAGCACCAAAAGAGCCAACGCATTTGCAACCGTAGCCATTGTGATAAAGACGTCGGATTGATACAAAGTCATAAACATGCTGGTTATGCCATTTGTCGTGGGGTCGAGGGCTGGACCAAAATCCGGTGCGAGTAGGAGCGCAACACCCAACGATCCAAAAAGCGCTACGAAGGTTGTCACGCTGATCACGGCGACCACCATAAGGTACGCGAACCTTGTGCGGAAAGAACCAATCGTTAGGACCACGAGGCCCAGCGCCAAAATGAAGTGGTGAGGCGATGCTCCTGTCCGAAGAACAACGAAACCAAGCGTGGCGGCTGCCAGAAAAGGTAGGAGGACTCCAGCCCGCGCAGACAAACGGCGTCTGAACATTAGTCCCAGACCAAGAGTAGCGATCATCGCGAGCGTGAGAGCGTTGCTTACAGCCGTGTAGCTCAGGCCCGCTATCAAAGATTGTGAGGCTGGGAAGTATATTCTCGCCTTTCCAATCTGTCCGGACACGAGATTGGTCACTAGTGGCCAAATGTTGTAACCATCGTATGAGACATAGATGTATTTGGCCGCACCGGGCGCGGTCGAGTTTTGGACATGTATCGACTGCGTAATGTAATCCACAGGTAGCGACGGGGATGTGTTCAACAACAGGGGTGAGAGCAGCAGAAACATTGCGATGACGCTCCATGAGATGGCGTGGATGTTTCGCCTGAACGAGAATGAGCGCAGAAAGTAGATTGCCAGTAGCAGGGCAGGCACTAACATCTGGGGTCGCGTGAGGCTTGCAGCCCCTAGGGCAAGCCAAGCCGACGTTGCGTTACCCCTAAGCCCAAACCAGAGGCACAAGAGTATGAACGACAAACTGATCGTTTGCGTTTCTCCCCAAACAGACATCACAAACCAAGTCGCGGGATTGAACAGGAACAGTGCTCCTGCGGCGAGGCACAGCTTGGTTCTAACTCCAAGCTGGCGCAGGATCGCGTATATGAGCAAGGCATCAGTCAGGCCGAATAGGACGTTTGCCGTCTTAATCAGAAATTCGAGCTGAAAACTGTCGAGTCGTAGGTTGCCGGGTCCGGCAAAGAGGATCCGATAAAGCCAACCAATGCCTGTAAAGATGTACGCCATGACAGGCCCGTAAGGGAATATTTCGCCCGCGTACGGTACCCCGGCCCAAACCTTTGCCGGCGAGCTGATTCCCGAAAGAAAGTAGATGTCCGGCGTGCTGTACTGTGTTCCGACATAGGAGAAGGTCTTTTCGCCCATCATGTCGAAGCTATGCGATCCCAGCTGGAACGATGCGACGTTGATCGTTAGATACCCGAGGGCAGCGGCTACCGCGAGTACCAGGGGACCTTTGCGAATTATCAGCGGGCTTGCACCCGGCCCATTTGGTAACCAGGCCCGGCGCCACAATGCGTAAGCTTGGCCGGACTTGCTAAAGGCCGACGTGATGAGGGCTACAAGTAAGGCCAACAGGCAGAGCAGCGCCAATCCAAGAGTCAGTTGGATTGCACGAGGATCATCGACGCGCATTGCCAACCAGTTCTGTCTGGGTAAACCCACGTGCAGGTTTTCTAGCGTCGCGCTTGCTGTTCCCGTGCCAATCGGCGAAGCCGATTTGGCGCTAACCGCAACGGGCAGATCAAGAAATAACCCAGGCGCTTTCGACGCAGAAATATCGGAAAACATGGGTCGTTGTGCCGGGTCGACGATTTGCATCGGTTGGCCAGGACCGGACACTCCGACTATGCTCCAGCCCATCAGACCATTGGTAAAATCCCCGTTCGTCAACAGGTTTCGGTCGGGAGCAATCGCCTGCGCCAGGAACAGGCTGCTAAGCAACAGCGTCGTTCTCCCATCCCCAGCCCCCAGAACCATGCGAGCGTAGGCTGCTCCCTTTGGAGCTGTGGCCATGAATTCCCTTGGCGTCCATCCATTCAGGGCGCTGGTTGGTTGCCAGTCGTTCGAAGAACCAATGTGTTGCTTGCGCTTGTCGTACCAATCGACGATTAATTTGTAGCCGTTAGTGCCGGACACCAACTTGACCGTTCCACCGAATCGGTAATCCCTTCCCGAAACAACTGGGATGTAGTCGCTCATGAGCTCTCTGTAGCCCGCTTCCGACGGGCCGCCGATGAGAAGGACCGCTTTACTTCCGGACTGGCCCTTTTCTGACGATGTGAGTAGTACTCGGAGTTGCGCTGCATGTCGGTCAAGCCATAGCTCAAGGTGGTATACGAGGCCGGTGGCATAGACACCCAAAGTCCTCGTTTCCGAAAGGGCATTGTTGACCCGGACTTCAGAGCGGATCTCGTTGAGAGGTGCCGGACCGAAATCGAGGAGGTAACGAGTATCCTCTCGCGGATTCCACACGGAAATTTGTAGAGGACTCGTGCCGATCTGATTGTCGTTGACTCGGAGGTCGAACGCGATGCGGAAGTCCATCTGCGACGACAGCAAATTGACCGTCGGCTGCGATGACGGTATCGCGGTCAGTTCTACGGAGCCAGGTGAGGTCTGGATAAACCCGGCGGACGAGCCGCCGCCCCGGGGGTCGACGGAGATGAGATTGGTATCGAACCCGGAATAGAGCGCATCGTAGTTCGGCTGGTGCCAAACGCTTATGGGTATAGCCACAAGACCGACTACCAGTAACGCGAGGACGCCTACTAACCACCAGGCTTGGGGTTCCCTCGAGAAGTTAGGCGCTGCTCTGCTCGAAGGAGCTTTCGCCACGACGACGCCCATTAGCGCTCCTGGTGGTTGGCGGTCTGTGTCGGAGGTGTAATGGCGTTGAGCAGACGGTAGGCACGGAACAGTGTCCAAGGAGCATCAAGGATGCCGAACCCTTCGCTTCGTAAAACGAGGCTCTCTGTCGTGACTCGCTGAGCTTGAGTATGTCGACGCCGCTCGATTAGGCCTGGGATACCTCCCGCCGTCTTCACAACGGCCAATATTGCGTTGCCCAAATATGCCGGATCCCTCTTCAACACCGATAGCGTTGCTCCTTTAGCCATTGCGAAGGCGATAAACGCCGGGACACTGTGCAAAAGGTTGGGCCACGATAAGCACTTGATCATTGTTGCCAGATAGTTCTCGGTAACCATCTTTGCCTTGGAAGGGCTCAGGGCGCCGCGGCTGACGGCATAGTGGTGATACACGATCGACTTGCTGGCAAGGCGTACCTTGTAACCTGCTAAGCGGGCACGCCATGAGATGTCAAGATCCTCACAATATGCGAAGAAGAAAGGATCGAAGCCGTCTAACTTCTCAAACAGCCGTCGTGACATAGCCATCGCGGCGCCGCACGCGAAGAAGGGCTCGACAATTGCACCATTAAATGAGTCGATTTGGGATCCGTGCCCTAATTCCCAGGGTCCGGTCCAGAGCTTTAGCTGACCTCCCGCCGCTTGAACCACCGGAAGGCCGTAGAAAAGGAGCTTGCTCGTCGTAATCCCAACGATTGGGTCGTTTTCGAGCCCTTCAATCAGGGGGGCGAGCCATCCTCTATCGACCACCGTATCGTTGTTGAGGAAAACAAGAAAGTCGCCTCGTGCCGCCGGAGCGGCCTCATCGTATCCCCTACTAAAGCCCAGATTTGTCGCGTGTGCGACAAGCCGGACAGCGGGATACTCGCTGGAGACAACTTCTACCGACCTATCCTTGCTGCCGTTGTCCACAACGAGGACTTCGACGTGGTTGCAATGGTCCGCGAGAAGGCTATCGAGACAAGGCCTCAGGAATTGCTCACCGTTCCAGTTGAGCACCATGACGGAAACCGTCGGTTCGTGAGTCCAGCTCCCAGGATGTTTGCACCCAAGCGCGCAAGCGTTCACATCGACTGCCGCGTGAGGCGTGGCGTTCAAGATACATCCTGCTGAAAAAGGAGATTGTAGGTGGCGTGTGTCGCTGGCAATCCACTCGAGATCGCAAAGGCCTCCATGCCCTTCTCGATAATGAACCCGCGTGAGTATCCGTAGGCTTGGAGGAGCGTTGCTAGGACTTCCCGGCTCGAGCCGGCCCGCTCGAGCGCGTAAATGTTGTACTCCATGATTAGCTGAACGTTATAGTGCCTGCTCAACAATCCCCTCATTCCATGCAGGGCGGCCGATTCTGACCCTTCGATATCCAGCTTCATAACGTCGATCTTTGGCCAGCCGCGAGCACCAAAAAAATCATCCAGGGCAATCACATCAATCGAGAGAGGCTGGGACCCGCCCTCGGCCAGGAAGCCCTCGGCACCATACGGGTCCCGGACAAAGCCCTGTTTCCCGGATTTGTCTGATGCCGCCTTCGCGATAGCCACAACGTTAAAGCAGCCGTTCGCCTCGACATTGCAAATGAGTTGTTTGAAGACCTCGGGATCAGGTTCAAATGCATAAACGGTGCCTGTTGGGCCTACGAGCCGCGAGGCAATAAGCGTGTAGTACCCAACGTTTGCACCAAGGTCAAGGAACGTCATTCCGTCACTTAGGGAATCGCGGATGAGGCGACTGACCTCTGGCTCGTATAAGCCGGCCGCGAGCGTGCGAGCCGATGGATACCCTGCCGGAACATTCAACCTAAGTCCGTCCAGAAGGGTGATGTCGACTGCGGCTTTCGGCGGCCGCACGACGACGGGCCCTATTCGCAGCAGCAACCGCTCGGCGCCACCGAGAAGGCCATGTCGCTTGGCTGTATTTCTAACTCGGGCGGCAAGGCTCCACACACAATTCAATAAACGCTCCTTGGTCGACACAACTACTGGAGAGGACGTCTCTACAGCGTGAGGTGGCCTCTGGTGGGTGGGCCCGCTGATGCGCGCGGTCACTATCGAAGGGCTCCTTTACCCCCCGCGGTTCCGGCAAAGAGTCTCATTGTCTCCTGGTCGTCTGGCACAGGGTCTAAGGGCAGGTCCGGGGCCATTACGGACCGGCTCCCTTGTACGCCTGCTAGCCGCAATACGGTCGTTTCAACGGCAAAACCCGCTCTCTCCCAAGTGTATAACCGGGCCGATCTGAGACCCCCAGCAGACAGTCGTTGATAGAGATCATCCTCGGTGAGAATGCGAACTAGGCTCCGAGCCAGCGCATGCACGTCTCCGAAGGGATAACGAAGGCCATTGATGCCGTCGCCGACGACGCTTTCCGGAACGCCGCTACTTGCTACGACGGGGACGCCACATGCGTTCGCCTCGAGCACGACGATGCCAAAGCCCTCGACCGAGGACGGGAGGGCCATCACGCGGGAGCGTTTAAGCGCGCTCATCTTGTCTTCCTCAGTGAGGTCAAAACCGAATTCGACGTTGCTATTGAGACCGAGCCGCGCAACGAGTCGGCGGAGCTCAGTTTCATATCTCGTGTCGTCATGCCGACCGGCAATTAGGAGACGGGACTGGGGAAGTACCGAAGCCACCTCGCGCATGGCGAGAATGACGTGGTGGGGGCATTTGTAGCGGCGGAACTTGCCGAGCCAGATGACGTTCGGTGCCTCGACTGAACCAGCTGGTACCGAACCCAACCACTTGCTGCGGATGCTTACGGGAACGACAACAATGTTCTCCGGCCGGAATCCGATGTGGACGAAGGCTTCTTTCCCCTCTGGCGTATACGCTAAAAGGCTCGTCTCGCGATGGACAAATGCCGTCGCTCTCTCAAGGAAATTCAGTCCGATAGCAACAGGCCTTGAGTACTGTGTCTCAAAGAGCCTGCGATGGACTTGTCGCCATTCGGTGAGGATGGGTTCTCTCACGTACAAGGGAGACAGCCGAGGGATGCGGGAGCCGCCGAAACCTTCCGCGACTACCACATCGCATTTGTTGCGGCCCTCCTTCATGTAGAACCAGAAGGTGGTTAACCAAAGCGTATGGATGCCACCGAGTCGAACGATGTGAATGCTATCTAAGGTCTCCTTATCCGGCGAACCGGGGTGCTTGCTGGCAACGAAGGTCACAATGTGACCTTTCGAAGCTAAATACCTTGCACACTCCCACATGTTGATGTCGCCGCCAGCGACGCCAGGATGTGTCGGGTCCCGGGTCGCCAGGAATAGAACTCTAAGCTTTGCCAATCTCGATACCCTCTCGGACGCGTGACGGCGTATCAGCAGTCGTCAGCCGTTTCGGGCGATGAAAGATGATGTGAGCGATCATTCGCAAACCGACCTTGAGGCCCATCCAGAAACTTTGGCCGGCACCTTTGGAGGTACCTATCCGCTTTCGGAATGAAATGGGGATCTCCACGAGCGATAGGTGTCTGTACATTGCAACTAGCATCATGTGTGGCGAGAAGTGATGTCCCCCCACCGTAAGGTCGGGCATGATCCCTTCCAGCGCCTCGCGCTTGAGCATCCTATAGGTGCAGCCCACGTCGCTCAACCGCGCCGCCCCGAGGAACTGAGAGTGCCAGAAACGCAGCATGAGCAAGCTGCCAACCGCTATGTTGCCCCAGGTGAAGAAGTAGTCCATTTGCGACCCGTCCTCGACCAGCCCGGGAACCACCCGACTCCCTACGACCATGTCGGCTTGGTCGATGTACGCCTCGAACTTAGCGAGATCGGCCCCTGCGAACGTCCCATCTCCCTCGGTTAGAACGATTAGCTCCGCTTCGGTTACCTTCAGCGCTTCCTGAAGCGCTCGGATGCAGGCATAACCGTAGCCTTGGCGTGGCTCCTTAACGACCTGAGCCCCTGCGGCTCGGGCTAAAGACGCGGTCGCATCCCGGCTGTTGTTGTCGACCACAATGACCGCGAGGACGTTGTCTTGAGCCCTGAAGTCGCGGACCACATCGCTAATAGCCTCAGCCTCGTTGTATGCGATGATCCCTACGGCAATCGAACGAGGCGATCGACCTTGCTCGCTTGCGCGGCGATGCTTCTTCTCCTTACCGGTTCGCACGCGACCACGGAAGACGAAGAGCAGCATGACTGCCAGCAAAGCAACGAGGGCCCACGCTAGGAGATCTGCGATCACCGTCTTGACGTCGCTCAGGACACCGATTAGGCCCTTTGTGTCGACTGGGACCAGCCCCAACACAAACGCGAGAGGATGAAGTAGGGCGCCAAGGATGGCCAGAGCCACGACTACAAGGACCAGGCCGACTCGCACGGTCCTCTACCGCCTCGGTGTGGACCAGTCCGCGCCCACATCCTCAAGCGAATAACGGCTCTCGTCCGGATTGCTCGGATCGTACTTCTCAGATATGTGATACATCAGGACTGCTTCCTCGTTCGTGTGATTGCGCCATCCATGGAGGACCCCCGGGTGGATGCGGAGGACCTTTCCATCGTGTTCGGACAAGCTCACGAACCGCCAACGATACGAACCGTTTCCGTCGGAGATCGCTAACCCGACCTTTAAGGCGCCCTTGATAACGAACCATTCATCGAACTGACGCTTGTGAGCGTGCCAGGCCGTGATCACCCCAGGGTACGCGTAGGTAATGTTGATATCCCCAGTGACCTGACCGAAAATGTCGCAGAAGCGCCTGCCGCGATCGTCGTCGTAGCGTCGCGCGACCTCTCGGATTTCGGCAAACTCCTCGACACCTTTAAGATGTTCGAAGTTTCCGGCGACTGGGCGAATGCCGGTGGTTGCGCGCTTGCCGTCTGGTACCTGGTACATGGGCTGCGCTTGACTAACGAGTGGCGACCAAAGCTTCGGCTCGCAGGTGAAGATAGGTGGCAAGAGCGTCCTGCCACGGTCGTAAGACGGTGAATCCCTCGTCGCGCAGTCGCTTGTTGTCCAGGACGGAGTAGGGCGGCCGAACAACCAAAGGGTGCAATGCGTCGGTCGGGATGGGAATAACCTCGGCTGGGCGGCCACTTAGCGCGAAAATCTCTTGAGCGAACTCATACCATGAGCATGAGCCCGAGTTCGTTACGTGAACAAGTCCGGTGGCGTCGGCCCGAATCAAACGGACGATCATCTCAGACAGATCGCGAGTACTCGTCGGTGACAGCACCTGGTCGGTAACGACTTTGACCGGGCCGTGACGTCCCCGCTCGAGCATGGTTTCGACGAAGTTCCCTCCCTTGCCGGAGCTGCCGCGCTTTCCGTAGAGGCCAGAAGTGCGGATAACGAGGTGGCGCGGGCTCTGGTGTCGAACAAGATGCTCGCCGGCCAACTTGGAAACCCCGTATACCTGGCGAGGCGAGGGCAGCGATTGTTCCGCGTATGGCGTGCTCTGCTCACCGCCGAACACATAGTCAGTGCTGACATGAACCAGGAACGCGTCGAGATTTTCCGCGACCTCAGCAAGTCGGTGAACCGCATGGCAGTTAATCGCGAAGGCGCGCTCCGGCTCGGCCTCGCAAGCCTCGACTTTGTGAAACGCAGCCAAATTGACAATAACCGAGGGTTTCAGCGCCTTAAGCACGGATACCACACGAGTGTGATCACAGATGTCGAGCTCGGTGTGGCTCGGCGTCAGACACTCGAAGCCGGCTTGTCGCAAGGCCTCGACAAGATCAGAGCCGAGCTGCCCACTGGCACCGATGACTGCGACCCGGGCTCCCAGGTTCATGCGTCAGGCCAAGACCGCTAGAGCCGGAACCGCCCGCCGAGGACGATTGTCGTCGAGAAGACCTTGTGCCACGAGCACTTCCATCTGCCTGATGTTGTAGTAGCGCGGATCATCGAGGTGGACAATCGAACCGGCGATCAGGTGGTTCATGATTTCTCTGACGGTAGTGGCCATTGTCTTTGTGGCTTCAAAATGAAGCGCCGCCTTTGCCTTATCGGTGCTCACGCGATAGCTTCTCAAGCCTTTTTGAGCTTGGACCTCGAGCGTAGTCCTTAGGTCAAACTCCAGAAGTACGTCAGCTACCGTTTCGGCAAGCTCCCGAAGATTGTAGTTTCGCGACGAAATGTTGAAAATGCCCGAAAGGGCGAGGTCGGCCTCGAGAGCCTTCAAGTAGGCGCGCGCAGCGTCCTCGACGTCGATCAACGGTCGCCAGAGTTCGGGATTATGGATTACGATCCTGCGCTCGGTGATTGCGGTCTTAACCATGGCGTTTGTGACGAGGTCGAAGCGCATGCGAGGGCTCCAGCCCACTACGGTCCCCTTGCGGAGGATGATCGGCCGAAACGTCTCGTCGCTCAGGCACCCAATTGCCCGTTCCGCCATTAGCTTCGATATCGCGTACGGAAACGGCGGGTTCGTGGGGCGGTCTTCGTCGACAAGTAGCTGATCGTCCCTTCCGTATACCGAACACGTTGAGCCAAGAACGAAGCGGCTGATTCGCGCCGATTTCGTGGCTTGAGCAACAATCGCGGCTCCCGCTGCATTCAACATGTAGTTGAGCCTCGGGCTGAAGTCAGCCATGGGGTCATTTGAGAGCCCCGCAAGGTGAACGACCGCGTCTACTCCATTGAGCCACTCGGGGTTGAAAGCAAGGATGTCGCCCTCGATCATCTCCGCGCGGTTATCAATGTGGTCCAGGCCAAAGAAGCCACGGTCGACGACCCGCACGTCGTGCCCCTTGTCGATCAGGAGCGGCGTTAGGACCGATCCGATAAACCCGGCGCCCCCGCTTATAAGAACGTTCAGGCTTCGCCCCCTAGTAAGGAACCCTTGCTGATGCCATCCCGACGACGCCGGAAACTTGGGCCGATTGTAGCGGTCTCGCCCGGCTTGTACAACGGTTGTGCAAGAACTAGGAGCTAACACCACGCTTCGGATTGTCGCAATCGTTTGCTGTTACCGTGCGTGCAGCGCTGGCCAACTTACAGGCAATCGAAATGGTATTTGGGTTGACACGGGCGACGGAATCAGTTAGAACGTGAAACGCCGCGCTTACTAGGCCTTCTTTTTTGCGGCACCCCCGTTGAGTCGTCGGGAGGCTGAATATTCGAAACCGGTTAGTTTGGAGGGGCGCCCTTGAAGACATCTTTCAAGTCCAAGGCATTTAGATTCAGCCCGGCTGTGCTTGTGGCCGCTGTCCTGGTCGCGAGCTTCGCGTTACCACATGCGGCCAAGTTCGGGAGCTACAAGCTACTCACGTATGGCTACGGCTATGGCGTCGGCGGCGGTTTTCTTGCACCGCCAGTGCAATATCATCCCCTGACGCCGGCGCGGATCATGGACACGCGACTTGGCGGAGCTCCCATAGCCGCTGGCGGAACGCTTGATGTGCAGGTGACTGGTCAGGGTGGCGTTCCGCTGACCGGGGTGACCGCAGCCGTAATCAACGTCACGGCCACGAGCGCGACAGCGGAAAGCTATCTGACGATCTATCCCACGGGGTCGACCCGTCCGGTTGCCTCCAACCTGAACTTCAAGGCTGGAAAGACGGTACCGAACCTTGTGGAAAGCGCCGTTGGTATAGGTGGGAAGGTGACGGTATTCAACGCCCAGGGCAACACCCAGGTGATTTTTGATGTCCAGGGTTACGTTTCGGTTCCTACCGGCACTCCGGGAGCCGACGGACTGTTCAACGCGCTCGTTCCGTCGCGGGTCCTTGACACCCGGAACGGGACCGGGGCTCCGGCTGCCCAAGTGGGGCCCGGAGCTAGCATCGACCTTAAAGTGACAGGCGTGGGCGGTGTGCCCGCCACCGGGGTCGAGGCCGTGGTCCTCAATGTGACCGAGACGAACGCGACGGCGTCGAGTAGCTTCGTCACGGTTTTTCCCAAGGGGGCTTCCCAGCCTGGAACCTCTAACCTCAACTTTGTGGCCGGCCAGACCGTCCCGAATCGCGTGATTGTCAAGGTGGGTACTGGTGGCAACGTCACCCTGTTCAATGCCTCGGGCGCCGTCGACCTGGTCGCCGACGTGAATGGCTGGTTCACGGATGGGACCACCAGCACCGCGAGTGGTGACATCTTTAATGGAACGGGACCAAACCGGATCATGGACACCCGTCTCGGCGGCAGCCCGATCGGGCCCGGTGGCGTCATCCACATGAATGTGGCCGGCCAAGGTGGAGTACCGGCATCTGGCGCACATTCGGTCGTACTCAACGTCACCGTGACCAACCCAACGGCTAACCCGAACAGTTACGTCACGCTTTGGCCAACTGGTGCGCCTCAACCGTTGGCATCTGACCTGAACTTCGGTACCGGACTGACGGTCGCGAACTTCGTGACCGTGAAAATCGGCACGGGTGGCCAGGTCGACGTTTATAACGCGGCGGGTAACACGCAGGTCGTGGTCGACGTTGTTGGCTGGTACAACTAGAACTAGCTCTAACTAGCGATTCTGAGAGAGCCTGGAAACGGGCTCTCTTTTTTTACCCCCACCCCCACCCTCCCCGCAAGGGGGAGGGAGTTTTGAGCATTGGTATCCTTGACCCGTAGTCGCCGCTCCTAAGGAGGTTCATCCCATGGCCGTCACCACGCAGGCACGTCCGGAGTCGCGCTCAACCACGACCAAGAAGTGGGTGTACCTCTTCGAAGAGGGCAACAAGGACATGCGGGACCTGCTCGGCGGCAAGGGAGCCGGTGTCGCTGAGATGACCCGCGCCGGACTGCCGGTGCCGCCCGGGTTCACGATCACCACGGAGGCCTGCAACGCCTACTACGCGTCGGGCAAGAAGTTCCCCGATGGCATGTGGGAGCAGGCGATCGAGGCGCTGCATCACGTCGAGCAGAAGACCGGCAAGAAGCTGGGCGACGTCAAGAACCCGCTGCTGGTCTCGGTGCGCTCCGGTGCGAAGTTCTCGATGCCCGGGATGATGGACACCGTTCTCAACCTCGGCCTTAATCCGAAGACGCTCGAGGGGCTGGCGAAGCTGACCAACGATCGCCGTTTCGCGCTCGACGCCTACCGGCGCTTCATCCAGATGTTCGGCAAGATCGTGCTCGGCATCGAGGCGGAAGAGTTCGAGAAGCGGCTCGAGCTTGCCAAGGAAAAGGCCAAAGTCAAGACCGATCCGGAGCTGAAGCCGGAACAGCTCGAGAAGCTGGTCAAGGAATTCAAAGACATCATCCTTAAAGAGAGCGGGAAGCCGTTCCCGGACGATCCCCTGGAACAACTCCGGGCCTCGATCGAGGCGGTCTTCTCCTCCTGGAACAACAAGCGAGCCATCGACTACCGCAACTTCAACAAGATCCCGCACGACCTGGGCACCGCGGTCAACGTCCAGACCATGGTGTTCGGCAACATGGGTAACGACTCGGGCACCGGCGTCGCGTTCACCCGGGATCCCAACACGGGCGAGAAAGTCCTTTATGGCGACTACCTGCCCAACGCCCAGGGCGAGGACGTCGTCGCCGGTATCCGCACGCCGCAGCCGATCTCCTCCCTGAAGAAGGTGATGCCAGACGTCTACACAGAATTCGAAAACAACGCCGAGCGCTTGGAGAAGCACTATCGCGACGTCCAGGACCTCGAATTCACGATCGAGAAGCGAAAGCTCTGGATGCTGCAGACCCGTTCCGCGAAGCGCACCGCCCAGGCGGCCGTCAAGATCGCCGTCGACATGGTCGGCGAGAAGCTGATCAGCGACGACGAGGCGGTCCAGCGCGTCGAGCCAACCCAGGTCGATCAACTCCTGCATCCACGAATCGATCCCAAGGCCAAGCCGAAGGTCATCGCCAAAGGCATCGACGCGTCACCGGGCGCGGCCAGCGGTAAGGCCGTCTTCGACGCCGATCGAGCCGAGGAGCGTGCCAAGAAAGGCGAGGCCGTGATCCTGGTGCGGATCGAGACGAATCCCGACGACGTCCACGGCATGATCGCGGCGAAGGGAGTGCTCACTGCGCGCGGCGGCAAAACCAGCCATGCGGCCGTCGTCGCCCGCGGCATGGGCAAGCCCTGCGTCGCCGGCGCCGAGAGTTTGAAGATCGACCTCGAGAAGCGTTTCTTCACCGTCGACGGGGTGAAAGTTACGGAAGGCGACCTGATCACCATCAACGGGTCGACGGGCGAGGTCATCCTTGGGTCAGTCCCAATGATCGAGCCCGCCATTAATAAGGATCTGAACCAGCTGCTCGTCTATGCGGATGCCCGGCGCCGGCTCGGCGTCTGGGCCAACGCGGACTATCCGCGTGACGCCAAGGTCGCCCGCAGTTACGGCGCCGAGGGGATCGGCCTGTGCCGTACCGAGCATATGTTCATGGAACAGGAGCGTCTGCCGCTGGTCCAGAAGATGATCCTGGCTGAGGACGAGAAAGAGCGCCGCCAGTGGCTCGCGAAGCTGCTGCCCTTCCAGCGCTCGGATTTCGTCGGCATCTTCAAGGAGATGCACGGCTTGCCGGTCATCATCCGGCTGATCGACCCGCCGCTGCACGAGTTCTTACCGAACTATGACGAGCAGCTGGTGAAGGTCACGACCATGCGGTTGAAGAAGGCGCCCAAGAAGAAGTTGGAGGCAGAAGAGGCGCTGCTGAAGGCGATCGAGGGGATGCGCGAGCAGAACCCGATGCTCGGTCTTCGCGGCATCCGACTCGGACTTTTGTACCCAGAGATCATCGAGATGCAGGTGCGCGCCATCATCGAGGCGGCCATCTCGCTCAAGAAGAAGAATGTCGATGTCAAACCCGAGATCATGATTCCGCTGGTCAGCCATGTGAACGAGCTGCAGCGCACGCACGAGACGGTCGAGCGCGTCGTCAAGCAGGTGTTCGCCGAGCAGAAGACCGAGGTGGCGTACAAGTTCGGCACCATGATCGAGATCCCCCGCGCCGCTCTGACGGCCGGGGAGGTCGCCAAGGTGGCGGAATTCTTCTCCTTCGGCACCAACGACCTGACCCAGACAACCTTCGGCTTCTCGCGCGACGACGCCGAGGGAAAGTTCCTACTCAAGTATGTCGAGGAAAAAATCTTGCCCGTCAACCCCTTCGAGTCACTCGATACCATCGGCGTCGGCCGCCTGATGAAGATTGCCGTCGAGGAAGGCCGTCAGTCCCGCCGGGACATGGAGATCGGCATCTGCGGTGAGCACGGCGGCGACCCAGCATCGATCCGTTTCTGCCATACGCTCGGCCTGAATTACGTCAGCTGCTCACCCTATCGTGTCCCGGTGGCTCGGCTGGCGGCAGCCCAGGCGGCGATGGAAACCAAGGAGCGCGACCGCTAGTCCAATCAGCAACCGCTAGGGGAGGTGTTCAGCGTGAGGAAGAAACGCTGGTTGGAGGTGCCGCCGAATGGTCCGGGGCATATCCAGCCCAATCCGATGCTTGATCGGCTGGCCGAGCGGATCGCGAAGGCAGCGCGGCCTGAGCAGGCAACTGCACAACGCACCGCCAAGAGACGCAAATGGTTTGAGCATCCAATAGGGAGGCAAGGATGAACACGACGACGGAGCAGCACGACAGCACGCTCAAGGAAGAGATCGCCGGACTTCGCGAACGACTTGCGGAACTCACGGTCAGGCTCCAGTCGCTCGAGGGCGATGACTCGAATGGCGATGGTCGAGTCAGCAGCCGCCGCGACCTTTTGAAACTGGCCGGAGCCGTCGCGGCGGGCGCTGCCGGCGGACTCGTTCTGCGGCCGATCCCGGCCGCAGCCACGGCGGGGGGCAACGTCATTCTTGGTGGGTCGCCAGCTACCAATGACTCGAACGCGACAACCTTTCTCGCTCCCACGACGGCATCGACGCCGTCGCCGATCGTGGCCATGGAGGGACAGGTTCCTCCCACGTTTCCCGCGAACCCGGCGGCGACGAGCAAGACGGCCCCGATCAGCCTGCCGGTGCTGCTGGTGCTGGCGCCGCACGGGGTCTTTCCAAATAACGGTGCGATAACGCCCTTGCCGGTTTACCCGGGCAATGCTCCATTGCAGTCCGTCGGCGGACCGGTGGACCTGGTGTCGGGCCTAACCACCTTTCATGTCTCGGAAGGCGTCGATGGGCATGCGGCGGTCGACAACACGGATCCGAACGCCCGAGGCGCCGGCGTGATTGGCACATCGGACTTCGGGATTGGGGTGCTCGGCGCTGGCGTAACCGATCTCGGAGCATTCGGCAGCGGCCATCTAGCTCAGCTCTCGATCACAGATAACACGGGAACGGCGATCGCGGGCCCGCCGACGCTCCCGCCCCTATACAACTTCAGCCAGGTTCGCGATGTCAATGGTGTGCTCTGGCTATCCGGTGTCGGTGGAGGTTGGCGCCGCGACAATACGGTCCGCGTTGACAACGTCGCAGGCACTGGCCCGTTCGCGCCGGCCCGCATCCTCGATACGCGCAGCAGCCTCGGCACCACCGGCTCCGGGCTGGGCGCCAATCAGCCGTTGCAACCAGGCGTGACATACATCTTCGGTCCGTTTACGGGTTCCCACGGCTTACCTCCCGACGCCATCGGAATCGTGGGGAACGTGACCGTCGTCAACTTCACCGGCGCCGGCTACCTCAGCCTGTTCCCAGGCGGGGCACCGGATCCGGGAACCTCCAGCATCAACTTCGGGCCGCCGTTCGCGAGCAGCGGCTGGGCGAACGCTTTCACGCTCGGTTTCGGCACCGGCAGCAACGCCGGCAAGGTCTCGATCCGGCTCAGCAATAACGCCATCACGAGTCACGTGATTCTCGACGTCACCGCCTACCTTCAGTAATCGTGCCCGCGGCCTGCTGACGGAATGGCTCCCGGCCGTCGCCGTGGGCATCGCGTCGGCGGCCGCGGTCTTCTATCACCTCGGCTTCAGCGTCTGGTTCGACGAGGCGGACTCATGGGGGCTCTCGACCGCGCCCCTTGGCACGGTCATCAGTCGCTACTTCCTGGGGACCGAGGTCAACATGGTCCTCTACTACGTGGTCCTGCGCCCCTGGCTGTGGATCACTGGAGTTCTTGGCGTCGGGCCGACGGAGATCGTGCTGCGCCTTCCCTCGGCACTCTTTGCGGTGGCAACGGCCGTGGTCGTGTATATGCTCGGACGCCGGCTGTTCGGCCGGATCGGCGGGTTGGTCGCCGGCGGCGTCTATCTGACCAACTTCCTGCAGATCATCATGGCCCAGATGGCGCGGGCCTATACGCTGCAACTGCTCTTGCTGACCATCGCGTGGTATGCGCTGTTCGCGGGACTGCACGAAGGGACGCGACGGCGCTGGTGGTGGGGCCTCCTTGTGATCAGCAGCACGCTGGCGGTCTACGCCCAGCTCTTCAGCACGCTGGTGCTCGCCTCCATGTTCGCCGGTGTCCTGGTGATGGCCGTGATACCCGGTCCCTGGGCCGCCCTTGTGCGTGCCAACACGAGGGTGCTGCTGCTGAGCGCGGGCGCCATCCTGCTCCTGGTCATTCCGATCGGAGTCGACGCGATGCTGCATGGCGGACCCGTCTGGGTGCCGCCGGCCCACCTCTCCGATGTACGCGCCTTCTTCCATATGCTCGCCGGGAACAGCGGCTGGTACGAACGCGTCGTCGTGGCGATCGTGGGGCTGGGGGTCGTGGTCGCCGTGGTGCGCCAGTTGAGGCCCACCCCCCACCCCGACCCTCCCCCGCACGGGGGGAGGGAGACTCCTGCATTTGCTCCGGTTGCCGCGATCGCGTGCTGGTTTGCGGGGCCGCTCGTTCTGAGCTTCGCCCTGACCCAGCCGTCGCTGAATCTGCACCTGTTCTTTCCCCGCTACCTCGTCGTGATCGCCCCGCCGATGGCCCTCCTGGTTGGGGTGGGCGTGACCGCCTTGCGCTGGCCTGCCGTCCAACTCGGGCTGGCGGCGGTCGTTGCCGTAGTGGCGATCCCCGTCCTGGCCAGTTACTACCAGTTCGCCCAAGTGCAGGATTTTCGCGGCCTAACGCACTGGGTCGAGGCACGCTACCAGGCCGGCGACGGGGTGGTCTGCGCCCCTGAGGTCGAATGCGGCGTTCCGACCAGCTACTACTTCACGGCCTATCCGGGACCGGCGCATTTCGATGTCGATTCCCCCGGCCGCTTCCTCTGGGAGCGCACCGCCTCGATCCCGCTATCTGACGAGAACCTGAGCGCCTACGCCGCCGAGCATCGCCGCATCTTCCTGCTCTACGGGCCGCTCGGCGTCAGCCCTGACCGGACGACGGAACTCGACCGCATCAAAGCGACCCTCGATATCCATTTCCAGCTGGTCGATCAGGTGACGGCCAAGGGCAGCGCGGTCGATCTGATGGCGTACCTCTACGGCCCGACCGGGCCGTAATAGCCGACGAGGTCGATGACGAGGTTCGGTTCGCCCCAGGCGTTATAGATGTTGAATCCGCCCCCGTTCAGCCGGGCGATCACCAGGTTGGCGACCGTCAACCCGCCGGAGTAGTTGAGGTCGGAGGCGGTGGGCTGGGTCGAGCCACCCGGCCAGACAGTCAGGTAGCTCGGTGCCGTCGCACCAGCGATCGTGAAGTTGGCCACCACCGCGGTGACGCCGACTGAAAGCGTGTCGGTCACTTGAACCGTGGCGATGCCGCCGTCCTCGAAGCTCCCAAAGCCGGCACGCGTGTCCATGATGCGCTGCGGTGTGACGGTGGTGAACCGGCTTCCACCCGCGGTGGTCGTCGAGTCCGTGAACCATCCGCTGACGTCGACCACGACCTGGACCTGCCCCAGGGCGTTGTAGAGACTGACCTGGCCGCCGGCGCCAACCGGCACGATGACGCGGTTGGGCAATTGCTGTCCGGCCACGAAGTTCAGGGTCGAGGTCGATGGCCGAGGCGCACCGGTGGGGAAGACCGAGAGGTAACTCGAGGCGGTTGGGTTGGTGACGGTCACGTTGAGCGCGACCGCGCCGACGCCCGACGCCGGCACGCCGCCCCGTCCAACCACATTGAGGTTGCGCGTCTGCCCGGGGCCAACCGGGCCGCCGGTGCTCCGGGTATCGAGCAGGCGCGCGGGCGCGAGCGCATTGAAAAGGCCGTCGTGCATGGTTGGGGCATTGGGGCCGTACCAGCCCTGGACATCGAAGACGATATCGACCTGGCCGGCGCCGTTGTAGGCGCTGACCATCCCGCCCGCGCCCACCGGAACGGTGACCAGGTCGGCGACCGTCCGCCCGGCGGCCCAGTTCACATTCGAGGTGGGAGGCGGGTTCGTGCCCGATGGGTAGACCGTGAGGAATCCCGGCGTCGTCCCTCCGGTCGTGGTGACATTGAGGACGACCGCATCCACGCCCGTCGCCGGAACGCCGCCGTGGCCCGTGACCGCGACGTCGAGATGGCTGCCCGCCGCCACCTTATTGCGGGGTACGCCACCGGTCCCATCCCTGGTGTCGAGGATCCGGGCGGGCGTCAATGGGCGATAGGTGTCTTGGGGCACCGGAGTCGGACCCTGGACGCTCCCGGATGCCGTGCCCATGCCCGGGCCAACAGGGTTGCCGCCGGTGATTACCGCCATGTTGTTGAAGGTCGCATACGACGACTCGAAGGTCGACTTGCTGATCCACTGCGTCCCGAACCAGGGATTGTTGATCAACACGTAGCCGTTGGTCACGGCTCGAACGACGACCGCGTGCTCGTATGGACTCCCGAACTGGACCGTTCGCCCGTCGAAGGCGACGTAGTGTGAGACGCGGTGGTAGAGCCAGTCGAACGTCGTCCACGCGATCACCGGATGGCCCGCCATCACCGCCTCGTAAATGGTCGATGGCGCGATGCCCTCGCCGGCCTGAGCGACGGTAACGCCATCGGCCTGCGCCACCGCGGCGATCCGCGGGTAATAGACGCCGTACCCGGTGAGCCCGATCTCGCTGCCGTTCGGGTTGCCCACGAACGCGGCGTAGGGATCCCCCCAGTGCATGGCGCCGGACGCGTCCCAGGTTGGCTGGCGGTAATCGATGCCAATCTGGCTCATCAAAGTGTCCTCGGCGACATTGATCCCGAACGCGGCCAGGGTCATGCGTAAGGCCGACGCTTCGCAGGTGAGCCCGTGCTCCTGGTGATACTGCGGGACCGTAAGGATCCGCCAGTTGGTGGCCTGGGTGGTGAAGGTCATCGCGGCAGCCGCCGACCACGGGCTCGCCAGCGCCGCGACGCCGGCGGCCAGGCTGGCGGCGATCAGCCCGTTCCGGCGAGCCGAAATGAATCGACCGTATGGCGTCAGTTCGATGCCCTCCCGGAGCCCCCCACCCTACCCTCCCCCCAGAGGGGGAGGGAACTGAGATTGAGTGGCATCCTACAACGAAAGAGACTAGTCGGCTTGTTATTCAGATGGAGCTTTTGTCACGGGGTACACACACCTCGTGCTCGACCCGTGTTGGCCGGGCGACAAGAGCGATCGTTGGTCCCCGTTGCATTACAAGGGACATTGCCCCGATTTTTCCCTCCCCGCTGGGAGGGCAGGGTGGGGGCCAGGAGGGGTTGTGGAACAGGTGGCACGTCGCGGCAATAGGTTGTCGAGACTGACGTTAGTCACCGGACTCGGGATCCTGAGCCTTGTGACCGCCGTTTCGAGCGCGCTACCGGCTTCGGCACAGGGGATCCAGGTGTTCGTCGGCTACGCGGACATTCTCCGTGCCGATGCCACCACCTTTCCGACCCCGTGGTACGGCTCGCCCCAGACGACCTTCTATGGCTGTGCGCCCACGACCTGCACCTATGACGCCGGCGCCGTACGGATCGTCAACAACACCGGCTCGCCGATAACCGTCAACGAAATCAAGGTTCACGTCGACACCTGCACGTACGGCGGCTGGCCGAGCGCCACCCTGGCGCCGGGCGCCGACCTGATCGTGACCGAACTGCCGACTGGAACCAGGGTCGGTTGCCCCGGGCCGGTACACATGGACACCTCAGACGTGGGACCAGGCGGAAGGGACTGGTCGCTCGTCTGCACGCCGGACACTTCCGTGCCCCCGGTCATCCCCGCGGTTGAGGTCACGATCAACGGTCTAACCACGACCTATGCCGACTCCGGACAGGTGCTGAACACCGGCGGCATCGACGGCGCCTGCGGCGGCAATAACGAGTCGACCCAATGGACCGCGATCGGTCATACGCCCTGCAAGGGCTCGCTGCTCAGCCTGGCGCCCCCGGCGCAGACCCATGGCCTGGGAACGACGGCGACGATCAATGCCACGTTTACCAACAACTGCGCGGTGCCACAGCCGTTGTCAAACGTGGCCGTCAACTTCGCCGCGGCTTCCGGACCGAACGCCGGTCGCACCGGCACAGGCACGACGGATGCCAACGGCGTGGCGACCTTCAGCTACAGCAGCCAGCTGGTCGGGACGGATACATTCCATGCGTCAATCACCAACCTCGTCGGCACGATCACCTCGAACCCGGTGACGGTGACATGGGTTGCGTACGCGCCTGGCGGCGGTGCGTTCGTGATCGGCGACCTGGAAAATCACGCGAATGCCCAGGCCTACTGGTGGGGCGCTCAGTGGTGGAAGAAGGATCACCTCAGCACCGGTCTGGCGCCAGCCGCCTTCAAGGGCTTCGAGCTGAGCAACGCCTCCCCGTGGTGCGGCCAAACGTGGACGACGAGACCTGGCAACAGTCCGCCTCCGCCGAAGACCGTCCCCGCGGGTACGTTGATGGCGGTCATCGTCTCGAGTCACATCACGAAGAACGGGCCGGTGATCTCCGGCGACATCGTCCACATCATCATGGTCAGGACCAGTCCCGGATACGGCCCGAACCCGGGCCACCCGGGGACGGGCACGATCGTCAGCCAGCTCTGCTAGCTCGTCCTACCGACCTGACGGCGACGGCGATGGCGTCGGACAGATCTTCGTGATACACAGCCGAGGTGTCGCCGAGGGGGACGGCGTCGCCGTTGGAGCCGAGGTAGCCGCCGGAGCCGACGCCGGCGCGGGGGTTGGCTTCGGCCTTAGGCCCGAGCGCGAGGCCGACGGTTTCTGTACCACCGCCGTTGCGGGGTTCACCGATGTTGGGATCGCCGACGCCTCCGGGCTGAGCTGAGGGCTTGAATCCGGCGTTGGCCTGCCCGTAACGAGCGTCTGGACGAGCTGAAAGGCGCTCCCTGTCGAGGGCAGGACATGCTTGGTCTGAGCAAGCATGAAGGAGAATACGAACACCCCAGCGACCAGCCCGATGGTCCCGAGAACCTGCCACCCGTCAAATAGATTTAGGCGTGTCCAACGCCAAAAGCCACCCTTACGCGGCTGCACGGCCCGACCTCCCCTTCCTGATGTCGGAGGCTCCTTTCTATCACAAAGGGCGCGGGTTAGGCCTTGACATAACCGGCGATCGCGGTAGTATCCGAGCCTAAGCAGTTAGGCCATGAGCAAGGCAATTAACCGGAAGCTGACGATCAAGCCGGTGAAGAAATCGTTAGCCGCGGCGGCCGTCGGAAGCTTCCGTGCGAGGAGCGCCTCGGCGACCGTCCAGCCGAAGGTCGGTCAGGATCATGGCGTAAAAGCCTCGGCCGCACGTAACGAGCGGTTCCGGCTGCAGTCGGTCAAGCACAGCTAGAGGTCGGTCGCCACAAGCAGTTACGTAATAAGCGGCAGGGGAGGGTCAAGATGGGAAGGTCGAGAGCTGGCGCCCGCCGTCAGCCGGACAAGGTCGCGCGGTTGACCGCCCAGGTCGCCGAGCTGACGGCGCGCCTCGAGGCGCTGGAAGCCAGCCCACGCGCGAGCGAAAACGGCAACGGGACCGGGCGCGATAAGGCGCCGCAAAGCCGCCGCGACCTGCTGAAGCTCGCCGGCGCGGCCGCCGCGGGCGCCGCCGGATCGATCGTCCTGGGAGCGATCCCGGCTGCCGCCACGCAGGGCTCGGCACTTCTGATGGGCACGGCCAACGATGCGACGGGGACGACCGATATCTTCCCGACCGGAGCGCCGGCCCCGCTCATGCAGGCGACCGGCCAAAACGTAAGTCCCACGACCACGGTGGCAGCCACCGCGTCGACGACCTCACCGACTCTCCAGAGCATCCCATTGATCGGTGCCATTGGCCCCGGCGGCACGCTGCCGCTGATTGGCAACAATCCGGCGGTTCCGGATTACCCCGGGTATGCCCCGATCCAGGGTGTGGGCGGGAGCACAATCCCACCTGGCGAGAACTTAGCGCATTCCGAGGGCATCAACGGCTGGGGCGCTGGTTCCATTGGGATTGGGGTTACCGGCGAGTCGGATAAGGGGTACGGGGTTGTCGGCGGCAGCGGCGGCATCGACATCGCCGCGCTGGGCCTTGGGCGCGTCCTTCAGAACTCCCTACCCGATGAGATGTTGTCGAGCCCGCCGGCCGGGCCTCCCAAGTACAACAATCCGAACGACTTCGAACAGGTCCGGGACAGCAATGGCGTACTGTGGCTGTCCGGAGTCGGCGGGGCCTGGCGACGGGATAATTCCCTGCGGGTCGATATCCCCACGGGGTTAGCCGCCTTTACGCCGGCCCGTCTCATCGATACCCGGAGCAGCACCGGGACAGCGGGATCTGGGCTGGGCGCCAATGCACCGCTCCAGCCTGGCGTGACCTACATCTTTGGCCCGTTCACCAACAGCAACGGCTTGCCCCCCGACGCCGTCGGCATCGTGGGCAACCTGACGGCTGTCGGATTCACGGGAGCCGGCTTCATCACGATCTTCCCGGCGGGGGTCGCGGTGCCGCCGACCTCGAGCGTGAACTTCGCGCCGCCGTTCGCGAGCACCGGTTGGGCAAACGCCTGTACGGTGGGCTTCGGGACCGGCGCCAACGCCGGCAAGATCTCGATCCGGCTCAGCAATAACGGCATTACCAGCCACGTAATCCTGGACGTCACCGCATATTTGCAGTAGGGGAGGAAATAGGGGGCACCGCCCGAACCACCGCGTTGCTGGAAGGAGTAGGATGCACCCGAAGGGACCTATGAAAAAGCTCATTCTTCTTGTCCCGACCATCGTGGTGACCGTCTTCCTGGCACTGGCGTTCGTGGCACCCGCCGCGGCCACCGGAGTACTCAAAACGGTTGCCCCAGCCTTGCAGGCTGCGCACATCAACGTGCCTTCCGTCCAGTTCGCCGGCGCCGGGGCGTCAGTCGTGTTGTCAGCCAAGGCGGGCAATAGCAGCCAGGCCGCAGGCTCTGGGTTGGCACAATCATCCACAGCGGCGATCAGCAAGTCTGAAGTAACAGCTGACGAAGGCCATGCCGTGTCGACCGCCGGCCACAGCAATTGCGGCCGCTTCGGTGATGGGTTCCACGGTGGCAAGCACGCTTTCCCTTGCCCCAACAGGCCCTTTCCCGCGCCAGCTTCCTGATTTCCGATTCAGCGGGCGCGAAACCGCGGTAACCGCTCGGCGGCCAGCCTCCAGCCTTTCGGGCGGGTAACCACCTTGCCAGCGCGCAGCTTGGCAAGAAAGTCATCGGCACCCTCAAAGGCTTCCATCTCGACGTAGACGCCGCCGATCTCCTTGAGGGTGTGAGCGTCCGAGCCGGCACCGGCGGGGACCCCCAGGGTGCCGCGGAGCTCCTCCGCTCGTCGATTGACCTCGGCCTCGGACCGGCCATTGAATACCTCGACGATATCGATCTCTGCCGCGATCCGCTCGATCGCCTTCTCCTGGAGGTTGCGCCGGCCCGTGTCGTACGGGTGTTCGAGGTAAACCAGCCCACCCTGGGCCTTGATAGCCTCGACCGTCGCCTCGGGCGATAGGCGGCTCGGAACCGCATTCTTAAGGAAGAGGCCGATGATCTCGCCCTCGCTCGTCAGGATCTCCTGGCCGATGACGGCCGGTTGGCCGGCCTCGAGAAGCGATTGGGCGCCGCCAATCCCCTCGTGGTCGGTCAGAAAGATGGGGGACAGCCCCAATTGGGTGCAACGTCGGGCCACCTCAAGCGGCGGCACGCGGCAGTCGAACGAGGCCGAGCTGTGCAGGTGCAGGTCCACCCGGACCCGGGGGGCCCTTGCGCCTCCGGCCACGTTGGTTACTATAGGCGGGAGGCGGGAGGAGCCCAGGGACGGGCTCAAGTAATGAGATGCACTTATTTGGGGTGGGCAGTGCGTGGTAAAGATCGCTTAATTTTTCGCAATAAGTGGTTGCCATGGAACTGATCCACTATTGGCGCGTCATACGCCGATGGGCCTGGCTCATCAGCCTCTGCCCCCTCGTGGCAGCGTTGGCCGCAGGACTGATCAGCCTGCAGTTGCCGAAGGTTTACGAGGCTCAGGCAACGCTGCTGGTCAAGCCGACCCAGCCGCTACCCGGTACTCAGGGGACGGTTGCACCCGAGACGATCGACCAGATTCTGCGAACCTATGCGCGCCTCATCACGCTCCGGCCGGTCCTTGAGAAGGTTATCTCGGACCAGGGTCTGCGAACTGATCCGCTCAGCCTTTCCCACCGGATTACGGTAACACCAGAGCCGAACACCACTATCCTTGACGTGGCCGTTCAGGACACCGACCCAGCGCGCGCCCAAGGGACAGCTAACGCACTTATCGACGATTTCCTGGCCTACTTCAAAGGTTTGCCAGGTACCAGCGCGCTTGACATCCTGATACCGGCCGCGCCAGCCATCCTGCCAACAGACCCCGTGTCGCCGAGGCCTCTGCTGAACGTAGCCCTTGGGATTCTGGCAGGGCTCGCGGTCGGTTTCGGGCTGGCCTTCCTCCTCGATTATCTGGACCAGTCAGTTCGAAGTGACGAGATTCTCAGGGAACGGGTCGGCCTCGTCCCCCTCGGGCACATTTCCTACGTTCTGGCCAAAGGTGATCGTCGAGGCGAACTCGTAGTTCTTGGCGATGATTCTCCCGTTGCGGAGGCTTACAAGGCCTTGAGAACGAACCTGCTATTTTCAAGCGTCGACCGCGAAGTCAAAACAATAGTTATTACCTCCGCCGTTCCTAACGAGGGCAAGTCCCGAACGGCCGCCAACCTCGCCATCGTGTTGGCGCAGGCTGGACACTCGACGCTCCTGCTTGACGCGGATTTTCGGCGGCCGTCGCAACATCGAATCTTCGGCCGAGTTCGCAACATCGGTCTCTCGAACCTGATTGTCCAGGACATGCCCGAGTCGGCCGTCTTCGTCGCTGACGAACAGGTCAAGAATCTGGTCGTGATGGCGTCGGGACCGACGCCACCCAATCCTTCCGAGCTCCTCGGCTCGGCGCAGATGAATACGCTGTTCGCACGTTTCCGAAAGGGCTTTGACTACGTCGTCATCGACACGCCGCCAGTTAACGCCGTGACCGACGCCTCTGTGCTCGCGGCCAACGCGGACGCGGCCATTCTAGTGGTCGATACAAACAAGGCCACGTACCCAGCGGTGCAGCACGCTAAGCAGGTGCTGGAGCGAGTTGGGGCAAAGGTCCTCGGCACGGTGATGAACAAGATGAAGGCCGCCGGCGGGTCCTATTACTACTCCAACTACGGCTACGACTATTCGGCGCATCCGAACGGCAAGCCCGCCGTCGCGCGAATCACGACGCCGACGGAGAAGGAGACCCCGTTAGCGGGCGGTAAAGGGTAACTCCGGGGTCCACCATGGTTAAGAGAGGATTCGATGTAGCGGTGTCAGCGGTTTCACTTTTTGTGCTGACTCCGGCCCTTCTTCTGATCGCCTTATTGATCAAGCGCGATTCGGCTGGGCCTGTCTTTTACCGCGGTGAGCGCGTTGGCAAGAACGGCAAGCGGTTTCGGATCTACAAGTTCCGAACTATGGTCGCCGACGCGGAACGGCTAGAACCCGGCATCACGCCGCGCGACGACCCCAGGGTTACCCGGTTCGGCCGACGTCTCCGCCGATCCCAGCTCGACGAGCTGCCCCAGCTTATCAACGTCGTTAGAGGCGATATGAGTTTAGTCGGGCCGCGACCCGAGATCCCCGAGCTGGCCGATCGTTACTCGCCGCTATTCCGGCGGCTGCTGGTGCTCCGGCCGGGGATTACCAGCCCGGCATCCCTTGCATTCCGGAATGAAGAACAGTTGATTGGGACGGATCCGTCGCGTTACGCCGATGTCATCCTCCCGGAAAAGCTGGCGCTCGACATGCGGTATTTGCTTCGGCGGAGCTTCTGGACTGACCTGCGGATCATGGCCCAGACTGTCGGCGTCGTATTTGGGCTGGATTCGTTTGCGTTCCGCTGGCTCGCTAGATCGGTGCGCCGGCACGTTCCCTGGCTATTACTCGACGCGCCGGTCATCGTTGCAGCCTTCTACGCCGCTCTCTTTCTGCGGCTGCTGGACTTCTCCACATCAGGGGTTGGCAGCTATCTCGGCCCAATGACCCGATGGATTCTCCCGCTGACCGTCCTTTACCTTGTCATGACCTTGCTCTGGGGCGTCCACCGCCGCATATGGCGGTTCGCTACGGCCGCGGACGTGCGTCCCATCTTCGGCGCCACGGCGACGGCTACGGCTATCGCGCTGGCGCTCGATATCTTGAGCGAAGGCAAGGGTCCGCGGGTGCTCCCATTAGGTGTCATCCTGCTCGGCGGATTTTTCGCCGCCTGTGGCATGGTTCTTATCCGTTACCGCTCTCGCCTCCTGCGCGGGTTGTCATCCTCCGGCCGGGGTGTCGGCGATGGGACGCGCGCGATCATCTATGGAGCCGGCGACGCGGGCCAGCATCTGGCACTGCGTCTCCTGACTCACCAGTCTGGAGAAATCTACGACCTGGTCGGCTTTGTCGATGACGATCCTCGCAAGCGCGGACAACGAATTCACGGGCTTTCCGTGCTGGGTGGCCGGCAGGATCTGGCCCACATCATCGAGCGGCGGCATGTGGACCTGGTCATCATTGCTATCAACAACGTCCCCGGCGAGGAGCTGCGTCAGATCCTGACATCGGCGCAGCAAACCCCGGCCCAAATTCGCATCATTCCGAACGTGTTCGAAGTCGTTAGCGTAGCTAACACCGCACCGTTTCTCCGAGAACTCAGGGTGGAGGATCTGTTGGGCAGGCAGGCGGTGCAACTGCATCGCGACGCCTGCGAGCGCGTCCTGCGCGACAAGGTGGTCTTGATCACCGGCGGTTGCGGTTCTGTGGGTAGCGAGCTTTGTCGCCAGGTCGCCCAGTTCGCGCCCAAACAGTTAGTGGTGCTCGATAACAACGAGACAGGGCTTTACGACCTGGACATTGCACTTCGGACGCGATTCCGAGGGCTGCCGGTCAACATTGTGATTGCCGACGTGACGGATGCCGTGCGAATGGATGCGGTGTTCGCAGAACTCAAACCGCAGGTCATCTTCCACGCGGCCGCCTACAAACACGTGCCGCTGATGGAACGGTTTCCGCACGAGGCGGTCAGAGTCAACGTTGGTGGCACGGCGGTGGTCCTCGAGATGGCTCGCCGGCACGGCTCCCAATACTTCGTATTCGTTTCGACGGATAAGGCTGTAGAGCCCCATTCGGTAATGGGCGCCACGAAACGCATTGCCGAAATGCTAGTTATGGGCGGAAATCGCAGTAGCGAGACCGGCAATAGCATCACTCGATGCACGGCGGTTCGATTTGGAAACGTGCTTGGGAGCCGAGGTAGCGTTGTTCCAACCTTTGCAAGGCAAATCGATCTTGGGGGTCCCGTCACCGTCACCCACCCTGATATGACTCGTTATTTCATGGACGTCTCAGAGGCAGCTGGCCTGATCATCCAGGCTGCCAGCTATACGCAGGGCGGGGACATCTTCATGTTAGAGATGGGGGAACGTATTCGTGTCGATGATCTTGCCCGCAAAATGATTCGAATGCGGGGACTTCGCCCGGAGATCGACATTCCGATCGTCTACACCGGCGTACGGCCAGGGGAAAAACTGCACGAGGAGCTCGTTTTTCCGGAAGAGGGTCGCGAGTTAACTGACCATCCTCTCGTTCATCGAGTTAGGCCCTCAACAATGGTCGAGGGCAATGGTCACCTTCATACGGACGTTGGCCGGCTCATCAAGCTCTCGGCTAACGGCAACCAGGACGCGCTCGTCGCCGAGTTGATGCAGCTGGCCGGTCGTCCCGAAGGAAACGGGGTTAGTCATGGGGCCGCTCCAGTTGCTAGTGGCGTTGGGGCACGGAGTGAGGTGCACCACTGATCGTGCCTGACCAGTCTCCTCCGGCCGCGACAAGAACAAGTGCTGATCCCAAGCCTCTAAGGACAGCGCAGGAGCGATCTGTTGGAAAAGCGATTGAAGCAGTCTTCAATTCCTCAGTAGATCCCGTCGAGACACGGATTGAGTCGTTTCCCAAATACGTCCGGCGCCAGCATCTGACCCGCTTTCTAGCCCATTACGAAATCTTTAAGCGCATCCTCAGGGTAAAGGGGTCGATTGTCGAATGCGGCGTCAATCGCGGCTTCGGCCTGATGACTTGGGCCAAGCTGAGCGCCGTGCTCGAACCCGTCAACTTGACTCGGCGGATTTACGGCTTCGACACCTTTTGCGGCTTTCCTGCGGTGAACAATAAGGACGCTCCTGGCTTAGCTAAAGAGTCGCCGACCCCGGGCGACCTCGCCGCTGATTCGTACCAAGAGCTTTTGCGACTAATCGCGCTTTACGACGAAGACCGCTTCCTTGGCCACATCCCAAAAGTCGAACTCATAAAGGGAGATGCCACTGATACGGTTCCGCGCTTCGTTGCAGAGCATCCCCACCTCGTAATCAGTCTCTTGTTCCTGGATTTCGATCTCTTTGAACCCACCCGTGTTGCCCTCGAAGCGTTCGTTCCTCGCATGCCGCGTGGCGCGATACTGGCATTCGATGAGCTCGACAATCCGATATGGCCTGGAGAAACCCGTGCATTACTCGAAACCATCGGTATCCGCAATCTGCCGCTTCGGCGGCTGGAGTTCGATCCCTACATAGCTTTCGCGGCGATACCATGAAATCCGCGACAAGCTCTCTGGCCCGCGAGGAGGAGATCCGGGCGTTTGCTCAAAGGCTGCGGATACAGTCGCTTCGGATGACTAACCGGGCTCACTCGTCGCACATCGGTTCCTGTCTTTCAATAGCCGACATTTTGGCCGTTCTGTACGCCGACGTCCTTCGAGTTGATGCGAAGCGTCCCCAGTGGCCTGATCGGGACCGTCTTATTGTCAGCAAGGGACATGCCGCAGCTGTGACGTATGCGGCGCTGGCCGAAGCCGGGTTCATACCGTTCCAACGACTCTTAGATTTCGGGCAGAACGGCGGCTCGTTATGTGGGCACGTAACTCACACCGAGGTGCCCGGCGTGGAATGTTCGACTGGATCGCTGGGACATGGACTGCCGATAGCGACCGGAATGGCGCTCGTGGCCAAGCGTGATGGGCTGCCTTGGCGGGTCTTCGCGATCCTAAGTGATGGGGAATGCGACGAAGGATCCACATGGGAAGCCATCCTGTTCGCGGCCCATCACCGACTGGATAACCTCGTCGCGGTAATCGATTACAACCATCTCCAGAGCCTCGACTCAGTCGAAAGAACCCTGGGACTCGAGCCTCTCGCCGGGAAGTTCAAGGCGTTCGGATGGGGGACGGTCGACGTCGACGGCCATGACGTTCATAGCCTTCGCGAAGTTCTGGGCGTCGTCCCCGTCGAGCACGGAAAACCGACCGCTGTCGTAGCCCATACCGTCAAAGGCAAGGGGGTCAGCTTTATGGAAGGCGAGGTGCTCTGGCATTATCGTCCGCCAACCGACGACGAACTTGCTCGGGCGCTCGACGAATTATCCGGCAATCCAGATTCGACAGGCGCTTTGCGCCGTGATTCGACAAAGGTGAGGACCGATCGATGAGGTCTGCCTTCATCAAAGCGCTCTTTGAACTTGCAGGAAACGACCCCCGTATCTGCCTAGTTGTGGGGGATCTCGGTTACTCGGTGGTGGAGAAGTTCGCGGGGACCTACCCCAAGCAATTCGTCAACGCTGGAGTCGCTGAGCAAGATATGGTTGGGATCGCGGCGGGCATGGCGCTTTCCGGAAAGATCGTATTTACCTACTCGATCGCCAACTTCGCAACCCTCCGCTGCTTGGAACAGATCCGCAATGATGTCTGCTACCACGGAGCCAACGTCAAGGTTGTCGCCGTAGGCGGTGGCCTCGCTTACGGTGGGCTCGGTATGAGCCATCACGCGACGGAAGACATTGCCATTCTTCGAGCCCTCCCGGGCATGGTCGTCGTTGCCCCAGGCGATCCAATCGAAGCCCAACTCGCAACCCATGCGGTGGCCGAACATCGGGGCCCCTGCTACCTGCGCTTGGGGAAAGCGGGAGAACCGACCGTACATAAAGCGATCCCTGAGTTTCGGTTGGGGAGCGCGATCTGGTTGCGTCGGGGCCGCGACATGACCTTGATCTCCACGGGCGGGATGCTCGAATCCGCAGTCGCGGTAGCCGATGCATTGGAGAGAAGAGGCCTCGCGGTGGGTGTAGTCAGTATGCACACCGTAAGCCCCATCGACGTCGAAGCCGTGATGTCGGCCGCCAGAACGAGCAAACAGCTTGTCACGCTCGAAGAGCACAGCATCGTCGGGGGTCTCGGTTCGGCGGTAGCCGAGGTGATTAGCGAACAATCAGGTCACGCCTCCCTAACGCGCTTGGGACTTCCACCTTCCTTCACTTCAGCGATAGGGGACCAGAAGTATCTGAAGGGTCTGCATGGTCTGGACCCGGAGGGCATCCTTCGTGCCATCAGCCCCCTGCTTGAGCGAGCACTTGGACTGGTCGGTTAGGTTCGTCGATTTCCCCGAGGCGTTTCGACGGATTGAACCCGAGGTCATGAGTACCATTCGGGAGGTCCTTGCGGGGGGCGACCTCATAATGCGGCAGCAGATGCTCGACTTCGAGCAGCATCTAGCCGGCTTCGTCGGCACGAACTACGCCGTAGGCGTGAGCAACTGCACGGACGGCATGCGGCTTACCCTTGAGGCGCTTGGCATCGGACCTGGCGACGAAGTGATTACGGTCGCCCATACGTTTGTTGCCACGATGGCGGCGATCCACCACGTTGGGGCTCAGCCCGTGCTCGTCGATGTGGGCGACGACCGGAATATGGATCTGGAGCTAGTCGAGGCGGCCATCACCCCGCGAACGAAGGGGATCCTGCCCGTCCACCTGGACGGTCGGCTTTGCCAAATGGACCGCCTTATGGAGATTGCGGAGAAACATTCGCTGCCGGTCATCGAGGATGCGGCACAGGCGCTGGGAGCCACTTACGAGGGGGTGTGCGGCGGAGCGTGGGGTCTAGCAGGAGCCTTCTCCTTCTATCCGGCCAAACTCCTGGGAGGCTACGGCGACGCTGGTGCAGTTGTGACTAACAATGCCCCTCTAGCCGATTGTCTACGGGCCCTGCGCGACCATGGACGAGTATCGAAGACCGAGCTCAACGGCTGGGGATGGAACTGCCGACTTGACAACCTGCAGGCTGCGGTCCTCGACCTGAAGTTGAAACGCATACCCGATGTAATCAACCGGCGGCGTCAGCTGGCGGCAATCTATGACGAAGCGCTCACAGGAATAGCCCAGGTCGTATTGCCAGCTCGTCCAGACCACGGCCCGCATTTCGATGTTTATCAAAACTACGTCATCGAAGCCGAGCGCCGGGACGACCTGATGCAGCACCTAACGGACAAAAGAATCGAGACCATGGTCTCCTGGCCCGTTCCCATGCACCACCAACCAATCGGCCTTGGTCGCTTCAGGCTGCCACGAACCGAGGAATTGTCGGGGCGGGTGCTATCACTGCCGCTCACCAACGAACTTGAGGAGCATCAGGTGATCTTTGTGGCAGATAGCATCCGGGAGTTCTACGCGTGAAGCGATCGCGCGGTCTGAAGCGTGCCTTCGACGTGGTGCTTTCGATCCTAGGCCTCACGGTGTTTTCTCCAGCAATGGCGGTGATCTGGCTCAGGATGAAACGTGAGAGCGATGGGCCGGTTCTCTATGCCGGGAGGCGAGTGGGTCTCGGCGGCCGTGAGTTCAATATGTACAAATTCCGCTCAATGGTAGTCAACGCCGACCGCTTGGGCGGGTCGAGTACATCTGACGACGATCCGCGGCTAACTGCGATCGGCCGAAGCCTTCGGCGCTACAAACTTGACGAGCTGCCTCAGTTGCTGAACGTGCTTAGAGGCGACATGAGCTTCGTCGGCCCGCGCCCGCAAGTCCCCGAGGAAGTCGCGGGCTACACCGATGCGGAGCGACTACTTCTGACCGTCAGGCCCGGAATCACCGACTGGGCTTCCTTACGGTTCCACAATGAGGGCGAGATCCTCCGCGGTCGTGAGGATCCGGACACTGCGTACCAGAGGCTTGTTCGGCCGGAGAAGATCCGCCTGGGCCTCGAGTACGTGCGACGGGCGACCATGAAGGACGATATCAAGATCCTTGTCAAGACTGCCCTCCTTCCTTGGACGCGTGGGGAACGGCGCGGTCAGGGCAACACCGAAATGCCAGAGCCAGTGGGTGCTACCTCGGAGAAGATCGGCACAAAGATCGGCTCGTTCTCGGTTCGCGAAATGAGGGCTTCCGAGATTGACCTCGTTGTTGACGTCTGTGTAGCCGGCTCCACGCCGACATTTACATTTCGTTTAGGCCCACGCTTCCTGCGGTCTCAGTTCAAAGCCTTCGTTGGCTCCCGTCAGGGTTGTGCGCTCACTTGTTGGGACGTTGAAGACGGGCAACTGGTCGGGTATGTGTGCGGCACACAAGATTTGGCGAGGCATTACCGTGGCTGGCTCCGCCAGAATCTTCTCAATCTGCCATTACTTGCGGCCGTGTTCTGGAATCCGGCAATGGCATCGGGTTTGGTTCGTCGAGGCCGAAGGTTGCTTGGAATTATCAGTCTTAGACGTAAAAGAGCCTCTGCGCGTGGGGATCCCGAGCCCGCAGACGCGATTCTTATGCAGGTACTAGTACGTCCAGACCGACGCCATCAGGGGATTGGGTCGATCCTGGTACAGGCATTCACGGACGAAATGGCCAGGAGAGGTATGGGACGGATCGAATTATGGGTGCGATCCGAGAACACGCCGGCCCGGCGTCTCTACGAGCAATTGGGCTGGACTCCGGTCAGATCTGAAACCGATACAAAGGGATCGAGTCGCTGGCTTTACCGACTCGAGCTTACGCGCAGGCAACAAGGGATACGCGCAGAGGCTCTCGGTGCGACGCTGAATCGCCATACCGCTACGGACTCGACCAGCGTAAGCCTGCGCGTGGACACCCCGGGAATGGGCCAATGACGAACACGGACACGAGTGGCTTCTACGACGTGCGCGGTCGAAAGGCGCTCAGGGGCGATGATCCTAGCTACGGCAGCCGCAAGATGCCTCGGCATGTCGCCGAGCCGTATCTGTACGTCGAGCGCCTGCTCAAGGAACTCAGAGCGCGAGGAGCGTCAAGGCTCCTCGACCTATGTTGCGGAACCGGACTCCACTCGATTTACCCGGCGAAACTTGGCTATGCGGTAGCCGGCGTCGATATTTCCCCGAAATCAATTAGGGCTGCGCGGCAACTGGCAGCGCTAAACGGAGTGTCGGAGAGGTGTGAATTCGAGGTTCAAGACGCTAATGATCGTTTACGCATGCCCGAACAATTTGACGTAATTCTGATATCTGGGAGTTTGTACTATTTCCCGGTTGCGCAAACTCTTGAGCTTCTCTCGCAGCGGCTTACGGCTGGTGGCCACTTCATATGCGTCGAGACAAATGGCGACAACCAGATCATGAACGTTTACCGACTTGTGAGAGCCCGGCTCCGAAGGGATCGAGATCGAAGGGTGTTGACGAACCTACTGGGACTATATGAAATCGGCCAAGTGGAGAGACAGTTCCAGAACGCGGTAGTAACCTTTTTTGACTGCTCGACACTTTTGGGCGTCTTTCTCGGCCGGCGCACAATCTTGGGCACTTACTATCACCGATTGAGCAGACGGCTGGACGCTTTTTTGTTGAACCGGCTCAAGTTGAGACGGCTGGCTTTCAAGTTTGTTATAGATGCTTCACAGGTCGGAGCACTGCCGGAAAAGTCGATAACGCCAACCACACGCGTTGGTACCCCAGCGCGAATTATCCAGTCGGATTCGGACATCCTCAACAAACAATCGAGTGAACGGCGGTGAGCGATGACCGGTCCCTCTTGATAAGAGAGCCGATTGCAAGGCTCTCGGCAACCCCTCAGCTGATGCAGGCAGATCAAGCCATACCTGGGAGACACCGGGTATTCCTTATCGTCATCCCCTTTCTCGTTGCCGGAATTATCGTATTGGCCCTGATCACGTCGGCTCGGCTTGGGGTCGAGCTCATTCCTGCAATTGTTTTGACCGCACTGGCCATTGTCATATGCCTGCAACAGCGGACGTGGCTCGCCCCCGCAGCGTTCTTCGGCGCTGTTTGGGCCCTTTTGGTCTGGCTTGCCCTCGGATTTGCGAGCGACATCCCGGTAAGTCCGGACGCAGTCTGGTGGATAGTGGGGAGCGTCGCTGTGCTGTGGGTCGGTACCTGCCTGGGCATCGCACTGGACAGCGGAAAAGCCAATGCCTCTAAGGCAGCGCTGGCGGGAGGACTACGCACACTGCATTTTCCGGCTCTCACGAAACTAATCATCATTCTCAGTTTGGTCGGATGCGGTGCCGTAGTCGTCTTATTGCGATCTAGGGGTGAAGGTTGGAGCGTCCTATTGTCGCTCGAAAGGCTTGCGGCTTTGGGCCGAGGATTCGCCATCGACCGATACTCCTTCGGATACACGGAGCCTCTCGCGGAGAGGGCGCTGACAGTAGCGATCTATTGCGCCTCGTTCGGCGCTGGCCTTGCATTGGCCAGTCCGCGCTCCCGCTCCTCGCGCTGCATAGCGCTGCTGCCACTGGTCCCTGCCTCAGCCGTTGCTGCCATTTTGACTACTAAAGCGGTGGTCCTTTTTTCTATCGTAATCATGGCGGGGTCATTCTTGGCGGCTAGGGTAGTCGTTTCGGCGGGCAGGGAAACGTTCTTTCGCGCGCGTAGGCTGTTGACGGTTGTTGGCTTGGGCGCGCTACTCGTTCCAGGCTTCGTCGTTATACAACTGGCGCGTTACGGGTACTCGCTCGACAATCCAGGCCAGGTTCTTGAGGCGGTAACCCGCCTTCGAATCGGCTTGTTTTCCTATGCTGGCGTTTTTTCCTCGTGGTTCGAGAGCCCCTACCGATCAACTGGCGGCCTGCATTTGGGTGCCTACACCTTCGCCGGTGCGTTTTCCGCCCTCGGGTTGCAGGAGCGCACGGCCGGCTTATACACGGACAGCGCTTATATAGGAACTGACCAAATCCCCTCAAACATCTATACGATTTTCCGAGGTCTCATAGAGGACTTTGGATGGGTGGGCTCTATGGGTTTCCTATTGGCAATAGGGTTCATCGCCGGCATTGCATTTGCTCGATTGCGGAAGGGCAACGTCCGATACCTCCCTATCCTGGCCGGTTTTTACGCATGCAGTCTTTGGAGCTTTGTCGTCGATATCTTCATTTACAACACGATACTCGTTGCGTGGCTTCTCTTTACTACGTACGTCCTGCTGTGGCACCGCAAAATCCAAGCCGAGCCCCTTGTCTGAGTGTCCACCACAAGCCCGATGAGGGATTTCTCGTCTCAACCGGAGATTCTGATTATTTGCGTGAATTTTCACTGCGAGGAGGACGTTAGGCGATTTGTTATCGAGACGCTGGATCAGAGAGGAAGTGATTGGTTGCGAGTTGTTGTGGTGGACAACGGCTCGGACGAGGCGGTCGATCCACCGCTCGCCAGCTTAGTCAAACGGGATTCCCGGGTTTCGGTTCTCGCGACCGAAGCGAATCTAGGCTACTACGGCGGAGCCGCTTGGGGTCTGCAGAAATATCTGGAGGCTAGGGCCGTTCCGAATTGGATAGTCGTGTCGAATCCAGACATCCAGTTCGTTGGCGGCGACTTCTTTGAACGCCTCCTGACTCTGCATTCGTCCTCTCCGCCCGCAGTTGTCGCCCCGTCGATTTTTGCCCGAGAGTTGGGCGGAGACCAGAACCCTTACATGGTCGAGCGACCCTCCTGGGCCCGAATTCATTTCTACAAATGGACCTTCCGCTTCTACTTAACCTGCATCGCCTACCATCTACTGGCTCTCGCCAAGGTTCATTTAAACCGACTGTTGAGAACCAGATTGCAGCGTGAAGCAACCTCGACAGAAGCTCTGCGCTTACCCCGCGCGATCTACGCTCCGCACGGGTCTTTTGTGCTATTCCACCGGAGTTACTTCGGAGCTGGTGGGAACTTCAGGCACGGAGCTCGATTGTATGGCGAAGAGTTGTTTGTCGCCGAGAGTGCGCGGCGACTTGGGCTAAAGGTTATCTACGACCCGCGGCTCCAAGTGCTTCATCGGCGACATTCGACAACTCAAGCATTGCCGGATAGAAATATGGCCTCGTATTTGAGGGAGTCTTCGGCCTATGTAGCGGACACATTCTTCGCAAGTGCCCTCGGCGTTGAGTCGGGGAGGAAGCCGGATATCGGTTTAGCGGAGGAGAGGGATCCGAGCACGTGAAAATCTGGGTGGTTAATCACTATGCCGATCCGCCGGATGGCTTGTCCACCCGAAGCTACGATTTGGCACGGCGAATGGTGCAACGTGGGCACTCGTTAACGATTTTTGCCTCGGCGTTTAGCCATTATCACTTCCGCACGATGCGCAAGATCGGACTGGCGCGACTGTGGCGGGCCGAGAACATCGAGGGCGTTCGATTCATTTGGATTCGTACAACGCCGTATAGGATGAATGATTGGCGACGAATGCTCAATATGTTGAGCTTCGCGATGGTCAGCCTGTTAGCGGGACTCTTCGTATGGGAAAGGCCCCATGTCGTAAGTGGCGTGTCCGTTCACCCGATGGCTGCTCTGTCCGGTTACGCCTTGGCTCGACTGAAGGGTGCTCGTTTCTTTCTCGAGGTCACGGACTTATGGCCTCAGACTCTAATAGATTTCGGCCGGCTGCAACCTGACTCCATGACCGCGCGCTCAATGAGAGTCTTAGAACGCTTCCTGTTTCGGCATGCAGAGCGGATCGTGATGTTATGGAGGCACACTGATGATTATGTGGAAGCACAGGGCGTATCAAGGGAGAAGATCCTTTGGCTTCCTCATGGCGTCGAATTGGACCGGTACGGAGAACTAAGGCCGTATGCCGGCGGCACAGAAAGACCGTTCAAGGTGATGTACCTCGGTGGATTTGTAGCTTCCATGGCCATTGACAATATCCTCGCAGCGGCCGCCCTGCTAAAGCAGCGACATAGAGAGGACATACGGTTTCTGCTCGTTGGCGCCGGCACGTATCGCGACCAGCTTATTCGTCAGGCGCGCGAGGCGGACCTGGGCAATGTAGATTTCCCTCCTCCGGTCGCCAAGAAGGACATCGCCCGGGCGATGAATGAAGCTGACGCATTTATTTATGGCCTTCGTGATCTGCCCCTTTACAAATACGGTATGAGCCTAAATAAGCTGACTGACTACCTAGCCGGTGGTCGCCCAATTATCTTTTACGGAAATTCGACATACGATCCTGTCTCTGACGCTAGAGCAGGGTTCACCGTGCCACCGGACAACCCGGATGCCCTCGCGGATGCCATCGAACGACTCGTGTCGCTTAACCCGAACGAAAGAGTCGAAATGGGCCGCAGGGGACGCGAGTATTTGGTCGAGTATCACAATATCCCGAGGTTGGCTGATCGGTTCCTGCAGGCGATCGAAAGCCACTAACCTTTGAAACGGGACTACGCCACCACATTTGCGACCGCCGCCGCAGTTATCGTCAGCTATTTGCTGGTACTCCGCATAATCGCGGCGCATCTCGGGACGACCGGTTTTGGGGAATACACTCTAGCCCGTCGGACGCTTTCGGTTCTTTCCCCGCTGGCATTGCTCGGGACGGATTTGGCTATCGCGCGGTTTGTCGCTTACGCCGCGGGGAAGCATTCGGCGAGGGTTAGAAGCTACCCGCCAGCCGGCCTCGCCCTCGCGGGTCTGGCTGTGGTTCTAGTAAGTTCATTTCTCTTGATCTTCCAGGGGTTTTTTGCAGCACTACTGTTCGGGACCGCGCGATACGTAACTATTATCGTTGTCCTTCCACTACTCCTTACGGGTACAGCGTTGCATGCTACAGCCTATGCCTATCTTAGGGGCCGCCTACAGATCATCCGGGCAAATCTACTCATGATTCTCAACCAAGTTCTAGTCCCGTTAGCCGTGGTGGGACTAGTCAGTCACTCGGTGCCTTCGATCCTCTTAGCCATCGGTCTGTCGTGGACTGCGGTCTCACTTGCCTTTCTCGCTTTCATGCCAATGTCCCTGACGAACGTCGGAGGCCGCATGAACGAAGTCGCTAGGTATGGGATACCGAGGGTTCCTGGCGATTTCCTCCAGCTGGCCCTGTTTACTGCGCCAGGCATACTTGTCGCCCACATAGCGGGGATCGGCGCGGCAGGCATCGTTGCTTTTGGCGTGGCCGCACTCGGAATTGTCGGCTCGGCCCTCTCACCGATAAACTTCATCATGCTGCCGGTCGCGTCCCGACTAGCGGCGCAGGGCTCGGTCGTTCAACTGCGGAGGCAAATATTCAATACTCATCGGTTAACCATCGTAGGCCTTGTGATCGGAACCATAGCCGTTGAGATCTTGGCGCAATCCATTATCAGGCTCTACCTCGGTCCTGAATTTGTCCCAGCAACCGCCGTGCTGCGGGTCATCATTATTGGAGCACTTCCTTGGGGGCTCTACGTGACGTTGAAGAGCATCATCGATGCTCGGCATGTACGTGCATTCAACACCCGAAATATGCTGATTGCGGTCGTCAGCTTCAGTTTGGCGGCAGGCGGCCTTGGGCGAGTGTGGCCGTCTTCAACGAGCGTCGTCGTCTCGTTTGTTTTTAGTTTGTACGTCCTCGGTATCCTGACGATCCGGCAGGTCTACCTAACAACCCGGGACGGGCAAGACGTGCAACCAAACGTCGCGGATGCCGACATTAGCTCCGCGATCCAAGGCGTTTAATTGGCTCATTGTCAACCACCACCGCCACGGTTTCGCCGTTCATCGGGAGGGAGACCCGACGACGCACCGCCAATTCAGTCCGCAATCTATTGGACGATAAGTCACTTCTAGGTCCGTCTTGGACGCCAAGATAGGGCAATCTAAGGGCGTCCGTGATAGCAGTGGAGAATGATTGCGGTGAAGTCGGCGCCTAACTGCTATCTGTGCGGCTCGCCCGGAAGACCACTCTACTCGGGTCTGACCGATCGCCGCTACGGAGTCGAGGGTCGCTGGTCAATGAGCGAATGCCCCAGCAGATCGTGCGGCCTCATTTGGCTCGATCCGATGCCATTTCAGTCCGATATTGGTAGGGCCTACCAAAGCTACCATACACACGAGACTTCTGCTCCGAACCCCTTTCTACGGCTTCACGAAGCCATCGGTGAGGCTTACGTCCGTCGGCGCTACGGTTATTCGCGAAGGGATGGTTTGTTGCTCTATCTACTCGCACTCCTGAATCCAGGTGGACTTGCCGAGTTTGGTCGGAGTGTCGTGTATCTAGACGCGCCGAAGGCTGGCGGAAAGCTTCTAGATGTCGGTTGCGGCAATGGCGCCCTGCTTTTGCGGATGAAGCGACTCGGGTGGGACGTTCGCGGCGTCGAGCCGGACGCGGTGGCTAACGATATTGCGCGCTCCAAGGGGTTGGACGTTTACCAGGGCGACCTGCAGTCAGCCGCGTACGAATCCCAAACCTTCAATGCGATCTGCATGAGTCATGTCATTGAACACGTTCACGATCCGATTGGCCTTCTGGCTGAGTGTCGTCGCATCCTTAAGCCGGGAGGTATTCTGGTCGCGATTACCCCAAACGCTGCGAGTCTGGGTCATCGTCTGGCTCAGAACACGTGGTTCGCGCTCGACCCTCCGCGCCATCTCATGATCTTCAAAGCTAGCAATTTGGGCCGAATAGCCGACAGCGGAGGGTTCGCGGTCGCGCAGCTTCGGAGTACTGCGACGGGAGCTCGGGGCATTTGGCGGAGGAGCCGGCCAGACCACGGGAGTACGGGCCTGATTTTTCAACTTCGGGAGCGGATTGCAATCCTGCTCGGCCATGAGATCGGCGAGGAGCTGGTGCTCATGGCTCATCCGAGACCGGTCTAACGGCTAAGCCGATCTAGAGCCCCCCAGCAAGGGCTGAAGGAATCGTTGCCTGGCGGGAATTGCGCTGCTCACCCGGCGAGCTAGCTTTGGAGCCGTCATGGTACGGGCTTGTTATCCGCAAAACCTGGGATCCTCCAGGTTGTCGGATGGTTGGCTAGTGACCGTCATTTTGGACGCGTCCCACGATGTACCTATTAGCCGTTTTACCGAACCTCCAAGTGCCACGAGCTAGGGCGATGCTGGGGCGATGAACCCGTCAAGGGTCACCCAAGTGGCCGTAGACGCGGCGTTCTTGACGCCGGAGATGCTCACGCTGATGCTGTGACTGCCAGCGGAAACCACGTAGTAAGTCTGCTGTTGGAAAGTCTGGATGGCGGCGTAAGTATCGAGCTGGTCCACGACGGTGTGGTCGATGCTTATCGTTGCGATTCCGCCATTGACATCCTTCAGGTACATCACGCCCACGTAGGGGCCGCTAAATGAGAGCGTTGCGTTCGCCGCCGTTTGGGCACTGTAATGGGCGGTTCCACCAGAGTTGGCCGGGTTGGACCAGATCATCCACGTCCCCGAGTAACCAACTGACACGCTATTGTCCTCGAACACGGTGCCTGCTGGTAGGCCGGTCTGGGCGACGAAGGCGTCGACCGTGATCCAGGTGTACGCGGAAGCGGGGTTCTTTGTACCCGAGACGCGCACCGTGATGCGGTGGGGTCCGTCGGTCACGGCGTAGAACTTCTGCTGCTGGAAAGTTTGGACGGGCGCGTAAGTATCTAGCTGGTCCATCGCAGCGCCGTCGATGCTTATTGTCGCGATCCCGCCATTGACATCCTTCAAGTACGTCACCCCTACGTACGGGCCGCTGAAGTAGAGCGTCGTGCTGGCGCCTGCCTGGGCGCTATAGTGCGTAGTTCCGCCAGAGTTCCCGGGGTTGGACCAGACTGCCCAGGTACCCGAGTAGGTCACCAACGTGCTGCTGTCCTCAAAAGTGGTGCCCGGCGGTAGGACGACCGGGGTTACGAATGCGTCGAACGTGATCCATGTGTATGCCGACGAGGGGTTCTTGGAACCCGAGACGCGCACCGCAAGGCTGTGGGGACCGTTGGCCACCGCGTAATACTTCTGCTGCTGGAAAGTCTGGACTGCGGCGAAAGTATCGAGCTGGTCAACCGCAGTGCCGTCGATCGTTATCGTCGCGATCCCACCATTGAAGTCCTTGAGATACGTCACCCCCACGTTGGGACCACTGAAGAATAGCGTCGCGCTGGCCCCCGTCTGGGCGCTGTAGTGGGCGGTACTGCCAGAGTTCGCTTGGTTTGACCAGACTCCCCAGCTCCCCGCGTAGGTCACCGACGAGCTGCTGTCCTCGATTGTAGATCCGGCGTACGGGATGACCGAATTTGAAGGAGACGAGGCTGGCCCTGTTCCGTTGGCATTGCTGGCAACCACGGTGAACGTATAGGACGTACCTGCCGTAAGGCCTTTCACCGTGACCCATGTATCCGTGCCACTCGCACTTGCGGAGAAACCGCCAGGGGATGAGGTAACGGTGTACTTGTTAACTGAACTTCCACCGTTCGAGCTCGGGGCAGTCCATGAAACGGTCGCGGCGCCACTGCCCGCAGTCGCAACAACCCCCGTTGGCACGCCTGGTAGGCCGCAGCTTGGGAACTTGAACGAGCCGACGCGGGTCTGCCAGCCGGCCGTGCTTGTGGCGGTGTAGTACTCCTGCGTGTACCAGAAGGTGCAGTCGTCCGTTGGGTCGACCGCCATCATGCTGTAATCGCCCCAGCGGTTGAAGCTCGACGTTTGAGAGCCCGAGCCCTCAATGAGCGTCGCTTCTCCCTCAGGTAGGGTCGCGAGAGTGTCGCCGGCTAACCGACCGGTGTAGCGGATCGACGGCGACACATTGGAGCTCGAGACGCTGTAGCCAAGCGCGATATCGCCGGCCTGGTCCATCGCGATGCTGCCCATCCAGCGGCTATCGGTACCTGGCGCGTAAGTGCTCTGTTGGTAGATCGTTGGCGTGGTTGAGAGGTTGCGGATCTCATACCAGCGGACGGCTGCCTGGTTGTTGCCCGCCCCGACGCCTACGGTGTGGTTGGCCACCAACGATTCGTGGCCGTCCGCGAACCGCCGGTACTGCAGACGGTTCATCAAACGGTCGCTAACCGCGTCCAGCCCCTGACTGGTGCCGGGCTGCTGAATGCAGCTGCGTAAGCCGTTACACATGTCCCAGAAATAGGTAGCCACCGGCAAGTTGAAGTCCGGTGTGTGAGAACTCGTCAGCCCGAACGTCGAGTTCGCGGGCGTTGCAAAGTCGACATGGAATTTCCAAAGTTGGAAGGTGCTGCCCGACGGTGATGCGTTCGTGTCGATTGCGCCGAAGTAGTTGGGCGCACCGCTCGGCGGCAGGATTGAACCATCCAGGTCAGAGGGAAGCGAGCCGCCGTAGGCGGCGCCGAGGGGACCAAACCCGATGGCGGTGGCGGCCTGACCGTTCAGCATCTTGGCTCGATCGAAAGCCAGAGCCCCGCCGCCAACAAAAGTGTTGCCACTGAAAAAGTTGACCGTCATGTAGTAGCCATCCGGCCAGACCGCCAACTTCGGGTAGTCGGGGAAGTAGGTGTTGCTTATCGTCCAGGCGTAGCGGTAATAGGTCCCCGTTGGATCACCGGTGGTTGATATGGCGAAGCACTGGACGAACGGCGCGACTAGGTTGTTGCGCCGGTCGACCGTGAAGGCGAACTGGGTGAAGATCCAGCGGTTGGCCATTCGGTCGTAGCGCACGACCGGATCGCCTTGATTTGTGGTCTCGCACACACCGCCGAAGCCAGACCACAGCGTGTTTCCCGGACTCGGGCCGAGTAGAGAACCACCGGTCCGGTCGAAGACCTGGTAATGAAGGTTGACCCACTGCACATAGTTGTTGGGACCGACATCGCCGTTGGTATCGGGAGGGAGGACCCCATCGATGTTGTTGATCCCTTCGAAGTTCGTGCTCGTCGACGGCATCGCAGCGGCACCGGTACTGGTCTGGATCGAATTGGGCGCCGTCGGAAGTTTGGTGCCCGATTGCCCGGGACGCAGCGGACGGTGCGACTGGTTCCCCTTGCCGCTCGGCGCGACCGGGCTGGCCTGCATCGTTCGGAGGGCCGGCGATGTGTCGTTCTTGAGCGACTGGATGACGGTGGGAGTGCTCGGGGCAGCCGCGATTGCCGGAAGGCCCAAAAGGGCCTGTCCGAGCAGGAGGCAGAGGGCCAGGATCGATCCGAAGAGCCGCAACCTCGGTAGTGTCGGGCCCAGGCACTCAGATGTCAATTCAGGGAGCGGCCCTGAAGATGTGGGCCTTGGGCTTAAGGGAACATAGGTTCGGTTGCTCGTTAAGAGAAGTTAATCTTTGGTGAGCTTGCGACGCCTGACTGCTTGACTGGGACTGGACCCAAGCGTAATCTCCTTGTATGAGGGGCGTACGGGGGCTTTATAGGCTGCTAGTTGTCGCGATCTGTTTGGCGACGCTGGTGTTGGTGGCAGCAGTCGGCGCAGCGGCTGCGTCCGGAACTCTGGGTTCGAGCAAGGCGGCCACCGCGGTTGTCAAGGTTCTCGACAATGGCAAGCACAAGGGGGAGTGCCATCCTCCCGGTCTCAGCAAGCATCATCACAAGCACGGCACGCCCGGGCACAAGAATCATCCCTGCGGGGAAGACGAAGACGGAGACGATTCCGACTAGCTGACTCAGCTGGCCCTTGGACTAACAACGTCGCAATCCGCCAGATCGGCGGAGCGCACCCCCGCGAGCGATCCCATTGTTCGGTGGGTCCTCAGAGGCGCTGCCTTTCTCCTACCTCTGGCGTTCGTGCCTAACATCGTCGACGAGTTCGTCCTGCCGAAACTGCTGCTAGCGAGGCTGCTCGTCGCAGTCCTCATGGTCCTGTTAGTCGTCGGTTGGTTCCGCGTTGGGGTGGTGACTTGGAGGCGGACGCCGCTTGATCTCCCCCTCCTGGCATTCATAGGTTCGGCCTTGTTGTCGACGATCTTTGCGGTGAACCGCAACGTCGCCGTTTTCGGCACGTACGATCGCTGGGAAGGTCTACTCACCATCGTCACTTACGGCCTCGTTTTCTGGCTAGCTGTGCAGTTACTTGCCGGAGAGCCCGATGCCCGTGGCCTAACTTGGAGCCTCCTTTGCAGTGGCTACGTAATCGCAGCCGTCGCGATCCTCCAGTCGACATTCGGGCTGCTCGGCGGAGGCTACTTCGTCGTCGCCGGAACTAACGTCATCCGGCCCGACTCCACACTGGCAAATCCGGACTTTTTAGGCATCTTCCTCGCGATGCTGCTCCCTGTGGCAATTTCCAAAGTGCTGAGTCAGAGGCCAGCCCTCACGCGAGTTCTTGCCGTCAACCTCGTGGTCGTGCTTTTTATCGGGCTACTCGCAACGTTCACTCGGGCTGCCTGGATCGGCGCAGTCCTAGGTGCGGTGGTCGTTTTGGTGCTGCGGCGCGGCCGCTTCCGAGTCTGGCCACTCGTCATATCCGCGTCGCTGATCGTAGGGGCTTTTGCAGTTCTTATCGCGGTGGCCGCCCGGCCTTCGGCCGCCCAGCCCGGGGTCGCGCAAGCCCTCTTCGCGCGTGTCGTCTCGATTGCCGATCCTAGCTCGCGTGGGCAGGCTTTACGGATATCGGTCTGGGGTGACACCCTGCCACTGATCGCCGACAGACCCATTGTCGGCTACGGTCCTGACACCTTCGGCTTGGTCTACCCCAACTACCAGACGACAACGCGTGAAGCGGTTCTCTGGGATAAGCCTCACCAGGATGCCCTTGGCGTCGCGGCGTCGCAAGGCATCATCGGCTTGTTTGCTTACATCTGGATCCTTCTCGCCTTTGTCCGGGCGTTCTGGAAGGGTCGCTACCAGCGCGGCGCCGTCGGGCTGTTCGCCGGCTGGGTCGCCTACGTGATCTCCATTCAGGCCGACTTCTCCTGGATACCGACGTCGTTCCCCTTCTGGCTCTTCGGAGCCGCGGCGATCGTTACGTGGGCGCCTAACCTCAACATGGTGCGGGTCGCCGAGTTTCCTCGGAGGATCGCGGTGCCTTCCCTTGCTGCAGGGACACTTGTCCTCCTTTTGCTGATGATCCCGGCCGTCGTCATGCCATACTTCGCCGACGCCGACTACTACGCGACCCAGGCGGCTGCCGACCTGGGCCAGGCCCGCGGAACGATTGCGCAGGCACGCAGCCTTGCCCCGTATGAGGCTACGTATGCCGTCGAGGCTGGAAACTACGCCCTGAACCTCGACCAGAATGGGAACCCTGCCTCAAATGCCGACTGGACGGCGGCTCAAGAGGCTTACCAGACTGCGGCTCGTCTGGGCAGCTACAGCCCGGAGATGTTCCGGGAGCTTGCGATCATCGATGATCACCTGGGCGACCATGCTGGCGCCGTCGCTGCCGCCCGCCGCGCGCTGGAACTAGATCGCTACGACACCAACAGCCAGCAACTGGTAAAGAGGCTCACCAGCCAGTAACGGAGCCCTCGGTCCTAGTTTTTCGTTAGCTCTATTGCGGCGCGCGCGCGGCTGATGTCATCCACGCCGATCACCACTCGCGTCTCGGTCGCCAGGTAGACGAACCGTAGGTTGACGCCCGCTTCGGCGAGCCGCTGCATGACCATGGATAGCTCTCCGGGACGGTCCGACATAGGCATGACCAGCACCTCGAGCTCTCCTTCGATCGTGTAGCCGCCGGCGCGAAGCGCCGACCGAGCGGCGCTCGGATCGCGCGAGAGTACGTGGACAATGCCGCCGACCTCAGTCAGGCCCTCGATGTTGACGCCGGAGCGGCTCAATGTCTCAACGACCTTGGCAAGCTCGCCAGGACGATCCGCCGCCAGCCGTACTGTCAGATCGCGGCCCATCGGGAGCCAATTGTACGTAAGCGGCATTGGACAGGGAAGCGGACGCGCGTTGACGAAGCAAGCCGAGGATTTCCAACATGCTTCGGCAAGTTGCCGAGCTGAAGATCCCGATCACCTGCATTCCTTCCTGCCATCGCCGGCCAGCGTGCCTGGCGGCGCCGCCCTGCCCTTCCCCGCGAGCGGGGGAGGGGGATGGACCGAGTCAGGCTGCGGCATGGTGGCTACTCGGCACGATGATCCCGCTGGCTCGGCGTACCCAGAGCACATCATCGGCCATTGCGACCGTCGCCAAGGACTCTTGATTACGATGCTTCTTCAGGTCGTTCATGATTCTGAGCACGTGCTTTCCGAGCTCCAGCGGGTCGACGCGATAGGGCTCCCATTTATCGCGGGTCCGCCTCTCCATATTGGCCGTCATCTGGAACCACCAGAACGCCCCCTTGCGCTCGGGGTCGGCAATCTTGTGGAACACGCTGGAAGGAATGAAGAAAACGGGGTCCGCAAATCGCATCAGCTCGATATCGAGCTGTGCAATGAAGTACCAGAAGTAGGGATTGTTGACAATCCGCGTCGCCCGGACAGGGAACTGGCAATGCATATATCGGGCGTGCCCTCCACGACGCCCGAGATTCCGAACACTCTTCACCTGGGCTGCGAGGCCGAAGCCGTACTGGCCGTGGACGTGGATCTCGTAGTCCCTCCGCTCGTCGTCCGTTAGAGGGGCGGCGACTTCTATCCGACCGCCACTACCCAGCATGAGGAGCTTGGCGAACTCCTGTTGGACGATAAGACCCTGCTGAACCAGGCTGATCGGCATGATGGGTTCAACGCCAGCGGCGCCAAAGTCCGTCGCTCTCCGACGACACGCCGTTGCAAAGTTCCGGCGCCTAGTGACTTTGGCAGCGGGCCGGAGGCTTAGGCGCACGGGCCCGCCAGGTTGCGGTCGCCGCTTCGCGGCAATACGCCGAGCTCGGCTGCGCGGCCATCCGCGGTCACCAGGCAGAGGTCGTACCCGGCCATGAGCCAGAACCCGTGCGTATCGGCAAGGGCGCCGGTGACGTGGAAACCGTCGGGAGCAATTTGTCTTGCGACTCCGGGGGACGTCACGATCCAGGCGCCGCCGGCGGTACTCCCCGGTACGTTGTAGTTGGGTCCGCCGCTCACGATCGCGTGGCCTTGCAGGTCGAAACCGATCGGGTTAAGCGCCTTGGCGGCGACCGTGAACCAAATCGTGACGGCCCGGATGGCCAGATCCAAGCGCGCCAACCCGCCCGACTTTGGATCACCGGCCCAGGCCGCGTCCGATCCGATCAAGGTCCAGAGGTGCTGGGTTATCCCGGCTGAGGGATTGGATTGGTCCGGGTCGGGAGCCACAATTTGGTGAACGGCGCCGGTCGCAGGGTCCATGGTCCAAAGACCGCCGCTATCACTGCCACATCCTTCATAACAGGGATGAATCATGTAGACGAGCTGATTCTGGAGGGCAACAACCGACCAGAATGTGGAGCCGTCGATCTGCGGCTATCGCAGGGTCCGGCGAAGAAAATCTGCACGCGAACATCAAGGAGGAAGAGCAGGAATAAGGTCGCCGCCGTCCCTCCAGGCGCGAGCGCTGAGACGAGATCGGTTGAGCTCGAGCTGAGCCCCGACCTCGGTCGACTACCTGCCGGCGGGCCAGATGTCGGCGGTGGCGACCACCATCGTAAGGACAGCGCCAAGCACTAAAGCGAGGCGAAACCGCAGCATCTGAACTCCTCCCTTGCACTCCGTTGAATTGACCTCAGCGGCCGAAACGTAACACCCGCTGTATTCGTTGTCAATAAAGGCTTGCCAACCCGGTTTATCTGTATAAAACTTGGGTGGGCACACTATGGACCGGGGAGGGACCATGAATGCATCCGTAGGGGCGCGGCTCCGTGAAGCGCGACTGGCGAGCGGTCTGACACAGGAGGAGCTCGGCCGGGGCGTGGCCACGAAGGGCTTCATCAGCCTCATCGAGCGGGGGCGGGCGACCCCGTCGCTTCCCAAATTACGGGTTCTGGCCGATCGCCTTGGACGACCGATCTCGTTCTTCTTCGTGGAGGCGCCCGACCAGGATTTGAGCTACCTCCTCAAAGCCGCCGAGCTTGCCATCAGGGCGAGCGAGCCGCAGCGATCGCTTACCCTGCTCGATGAAGCGGCCGGCTTCCCCTGCACGGCGAACGAACGTGCGGAACTGCAGCGCTTGCGCGGCATGGCGCTCAGCGAACTGGGGCATCGGGCTGAGGCCTTGACGTCGCTTCAGGAGGCGTCGGCCGGAGCGCCGACCGACGACGCCGAACTCAGTGCCAGGATCTACGCCGAGCTCGGGTATGTGCTCGGCCTCGAAGAGCAGTTCAACGCCGCCGCCGAGGCCAATCTTCGGTCGCTGGCCTGGCTCGATAAGGAGACAGCGGCGAGCCCGGACCTACGGGCGTGGGTGTTGACGAATCTGGCGGGGAACTGCTACAGCCTCGGACAGAACATCCAGGCGGCGGCGCACCTCGAGCGGGCCCTGGACGCGGCCACCGATTCCGAAAGCCTGCTCCGCATGGCGAAAGCCCATATGGCGATGGGTATCACTGCCCGGGCAAGCGGCGATCTGCAGGCTGCGCTTCAGCACTGCGACCGGGCCCTCGAGCTTCACCGCCGAATTGGCGAGGAGCGTGTCGCCAACCAGATCTTCAACAACCTTGGCGATGTTTACTTTGCGGCGGGGCGGCTGGCTGAAGCCAGGGCCGCCCAGGAGCGCTGCCTGCAACGGGCGGTCGAGCTCAACGATCAGGTCGCCGTTGCGGCCGCAGCCGGGGAACTTGCCCGCTACGCGGCCGGGGAGAAGTCGTATAACGACGCCGTTCGCCTGGCGCAGCGCGGGCTCGCCGCGGCGATAACCGCCGGCCATCACCTCAGGCAAGCCCTCTGCCTGGCAATCGAGGGCACCGCGCGCGAAGGTCTCGGGCAGCATGGCCAGGCGGATCGCCGTTTTCGGCAAGCGCTTCGTCTGCTGAAAGAGCGGGGGGCGGCCGCCAAACTCGCGGAAGTCTGCGCCATGTACAGCAAGGTTTTGAGTGGGCGAGGCGAGCACCGGCGAGCGCTGGCGTTCATGCAGATGGCGTTCCAGCGTAACTTCGATCAGCTCGAACGCCACCTCCTGACGCACGGCAGATCCGAGAGCGGAGGTGACGCCGGGGGAACCTAGCAACCCTCAATCTTCAGGAGTAGAGCGCGGGTCGTGTTGAACCAGGGGGAGCGTGGTGTCGAGTCGGCGGCAGATCGAATTGGGGGCGGCGGCGACGGAGACGGGCGAGAGCCCGCCTGTTTTCATCTGCATGCTGGGCTCGTTCCGACTGCTCCGCACCGGGGAACTTCTCACCGTGCGGCCCGGTGGAAAGCACGAAGCGTTTCTCACAACGCTGGCGCTGCACGCCACGAGCCGCCTATCCCGCGAGACCCTCCTCGAAACACTCTGGCCCGATACGACCTTCGCGCTGGCGGTGCAGTCGCTCAACAGCCTCGTCTACAGCCTGGGAAAAATGCTGAGCGAGGCGATCGGCGGGGAGGCGCCTGTCCTTCATCCTGACGGTTCATACCAGCTGAACCTTGCCGCCGGCGTGGGCGTCGATACGCTGTCGTTCGAACGCTTCGCGCGGGCTGGGGAGGAGCATTCACGAGGCGGCCATGAGGACGCGGCGGCTACCGCCTATCAGCGGGCGGTCGAGCTCTATACGGGAGACCTCTACGCTGCCGGCGACGCCCACGCGGTCGTCGAGCGAGAACGCCTTCGGGCGGTCTTTCACACGCTCCTCGCCCGGCTCGCGGAGCGCTACTTCACGGAAAGCGATTACCCGACCGCGCTCGACTATTCGCTCCGGGTCCTCGCCAGCGACCCGACCCGGGAAGACGCCTACCGACTGGCCATGAAGTGTTACGTGCGCCGTGGCGAGCGGGCGCAAGCCCTCCGCCAGTATCGCCTCTGCGAGCGCATTCTTCGCGCCGAGTTCGATGCCAGGCCCGAACCGGCCACGCTGGCGCTCTTCGAGCGCGTCCGTCACGACCCCGGGAGCGTTTAGGAGCGCCTCAGCCGAACATCAGCTGACCCTCATCCGATCCTGAGCCCGTCCTGATCCAATCCTGATTCCAACCTGATCCCACCGTCAGCGCGACTAAATTCGCACTTCACGATTGCGTCATGACGGGGTGATATACCGAGCCGACCAGCCAAGGGGTTGGCCGGGGAAGCCGATCGTTGTTGCGAGGGAGGAGCTCGGTCTATGCCAGCCACACTCACCTATCCAGGTGTCTACGTCGAGGAAATCCCCAGTGGCGTCCGGACGATCGTCGGGGTGCCGACGTCCGTCGCGGCGTTCATCGGTAGAGCGCTGCGCGGACCCGTGAACGAGGCGTTCGTTGTGAACAACTTCGGCGACTTCGAGCGGAGCTTTGGCGGCCTCGGTACCGACTATCCGATGAGCTACGCGGTCAACGACTTTTTCCTCAACGGCGGCGGACAGGCCGTGATCGTGCGGCTCTTTGTGGCGGCGGCGGGCGCCACGGGCGTGGCGACGTTGCCAACTGGTGTTCTGAACCTGGTTGCGGCCAGCCCCGGGACCTGGGGGAACAAGCTCAAGGCGACCATCGACTACAAGGGAATCACCGACGCCATCGCGCAGCGGTACGACCCGACCTTTGTGGCCGGTGACCTGTTCAACCTAACCGTGCAGGATACGCAGCCAAACGGTCCGTCGGAAGTCTTTCGCAACCTCAGCGTCAAGGATGGCCCGCGGAGGGTTGACCGGGTCCTCGAGGGCTCAGCACTGGTCCGTCTCGCCAGGAACGCGGCGGGCGGCCCGGACCTGCCCGCCGCCATCCCGGCCGACGGCGCGACCGCACCTGGAGCGGGCGGGGCCGACAGCGCCGCCTTGACCGATGCTGCCATTGAGGGCGACGAGAATCTGAAAACCGGCATCTTCGCCCTCGTCAACGCCGACATCTTCAACCTTCTATGTATCCCGCCGGATATCCGCTCCGGCGATACCTCGCCGGCGGTCTACCAGGCGGCCACGGCCTTCTGCGTCAAGCATCGGGCGATGTTGATCGTTGACCCGGTCGCGGCCTGGAGCTCGAACGCAACCCCGGCCGGCATGGGGGTCGCCGAACTCGGCACCCTGGGCATCGCCGGGACCGGCGCTCGAAATGCTGCCCTGTATTTCCCGCGTGTCATCGAGAGCGACCCGCTGCGTCAGGGTCAGCTCGACACGTTTGTGCCATGCGGCATGGTGGCCGGGATCATCGCCCGAACTGACAACGATCGAGGCGTGTGGAAAGCCCCAGCGGGCCTTGACGCGGCGCTTGTCGGCGTGCAGGGGCTGGAGGCCAACCTTACTGACGACGAGAACGGCCAGCTCAATCCGCTTGGGATCAACTGCCTCAGGAACTTCCCCATCACCGGGCGTGTCGTCTGGGGCGCGCGCACCTTACGAGGTGCGGATCAGGAAGCGGATGAATACAAGTACGTCCCGGTTCGCCGGGTGGCTCTCTACATCGAGGAGAGCCTCTATCGAGGCACCAAATGGGTCGTGTTCGAGCCAAATGATGAGCCGCTCTGGTCGCAGATCCGCCTCAATGTCGGCGTCTTCATGCACAACCTTTTCCGCAAAGGGGCCTTCGAGGGCGCGTCGCCAAGCGAGGCCTACTTCGTGCGTTGCGACAAGTTCACGACCACGCAGGCGGACATCGACCTGGGCATCGTCAACATAATCGTGGGCTTCGCCCCGCTCAAACCGGCGGAATTCGTGGTCATCCAGATCCAGCAGATCGCTGGCCAGCTGGCCGTCTAGGAGGAGAGCCATGGCCGAGTTCACCCAAAATCCACTTCGTCTCGACCCCTACAAAAACTTCAAGTTCCGCGTGAAGTGGGACGGCAATTACGTCGCGGGGATCAGCAAGGTCGGCGGGCTCAAGCGCACCACCGAGGTCGTCAAACACCGCGACGGCGGCGACAGCAGTTCCAGCCGCAAGTCTCCCGGGCGCACGGAGTACGACCCGATCACGCTCGAGCGGGGGGTGACCCATGACGCCGAGTTCGAGAATTGGGCGAACCGTGTCCACAACTTCACTGCCAAGCCGGGAAAAGGGAAGGAGATGTCCCTCGGCGACTTCCGCAAGGAGCTCATCCTCGAGGTTTGGAACGAGGCGGGCCAGGTCCAAATCCAGTACCTGATCCATCGGTGCTGGGTGTCGGAGTTCCAGGCGATGCCCGACCTCGACGCCAACGCCAACGCCGTGGCCATCCAGCATATCAAGCTCGAGAACGAGGGCTGGGAACTGGATCCGTCCGTGACCGAGCAGAAAGAGCCCGAGAAGACTCCGGTCTGAGCCCATGCGCCCGCTTACCGCGGCCGGGCTCCTCCACGTGTGGGAACGCGGACAGGCCCAGCGGCCGTTCGACCGCGCCGTCACCTTGCTGGCCGCCGGGCTGCCGGATCAGTCGCCGGAGGCTCTGGCCGGTCTTCCGATCGGGCAGCGAGACGCCGGGCTCTTCGCGCTGCGGGAGCAATCGATGGGAGGCCAGCTCCAGGCCTTTGCCGAGTGCCCCGCGTGCAAGGCGGAGCTCGCCTTTACGCTCCGGACAGAGGACCTCAAAAACCGCGATTCGGTCGATGGGCCGGTCGGCCCCGGTCAGGTGAGTCGGGATGGAATCTCCGCCAGCTTTCGCCTGCCATCGTCCCTCGACTTCGTCGACCTGCCGGCGACGACGGATGCGGCTGCCATCCGTGCGCGGCTGGCCCGGCGATGCGTGATTGACGCGCACCGCGACGGCAGGCCCATCGATGCGGGCGAACTGCCAGCCGAGCTGATCGATGCGATCTCGGAAGCGATGGCCCAGCGGGACCCGCAGGCGGAGATCGTGATCAGCCTATCCTGCCCCGAATGCGAGCATCCCTGGTCCGACCTCTTCGATATCGGCGCCTTTTTCTGGAGCGAAATCACCGTCATGGCAAGGCGGCTGCTCGTGGACGTCGACGCGCTCGCACGCCGTTACGGCTGGACGGAGGCCGACATCCTGGCGATGGCGCCCTGGCGCCGTCACGCCTACCTGCAGCTCGGGAGCGCATGAGCGACTACCTCGGGATGCTGGCGGCGCGTTATCTCAACCAGGGTGGCTCGATCCGTCCAGAGCCCGTCTCTAGGTATGAGCCACCACCTCCGAACTGGGACCTGGCCGTGGATGCGCAGGGTGAGTCTCCGATTTCCTCCATCGCTGCTTCCGACGCTTCGTTTGCCTCGCCCTCTGGAGAAGGACTGGGTGAGGGCCTGCTCCCACTGCTTCCTCCGGCTTCGGAGGCCCCCTCAATCCCTGCGCGCTCTCGGGAAGCCTCCTTCACCCCCTCCACCTCGCGGGGAGCGTCCCTCGCCCGCTCCCCCTCCGGGGAGGGTTCGTCGATCCGCTCCCCCGCCAGCGGAGACTCGACAATTCCCTCGCGCATTAGGGGAGTGCAGGTCGGAGTCGCCGAGACAACCGCGCAGACGCCGCCGGTCGATGGCGCGCCGTTACGTCCATCCCCGACCGGTGAGGCCTCATCGATCATCGTCCCCACTGGGACGGGGCACCGCGAGCACGGTCGAGACGTTCGGGCCGAGCCGCCGATCGTCGGGCGCGAAGTCGAAACCGTGGCAGGCACTCCACCCCCGCAGCCGCTTCATCCAATCGCGGCTCCACGCGTCGTACACGCGGGATCCGCACGCGCGCCGTCCCGAAGCCTCGCCGAGGGAATTCAGCAACGAATGGAGCCTCCCCCGAAAGCCATACCGTCGTCGCCGCGAACGGTAGCCGCCCCTTGGGCGAGCCTTCCCTTGATCAGGGAGGAGACGACCGAGCCCCCATCGCTGCGGGTCGTCCCCACCCTGGCGCTTCCCCAACCGGGGCTCGGACACAAGGACACGCATGCCCCTACCCTGCCATCGCCGAGAAGTGGAGCAACCGTGGCGGCTGCGACGGGTCGGGACACACGCCCCGACGAGCAACCGATCATCGAGATCTCGATCGACGAGATCAATATCCGTGCAGCGCCGCCGCCGCCCGCACCAGCCACGCCGCGACGCGAGCGGCTGCGCCATCCGCCGATGAGTCTCGACGATTACCTGCGCCGCCGGTCGGCGAGCCGATGAGCAATCCCATGGCGATCGCCGCCGTCACCGCGACCGTTCGCAACATGCTGCTGCAGGACGTGACGAGCGATCCGGACCTGGCCGACACCACGGTCACGACGCAGGCGCCCGATCGCGCACGTGGGACGCTGACGTCGAACCAGTTGAACCTCTTTCTCTACCAGACCATGCTGAGCGCTGCCTGGCGAAACATCGACGTCCCGCAGTCGGTCAATCGGGGTGAACGCGGCTTTCCGGCGCTCGGGCTCAACCTCTACTACCTGATGACGGCGTACGGCCGCGACAACGACGACGTCTTCGGGCACCGGGTGCTGGGGCGCGCGATGCGGTTGCTCCACGATCACCCGTTGCTTGGGCCAGATGAGATCAAGAGCGCGCTGCTGAGCAACGACCTGTGGCAGCAGCTCGAGCGGGTTCGGATCACCCCGCAGCCGCTGACGGTGGACGAGATGTCGAAGCTCTGGACCATTTTCCAGACGCAGTACCGGATTTCCGCCGCCTACGAGGTCGCGGTCGTGCTGATCGAGAGCCGGCGGCCGATCCCGCGACCGTTGCCGGTGCTGACGCGCGGTGTCGGCGACGTGGGGGTGATCGTCCAGCCGGATCTCACGCCACCGTTCCCGACCATCCTTTCGGTGCTGACGCCCAACCAGCAGCTCAGCGCGCGGTTGGGTGACCAGCTGGTCATCACGGGGCACCACCTCGACGGGGCCGCCACCGTCGTCTTCGTCAACCCGCTGGCCGGAGGGATCAACGTGGCCCCGCTGGCCGGGGGGACGGCAAAGACGGTGACCATCCCGATCCCGAATGACCCCGTCAACTGGCCGGCCGGACTCTACGTCATGAGCGCCGTCATCCAGCATGCCGGGGAGCCGGACCGATTGACGAATGAAGCCCCCGTCCTGCTGGCGCCTCGCATCCAGAACATCGCGCCCAACCCGGCGGCGCGCGACCTCACCGGAAGCGTGACCCTGCAAATCACCTGCAGTCCTGAGGTCCGGCCGTCGCAGCGGGCGTCGCTCCTGATCGACGACCGCGAGGTCCTGGCGCAAGCCGTCGCCGCCCAGACAAATTTGCTCACGTTTCCGATTCCGCACGCGCCCGCCGGTTCGCACTTCCTTCGGCTCCGTGTCGACGGCGTGGAGAGCTGGCTAGTCGACCGCACGCAGGTGCCGCCGGTCTTCGATCCCACGCAGCGGGTGACCATCACATGAGCGTCGAACCGTCCTGGGAAGACCGCAACGGCCAGTTTCTGTCGGCGGCGCTGCGCTGGCTGCGCGCTTTGCTAGGGCGCCAGGTCCAGACCGCCGTGCCCGGATCGGTCGATGAAGAGCTCGACCGCGCGATCGCCGAGATGGCGGAGCTGGCGGCCGGCATGGAGCCACCCCCGGCCCTCGCCATCCTCGCCACACGCTTCGGTCTCTCGCGATTCGAGGAGGAAATCCTCCTCCTATGCGCGGCGATGGAGCTCGATACACGGATCGCCGGCCTCTGCGCACAGGCCCAGGGTGACGCATCGCGACCATATCCGACGTTCGCGCTCGCGCTCACGGTGTTCGCGGATGGCGCCTGGGACGCCCTCTCACCGGAACGGCCTCTGCGCTACTGGCGGTTGCTCGAGATCAACCAGGCACCCGGACAGCCGCTGACGGGCAGCGCGCTTCGCGCCGATGAGCGGATCGTCAATTTCCTCAAAGGCCTCAACGTCCTCGATGAGCGCCTCTCGCCGATGCTCCTTGCCGTCGGTGACGCCGAGCTGGATCCGTCATTGCCCGCGTCCACGGAGGCCACGGTAGCCCGTGTAGTGCAATTACTGCAACAACACGGGCGGCCGGATCGGGCACCCGTCGTCCAACTGGTCGGGGCGGACGCGGACAGCAAGACCCTGGTGGCGCAGCACGTCGCCGCACGCGCGGACCTCGACCTCTATCGCCTGCCCACCGGGCTGCTGCCCGACCAGGTTGGGGAGCTCGAGACGCTTTCCCGGCTGTGGCATCGCGAAACACTGTTGCGTCCGGTGTGCCTGTACCTCGACGGCGACGAGATCGAGGGACCGACCCAGCAGGAGACGCAACGCGTCGATCGGTTCCTCAGCCGCGCAGCCGGGATCACCATGCTCGCCGTGCGAGAAAGCTGGCCGGTGGGGCGTCCCGGCACGGTCGTCGACGTCCACCGGCCAACGCCTGCAGAGCAAAAGGCCGCCTGGACTGCGGCTCTGGGCTTGGGCGCGGGCGAGGCGCCGGCGCTCCTCGCCGGCCAGTTCGACCTCAGCCTCAAGGTAATCGACGACATCGCGAGGGGCGTCCCGGCCGATCCACAAGACCTGTGGGACGCTTGCCTGGCACAGGCGCGTCCCCGGATGGAATCACTGGCCGAGCGGCTGGAACCCAAAGCCACCTGGGCCGACATCGTCCTGCCGGCGGCGGAGCTCAAACTCCTCACCCAACTGGCAGCGCAGGTGCGCAACCGTAGCACCGTCTACGACGGCTGGGGCTTTCGCCGCAAGATGACGCGCGGGCTCGGCATCACCGCGCTCTTTGCGGGGCAGAGCGGCACCGGGAAAACGATGGCGGCCGAAGTCCTGGCCAACGACCTTCGCCTGTCGCTCTACCGGATCGACCTCTCCGCGGTCGTGAGCAAATACGTGGGCGAGACGCCGAAGAATCTGCGGAAAGTCTTCGATGCGGCGGAGACCGGCGGAGCGATCCTCTTCTTCGATGAGGCGGATGCGCTGTTCGGCAAACGCACCGAGGCCAAAGAGAGCCTCGACCGCTACGCGAACGTCGAGATCAACTACCTGCTGCAGCGCATGGAGGCCTATCGGGGGCTGGCGGTCCTGGCGACCAACATGAAGAGCGCCCTGGACCCGGCTTTCGCGCGCCGGATTCGGTTCAACGTCGATTTCCCCTATCCCGGAGCCGTCGAGCGGCGCACGATTTGGGCCAACGTCTTTCCCGCCGACACGCCCCTCGCGGGGCTCGACCCCGACAAGTTGGCGCGGCTGAACTTGACCGGCGGCAGCATCCACAATGTCGCGCTCAACGCCGCCTTCTTGGCGGCCGCCGCGGGCTCGTCGGTGACGATGCCGATCGTGCTGGAGGCAGCTCGCATTGAGTTTCGAAAGCTCGAGAAACCGATCAATGAAGCCGACTTCCAGGTGGATGCGGCGCACGGAGCGGCGGCGTGATCATCCGCGTTCGGATCCGCCGGGTAGTCACGGATGGGCGGCTCGGCGTGGAGGCGTCGACGATCCGCGGCGGGATCAGCCGCGAATTCATGACGCCGGGGGAGGCCACCGCCGTCACCGTCAAGCAACGGCTCGAACGCGCGCTTACCCGCACCGTTGATTCGAGGGCGGTCCGATGAGCACACTACCGGGACCGCGACTGCTGAAAGGAGCGCTGGTGGGGCTCGACCCGCTGAAACCGCTCTCCAGCGTGATTGTCTTCCAGTACAACCCGGATACGCTCACCCGCCACCTGACCTCGCGTGAAACGGGCGGCGGAGGAGGGGAGGGAGCCAAGCCGGAGGTGCTGCGCCTGTCGGGGCCGCCCAAAGAGACGATCACCTTGAGCATCGAGGTCGATGCCGAGGACCAGGTAGCCGATCCGGTCGCTTACGCGCTCGGTGTCTACCCCGCGCTCTCCGCGCTCGAACTGCTGCTCTATCCGGCGAGCAGCCGGGTGATCGCCAACGACATCTCGGCGCAGCTGGGCAACATCGAAATCATCCCGCCGGAAGCGCCCATGGTGCTCTTCATCTGGGGGCCGCAACGCGTCCTGCCGGTCCACCTCACCGACTTCAGCATCACCGAGCAGGCGTATGACACGTTCCTGAACCCGGTGCAGGCCAAGGTCGACCTCACGCTCAACGTCCTCAGTACCGCCGACCTGAAGATCACCGATTCCGGCTACTCGATCTTCATGACGCACCAGATCATCAAGGAAGGCGTCGGAATGTTGAACCTCGTTGCTTCGGCGCAGGCCGTGACTTCCGCCTTGAAGCTGCAATGAGAGGAGCGAATGTTTTCCGGGACTAGCCGCTACGCGAAGTTGGAACCAGTGAAGATCCAGTTGCCGGATGGGCGCGTCGTCGCCTACATTCCCCGTCGCTTCCTGCCCGATCCGGCCGGCATGACGATCATCGCTGAGCATGTGGTCACGCAAGGCGAGCGGCTGGACAACATCACGGCCCGCTACCTGGCAGACCCGGAACAGTTCTGGCGAATCTGCGACGCGAATCCTGTCCTGCGGCCGGACGAGCTGACGGCGCGCATCGGGCGCCGCCTGCGCATCCCATTGCCGCAACCGAGCTGATCATGTCCGACCTTGGTGTGCGGCTTCAGCTTCTGATCGGGCCGACGATCCCGATTCCTGCCTCGTACGCGCTTGTCGATTCCCTCGACAGCCTGGAAGTCACGAATCAGGATCACGAACGGGACGGCTTTCAGATGACCTTCAGACTGGGCAAGGATTCCTTACTGGATTACGGGCTGTTGTCGAGCGGCGTGCTGGACCCGCCGGCGCGGGTGATCGTGCTGGTCCTCATCAACGCCCTCCCTCAGATCCTGATCGACGGCCTGATCGCGCACCACCAGCACCAGCCGAGTAACCAGGCGGGGCAATCACGCTTGACCGTGACCGGCGAAGACATCAGCCTTCAGCTTGGCCTCGAAGAGCGCAACGAGACTTATCCCAACCAGTCGGATTCGGCGATCGTGACGAGAATCCTGAGCTCATACGGGCTCATCCCGGACGTGACACCCACATCGAAAGTCCCGGTGGAGACCGAGGAGGTGCCAAGCCAGCAGGGGACGGATCTCGCGTACGTGCAGAAGCTTGCCAAAGAGAACGGCTTCGTGTTCTTTGTCGAGCCCACCGACATTCCAATGGTCAACCGCGCCTACTGGGGGCCGGACCATCGCACGGGGTCGGTGCAGCACGCCCTATCCATGAACATGGGCGCGGCCACCAATGTCGAGCGACTCGACTTCACCTTCGACGCCCTTAAGCCCGAGCAGCCGATCGTGCAGATCCTCGACCCGATTTTTGGGCTCCCGATCACGATCCCGATCCCGGCGGGTTTCCGCCCCACCCTGGTTGGAAAGCCGACCGCCCCCCTGCGCAAGACGATCACTCGAGACACGGCCGGCTTGAGCGCCATCGACGCCGCCCTGAAAGTGCTCGAGATCCTGGCGCAGTCATCGGATTCCGTCGACGCCCAGGGGGAGCTGGATGCCCTCCAATACGGGCGCGCCCTTCGGGCTCGCAACCTCGTCGCCGTCCGAGGCGCCGGGCAGTCATACGACGGGACCTACTACGTCAAGCGGGTGACGCACAACATCCAACGAGGACAGTACCGGCAGTCATTCGGCCTGACCCGCGAGGGCCAGGGTGCGCTTAGCTTGCAGGTGGGGTCATGAGCGACGAGCTGCTCTTTTTCGGAAAGTACCGCGGCCAGGTCACCAAGAACAACGACAGCGACGGGCTTGGCCGCATCCGGGCGACCGTGCTGGACGTCTACGGCAAAAACGAGAGTCCCTGGGCGTTGCCAAGCGTGCCCTATGCCGGCGACAAGGTCGGGTTGATGCTGATTCCGCCGGTGGGGGCCTGGGTCTGGTTCGAGTTCGAGCAGGGCAAGCCCAAGAAGCCGATTTATTCCGGTTGCTTTTGGGAGAAGAACCAAACGCGCCCCGCAGGATCCCCGACGAAGAAGGTCCTGGCGTTCGATACGGTCACGATCACGATCGACGATAGCCAGCCCGGCCAGGGAAACATCGCGATCGAGACCGACGCCAGCTGCCACCTTTCCATCGCCGGCAACACCATCGAAATCACGAACGCCAAGGGCAGCACGATCAAGCTGAGCGGCAGTACGGTGTCGATCAATGACCAGGGACTGCAGGTCACCTGATGCCCGGCTACCTGCTCCACATGGGCGCCACCGTCAGCTGCCAGCATGGCGGCACAGCGACGCCGGTGGCGAGCTCGCTTCGCGTCAAAGTCGCGAGCCAGGCCATCGTCACCCAGACGACCTCGTACACGGTGGCCGGGTGCAGCCTGACGCCTCCACCGCCCAAGCCGTTCTGCGCCACGGCGCAATGGACGAGCGGCGCCACACGGGTGACGTCGGGCAGCATCGCCGTTCTTCTTGCCGACAGTCAGGCCACGTGCGCGACGACCGGCACCGGCGTACAGGTCTCGACCACGCAGACCCGGGTCAAGGGGACGTGATGGAGATCGACTACCCGTTCCATTTCGATGGCCGGGGACGGACCGCCACGACGGATGCCGACGACCACATCCGCGACATGATCGAAGAACTGCTGCTGACCAGCCCTGGCGAGCGCGTCAACCGCCCGGACTTCGGGACCGGCCTGCTGCAGATGGTGTTTGCTCCGGCGGGACCGGAGGTGGCGACGGCGCTGAAGTTCACGATCATGGCCGCCGTCCAGCGATGGTTGGGGGATCTGATCGAGGTCAAGGCGCTCGATGTCACCAGCGAGGATGGCGCGCTCACCGTGGTCGTCCAGTACATCGTCCGGAGAACCGCCGAAAGCCGGACGGACACGTTCCTTTACCGGGGTGGTCCATGACCCCTCCAGTCCTGGAGTGCGCGGACGACGAGCGGCGAAAGAGAGTCAGAGCCGAAGGCGCCGGCGGCATCGATTACGTCGAGGTGAGCCAGGACCAACGCACGCTCACCGTCTACTTCATTGGTCGAGCGCCCGCCGGCCTTGTGGCGGCAAATGTGCAGATCGCTGGCGGAACACATAACCGCGACATCGACGTCGTGGAGGTCACCGTCGGGGATCCGGAGGAGGAAGACCAGGACGGGTGGGCCGACGTGCGCGTCGATCGTCCGGGGGATGACTCGACCTATACGCTCCGCCTGGTCGCCCTGGACGCCACCGGGGATGCGACCGACCAACCGATGGCCGGCATCGACCCACGCTACGCGGCCGTGGATTTTTCCTTCAAGGCCTCGTGCCCGAGCGACATCGATTGCGCCGTAGACGATTCGTGCCCGCCGACGGTTCTCCCCGAACCCGAGATCACCTACCTTGCGAAGGACTACGCGAGCTTTCGTCAGCTGATCCTGGACCGGTTGGCCCTGATCATGCCGGACTGGCAGGAGCGGCACGTCCCCGACCTTGGCATCACGCTGGTGGAGATCCTCGCCTATGTCGGCGACTACCTGAGTTACTTCCAGGACGCGGTCGCGACCGAGGCGTACCTGCAGACCGCCAGGCAGCGCACGTCGGTACGGCGCCACGTTCGCCTCATCGACTACCGCATGCATGAAGGATGCAATGCCCGCGCCTGGCTCTGCCTCGCCGCCGACGAGGACTTCACGGTCGACGACGTCGACCAGATTTTCTTTGCGACGGGTTATCCGGATGCCCCCGGCGATTGCCAGCCGCTGACCGAGGTGCAGCTGAATCGCGCGCCCGGGGGCAGCTACGAGGTCTTCGAGCCGCTCGCACCCGCTGCCGGTTCGCGCCTCGACCTGGTCGCCGCCCACAATGCGATTCGGTTCTATACCTGGGGCAATCGCCAATGCTGCCTGCCCGAAGGCGCCGTCCGTGCGACCCTGAAGGATGGTCCGGCCGCCCCCGCGGGTCAGCAGCCGGACGACGGTCATCGTGTGTTGCGGCTGCAGGTCGGCGACGTCCTCATCGTCGAAGAAGTCATGGGGCCGAACACGGGGATCGCCGGTGACGCCGATCCGGCACATCGCCAGGCGGTTCGCCTCACACGGGTCACCCCGAGCATCGACATGCTGTACGGGCAACCTGTCGTGGAAATCGAGTGGGCGCCTGAGGATCGGCTCCGGTTTCCGCTGTGCATCTCCGCGATCGGCCAGCCACCCGCGTGCGAGTACCTCGACGACGTCAGCGTCGCGTGCGGGAACGTCGTGCTGGTTGACCACGGTCGCCGGGTTCGCCCTGAGGAGCAGCCAAAACTTGGTCCGGTTCCGAAAGGGGTGATCCAGCAGGTTTGTGAAGCTGAGGGCGAGGTCTCCGAAGGCGTCGTGACTCCGAGCAAATTTCGGCCGGTGCTGACAAAGATCCCGCTAACGTTCGGCCAGCCACTGCCGCCGCCGGGCCCGGTAGCGCGCTTGCTCGACTCGGATCCGAGCCGGGCCTTGCCCGAGGTCGAGCTGATCGGAACCGCGCCCGATGCACCCGTGACCACCTGGCGTCCGCGCTACGACCTGCTATCGAGCGCTCCGGACGATACCGTGTTCGTGGCCGAGATCGACAACGAGGGGTACGCGCATCTTCGCTTCGGCGACGGCGAGCTTGGACGCGCGCCCGAGGCCGAGACCACATTCGAGGCCAGGTACCGGATCGGCAACGGCACGCAGGGGAACGTTGGGGCCGAGTCGATCACGCACATCGTCTTTCGAAAGGAGACGGTCTCGGGCGTGAAGATTTGTGTCCGCAACCCGCTGGCCGCGAGCGGAGGCGTCGACCCGGAGGCCATGGCGGACGTCAAGCGATTGGCGCCGGCGGCGAGCCACGGCCGGCGCGAACGCGCTATCACCGCCGGTGATTATGCCGAGCTCGCCCAACGAAATCGAAAGCTCCAGCGCGCCGCGGCGACGCTCAGCTGGACCGGCAGCTGGTACGAAGCGGACGTGGAGCTGGACCCGATCGGACTCGAGGTCTCGGGGCCGGCACTGATCGACGAGGTGGAGGACGATCTGGAGCACTTCCGGCGGATCGGCCACGATCTCGCGGTCTTCAGGGCGGCCTACGTGCCGCTCGACATCGCGTTGCTGATCTGCCTGTATCCGCACGCCCTCCGGGCCCATGTCAAGGCGACGCTGCGTGACCTGTTCAGCAGCCGGACGCTGCCCAGCGGCCAGCCGGCGTTCTTCCATCCGGACAACGTGACCTTCGGACAACCTATATATGTCAGCCGGTTGATCGCAGCGGCCCAGGCGGTCCCGGGCGTCGAGAGCGTGACGGTGACCCGGCTCGAGCGCCTCCACGAGGGACCCAATGGCGAGCTAGGACGGGGCCTGCTCTCGGTCGGACCGATGGAAATCGCCCAGATGGACAATGACCGCGGCTTTCCAGAGCGCGGCCGGATCTCCCTGCAGCTGCGAGGCGGGCGATGACCCTCCCTTGCGGCTGCTGTGAAGGCATTCGTCAGCTGACGCCCGCCTCCATCACGAACCCGCCCGACGCCGGTGCGCTCAACTACCGCGTGGGAACCTACGCCAGCTTCTTCGAGAGCATGGTGGCGCGCCTGCCCCCATTGACGGGCTTGACCACACGCGCGATCGACGATCCATCGATCGCACTGCTCGACGCCTGGGCGATGGTCGCCGACGTGCTGACGTTCTACCAGGAGCGGATTGCCAATGAGGGATATTTGCCGACTGCGACTGAGCGCCGGTCGATCATGGAACTGGCCGCACTGGTCGGGTACATGCTCCGTCCGGGAGTCGCGGCTAGCGGATATCTCGCCTTCCTGATGCAGGACGGGTACGACGCCGAGATTCCTCCAGGCACGCGCGCACAGACGCTACCCGGGCCCGGCGAAATGCCTGAGTCGTTCGAAACCGGACCGTCGCTGGCGGCCCGCGCCGCCTGGAACAATCTGAAGCCGAGACAGACCCGTCCGGTCCTCATCAAACCCAATCAGGATGCGCCGCTCTACCTCGAAGGAACTGCGCTCAACCTGAAACCCAACGACCCGTTATTGCTCGTGTTCGGAAGCGGGAAGGACCAACAAGAACTCCGCAAGGCGCGAACGGTCACGCCGGAGCCGGCGTTCAACCGGACGAAGGTGGATTTACAACCGTCGGCGGCAAGCACAGCGGTCGCCGCCGTATCGGCGGAAGGTCGGACGCTCATCGAACGCTACCTCGATCCGAGGTCGTTCGTCTCGCCCCGGAGTGAGCTTGGCGGCGAGGTGTTCGACATCCTCAAACGGGCTGAGGCGCGGCGCGCCATGTCCGTCACGCGCGAGCAGGCGGCCGACTGGATGAGGGAGACACTGCGTCGACTTCGGCGACGCCACCGCTTTGCCCGGGACCGGAAATACAAGCGACTCGAGGAGTGGATCGGCGAGATGATGCGCGATCTGGAAGCGCTCCTGCGCCGTCTTCCGCCAAAGGGAAGCCTACCGTTGCCATCGGGCGGCGGTGTAGCGCCGCCAGCGCCGCTGAGCTTCGACGCGCTGCTGAGCGCCATTTCGAAAGCGCCCTCGACCCCTCCCGCCAGCGCGAGTGAGCTGGCGCCCGCTCTGACAGAGGTGTTCGCGGCCGGCTCTGACCGCGCGCTGGCGTTCCTGGCAGCGGTCCGGCCAACCCATGCATCCTCGTATCAGGCGCTGGCGAACGCCACGGTGACGCCGCCCAGCCCGGTGAAGGTATACGCCCTGAGATTGACATCCCAGCTCTTTGGCCATGCCGCACCGAAGCGCCTGCTGTTGGACGGCCGGCGGGTGGAGTGGCCCATCATCGAGTATGCCGACGAAAAAAGTCCTCCAATTCCCCACGAGCATCCGGGGATCATTGACCTCGATGGCAGTCACCCTGAGATCCTGCCGTCGGGTTGGATCGTCATCATCACGCCAAAGACAACCCTTACCGATGACGCGCAGCTTGTCGCACGGGTCACACGGGTCAATCCGGCGCTGAGCCGAGCCGACTACGGCATTTCCGGCAGTATCACGGAAGTCCATTTCGAGCCGGGAAACTGGATCCATCTCGAGACGGCGGACGAGCCCGAGACCCGTACCGACGAAGCCAGCGAGGGCCCCGACGAGGAAATCGATGAGCAGGACGACTTCGACGCCATCCGCCGGACGGTCGTCTACGCGCAGAGCGAGTTGCTTGCGCAGGCCGAAGCTCCCATCCCAGAGGATGTCACGGACGGCACGATCGAGCTTGGCCGCCTGGACGAGGGACTGCAGCCCGGACGCTGGCTGATCGTCACCGGCGACCGCACGGACATTCCCAGCACGACGGTGCCCGACGGCGAGCTGGTGATGCTGGAGAGTGTCGACCAGACGTTCGATCCGGCCCTGCCGGGCGATCGGATGCATTCGACACTGAAGCTTGCCAATAGTCTCAACTTCACGTACGCCAGAGGGAGCGTTGCCGTATACGGCAACGTCGCCCCCGCCACCAACGGCGAGACGCACCGGGAGGTCCTCGGCAGCGGCGATGGTGCTCGCGCATCGCAGGAATTCACGCTGCGCCATCCGTTTCTGACCTACGTCCCGGCTCGCAACGACCGAGGTATGGCATCGACGCTGCAGGTGCTCGTCGACGACATCCCCTGGAAGCAGGTGGCGACGCTCGCCATGGCGGGCCCGAAGGACCATGTGTTTACCACGCGGACCACTGATGAGGGCAAGACGGCGGTCATCTTCGGCGATGGGCATCATGGCGCGCGGCTCCCGTCGGGATCGGAGAACGTGGTGGCCATCTATCGCACCGGATCGGGGGCCGCGTTCGATGCACCGGCGGGCAAGATCAGCCTCCTCGCCACCAAACCGCTGGGCGTGAAGAGTGTGGTCAACCCACTCGTCGTCGCACCCGGAGCGGGTCCGGAGCCTCGCGACTCGGGCCGCCGGAATGCCCCGCTCGGTGTAGCCCCGCTTGACCGGCTGGTGTCAGTGCACGACTACGAACAGTTCGCGCTGGGCTTCGGGGGAGTCGGGAAGGCCAGTGCCACCGAGCTGTGGGATGGTCGCCACGAAATCGTTCACGTGACCGTCTCGGGCATGGACAGCGGCCCGCTGCCGGCTACGTCCCAGATGTTGGACAGTTTGGAAGCCGCGCTCCAGCTGTCAGGCGATCCTTCGCAGCCGGTGTTGGTCGCGCCGCGTGAATTCCTCTTCCTGGTGATCAGGGCAAGCGTCACCCTGGCAGCGGGCTTCAGCTGGGAACTCGTTTCGGAGGCCATCCGCCAGCGGCTGGTCGACCGGTTCGGCTTCGACGCGCGCGGCTTTGCCCAGGACGTGGTCTCGAGCGAGGTGATCAGCGCTATCCAGGCGGTCGCCGGCGTCGAATCGGTTCAACTCCTCGTCCTCGACGCGATACCGGAAACGATCACGGCGGCACAGCTCGCCGTCCTCGGGACGCAACTGCGGCTGCGGCAACGGATCCACGTCCGGCTCGCCCGGCTCGCTCCGAGGCGCGATCGCGTCCTGCCGGCGCAGCTTTGCGTCCTGAATCCGACGCTTGATGGGACGTTGACGCTGGAGCTGAACAAATGACAGGTGGCACTGATCGCCTCTACGACCTGCTTCCCGTCATTCATCGCCGGCGCGACGCGGAGCTCGGTTATCCGTTGCGCGCGCTGCTGGCCGTGATCGACGAGCAGGTCGGGATCGTGGAGGCGGACATCGAGCAGCTTTACGAGAACTGGTTCATCGAGACCTGTGAAGAGTGGGTGGTCCCGTACATCGGCAGCCTGATCAATTACCACGCTGCCGCGGAGACCGGCGCGAAGCCCGACGCCGGCACGAGTGGCGCAGCTGCGCGCAGCCGGCTGCTCATTCCGCGACGCGAAGTCGCCAACACCATCGGGAATCGCCAGCGGAAAGGGACGTTGCGGTTGCTCGAGGAGCTGGCCGCGGAGATCGCCGGATGGCCCGCCCGCGCGGTCGAGTTCTACCGGTTGCTGGGAGTGACCCAATCCCTGAACCATCTTCGCTTGAACCGTGGCCGCACCACCGATCTTCGGTGGGGCGACGCCCTGGACCGGTTGGGCGGCGCGTTCGATGCGCTGGAGCATACCGTTGACGTACGCCGGATCAATTCGCACCACCGACAAGGCCGTTACAACATTCCGAGCGTCGGGGTCTTCGTCTGGCGACTCAAGGTGTACTCGGTGACGCGTACGCCGGCATCGTGGTTGGAAGACGCGGCACCGCACGCCTACACCTTCAGCGTCCTCGGCAACGACGCACCCCTCTACACCGGCAGAGGGACCATGGCCGCGGCACGCCGTGGCGAGCTCCACTTCCCGCAGTCCATCCGTCGACGCCGGCTCGAAGAGGGCCTGGCGGCGTACTACGGAGGCGGCAAGAGTCTTCAGATCTGGACGGGCACACCAGCGCAGCCGGTGCCGGCCGAGCAAATTGTGGTTGCCGACCTGACCGATTGGCACTATCGTCCGCAGCGCGGCCAGGTTGCGGTTGATCCGGTCCTCGGACGGATCGCGTTTCCGCCCGGCCAGGTGCTGCGTCGATCGGTCTCGGTCGCCTACCACTATGCGTTCAGCGACGACATTGGCGGCGGGGAGTACGAACGAACGCTGGCTCACCCACCGGATGCCAAGATCTATCGGGTCGGCGGAGCCGCCGGGTTACCTACGATCAATGACGCCCTGACGCAATGGGCGGCCGACCATCCGGCGTACGCCATCGTCGAGATCGATGATGGCCGGCTCTATGTCGAGCAAGTCTCCGTCGACCTCGGCCCCAATCAGCGGCTGGAGTTACGCGCCGCCAATCACCAGCGACCGATCCTGCGGCTGCTCGACTGGCAGACCGATCGACCCAACGCGCTCAGCGTGTCGGGAGAGGCGGGCAGCCGATTCATCCTGGACGGCTTGCTCGTTACCGGCCGCGGCATGGTGGTGCACGGCGACCTTGCCCATGTGGTGATCCGCCACAGCACGCTGGTCCCTGGGTCTTCGCTCTATCCGAGCGGCCAGCCACGTCGTCCTAGCGATGCGTCGCTGGAGCTGCTGGACACGACGGCGCGCGTCACCATCGAACGCAGCATTCTCGGCCCGATCCGTGTCAACGAGGAGGACATCCGAACTGATCCGGTCGTAATGGAGATCAGCGACAGCATCGTCGACGCGACCGACCCCGGGGACGTAGCTCTGGCGGCCGGCGACGAAGAGCTTCGCGCGTGGGCGGCGCTGCGAATGGTGCGCACGACGGTCTTCGGCCAGCTCCGGGTGCACGAGATGGACCGTCTGGAAAACAGCATCGTCATGGGTCGGATCGACGTGGGCCGGCGGCAGACGGGCTGTGTGCGCTTCAGCTACGTAACCCATGGATCGCGGACACCGCGACGGTATCACTGCCAACCCGACCTCGTCGACGAGGCGGTCGAGTTGCGCGTGCGAAATGGTGAGCTCTCGCCTGACGAAGCCCACGAGCTTCAGGAGGAGGAGCGGCGACGTGTGCGTCCGCAGTTCAACGGCGTTCGATACGGCGCGCCCACCTACTGTCAACTTGCTGACGACTGCGCGCCCGAGATCACGCGCGGTGCTGATGACGAATCCGAGATGGGCGTGTTTCACGACCTGTATCAACCGCAGCGGGAGGCGAATCTTCAGGCCCGGCTCGACGACTACGTGCCGATCGGGATGGAGGCCGGGATCATTCATTCGAGTTAGGAGGGGAGAATGCAAGCAGATCTTTCGAAGCCATTTCGCCACCCGCGCAAGCACTACCGCCGGGTGCTCATGCAGCAGGGCCGGGTGCAGCTCGATGCCGACTGGAACGAGCAGGTCGACATCCTTCTGCATTACCTGCAGTCGCTGGCTGCCGACCTGACCGGGCCACACGGCACGCCGATGCGCGCGGATGGCTTGCCCGGAACCGGGTTCGATATCGAAGAAGATGAGGAGCTGCGCCGCGACTTTCTGATCCTGCCCGGTCATTACTACGTCGACGGCATCCTCTGTGAGATGGAGCGGGTTCGGCGTTACCGCCGCCAACTTGATTTTCCCGAGCTGCCGGAGTCCGCCGAGCTGGAAGACGATGGCGAGTACGTGGTGTATCTCGATGTCTGGGAGCGCCACATCACCTACGTCGAGGATCCGCGAATCCGGGAGATCGCGCTTGGAGGTCCGGACACGACGACCCGCTCGCGCGTCGTGAGCCAGGTCAAGGTCCTCCCCATCGGCGAGGATGACCTCGAGGACGAGGGAGCGGAGAAGGAGACACCCGAGGCGTGGGTGCGTAGGCGGCTGCTGGCAGCGACCGGTGTCTACGCCTTGAGCACCGCGCGCATGTGCGCGCGAGTCCGGCCCGACCGACCGTCGACCGATCCGTGCCGCGTGTCTCCCACGTCGCGCTATCGCGGCCTGGAGAACCAGCTGTACCGGGTGGAGATCCATGAGGGATGGCGTGCCCGTCCGCGGGAAGAACGCGAGCGTGAAGAGGAGCGCGAGGAAGAACGCGAGGAAGAGCGCGAGGAGGCACGCCGGGCCGAGCACCGCGAAGCCCGCCGAGAGGAGCGCGAGGATGAGCGCGAGGAGGGCGAGCGGCGTGAGGAGCGCGAGGAAGGCGAATGGCACGAGGAGCACGAGGAAGAAGAGCGGGAGTGGGCCGAAGCGGAGGAAGAGGAAGAGGGCGAAGAGCGGGAACGGCGGCACGAGCGGGAAGGAGCTCCGCGTCGGGGTCCGACTTTCAAATGGTCTCGCGAGAACGCATCCGTCATATTCCCAATCCGCTCCATCGAAGGGAGCAAGGTGACCCTCGACCATCTCGGGCACGATGAGCATCTGGGCCTGCACACGGGGGATTGGGTCGAGGTCGTCGACGACGTCTACGATCTGCATCGTCGCGCCGACAACCTGCTGCGAATCACTGCACCACCGGATCCGGTCAAGATGCAGGTCACCCTCGACCACGCGCCCGCCGCCGGCAGAAGGACGAGGCACCCGTTTCTTCGGCGCTGGGACCAGCGGGACGAACACGGTCAAATTCTCCGGGGCGGGGCGATTCCCATCGTTGAGGACCGCTGGATCGACCTCGAGGATGGAATCCAGGTGCGCTTCGTGCCGGGCCGCAGCTATCGGACCGGCGATTACTGGTTGATCCCTGCCCGGACCAGGACCGGCGAAATCGAGTGGCCGCGCGACGAAGGCAGGCCAGAGTGCTTGCGCCCGAGCGGCATCGTCCACCACTACGCGCCGCTGGGGCGAATTTCTGTCGACGACGGCGAGATCGAGGTGATCGACGATTATCGCCGCGCCCTACTCCGGCCCTGGGCAAAGATCGTCGAAGAGGAAGACGAGGAAGAGGAAAAGGCGCGGCACGAGCGGGAAGAGGAGGAAGAGGAAAAAGAGAAAAAGGAGCGGGAGAAGGACGAGCGCGAGGAAAGAGAGGAAGAGGAGGAGGAGAAGGAGGGAGCGGAAGGCGCGGTCGGGACGGTGGAGGAGGCCCGCGAGGAGCGGCCCCGCCGACATCGCAAACGCCGTGCGGAGGAGGGGGAGCCGGAAGAGAAGGAGGAGCGCTGAGGCGGTGCTCTCTACCCAGGAGCGCAGTTGGCGGCTGTCAGCTGCTCAAGGTTCGTCGGTCGAACGAACAATTCGCTCCGGTGGCCAGCCGTTGGATCGCCAGACCGCAGCGTTTTACACATCTAGGCTTGGCTTCGACTTCACCCAGGTTCGCATCCATACGGACCACGCGGCTGCTGAGTCGGCCGGGCAGCTGGGCGCCCTGGCGTACTCAGCAGGAAATGATCTCGTCTTTGGAGCCGGGCGCTTTCGACCCACCGCCCCCGAGGGCCGCAGGCTATTGAGCCACGAACTGGCGCACGTTGTCCAACGGTTTCCATCGTCGGAGGCGGCGTTGCAGGGTGACACGTTCGCGTTGGACAATGCCCGGGCAGAGGTCGACGCGGACCGCGCCGCCGATAGCGTGGGCGCGGGAAAAGCAACAACGATAGCGGTGCGAACAGGCCCACATTCGGTGGCACTCAAGGCAGATCCCGCCCATGTCGCCACGCTGGATGTCAACGCGATACGAGCCGACCCTGATTACATCGAGAACGGCCTGGAGAAGATCGAGTTCCTCGAGGCCCAACAGGCAATCCTGCACTACACGGACGGCGCCAGTCTGACCCTCGGCCTGGTGCCGCCCTGGATCAAGGCCCCGGTTGTCAGCGTCGACTACCGCAGCACGAGAGGTGAATATGCGGAGGTTGCTGGTCCGCAGCTGAGGTTTATTCCCCGGCCGGGGGAGCTCCCCGCGAAGGGCATGTCGTACGGCGAAGTGATCCGCCGGTTTGCGGTCACCGCCACTTTCACCGTGGTAGACGGGAAGATCGTCCCCAGTCACATCAATCCGGTGACGGCTCCGCGACTCTGCGAAATTCTGCGAGAGGCCGAGGCGCAGTATGTCAAGAACTTTGACGCCATGGCCAAGGGCATGACCAAGGTTTTGGAAAAAATGCGCGTCATCGTGATGCTGGAGATGATGCGCGTGTCGCTTGGCGGCCCTCGCACGGCTCCTCCGCGAGCCCTGGGAGCAGGCACGACCGGTTCAGTGCTGACGCGCGCCGGAACCGTGACCCTGGAACAAGCCGTTGAACGTGGCCTGCTGCCCGCCGGCGGCCGGCTCGCTCAGATCCTCGCTGCAATCCAGCGGCTATTTGTTGCTGAGGCGCCGGCAAGCATGGAGCAAGGTTTGTCGCTGGTCGCTCGGGCGGCGCAGTCGGTGGGCATGGAAGCAGGAACCGTGTCTGGTGGCGGGCTCGGCGCCGACTTCATCGAGCTAAGCAACGTTGGCGGCGTCCTGACTCGAATCCTGAGCACCGGCGAGATTATCGTGAGCCGCGCGGGCGTCGTTCTCCTCAGGCTGCTTCCCTGATGATCGCGAAAATGGCACCGGTCGTTCGCATCGTGGTCCCAACCGGGAGCCTCACGCCATCGTCTGCACACGCATCGAGGCTTCTCGCCCGACAGCCCGGCGGGGAAGCGCTGGATGTCAGTACTCGTCGCGGTATGGAGCAAGGATTCGGTCATAGCTTCGGCGACGTACGAGTTCACGCGAGCCCCATAATCACAGCGGCCGCGTCCCTCCTCGGGGCGGACGCGTTCACGGTAGGCTCGCACATTTTCCTGCGGGGCGAGCCGGGTCGTGCGTCGCGAACCCCTTCCGCTGGACTCCTGGCCCACGAGCTCGCCCATGTGGTCCAGCAGCGAGCCGGCACCACCCGTTCGGGCGCTGTGTCTAATGCCCACGAAGCAGATGCCGATCGCGCGGCGCAGTCTTTTGCACGAGGCCAACTGGCTGAACTCAGCTCCCTCGGCCCGGCGCCGCCGCTCCAGATGCTTCGGGTTACAAGTGGTGAGTACGGCAAAGCGCTCGAGTGGTACACGGAGAATTTTGTCGTGCCGGACGCGGTGATCAGAGGACTGCAGCGATCGTCGACCTTCATGGCGATGGCGGCCGAGCTCGACAAACACTATGTGGCGTTTCTTCGGCCGGGCATTCCGAGTATGTGGTGGGCGAATTGGAAGCCGGACCCGGCGACGGGCATCTTGCAAGCCGGCCCATTCAAGGGACGGCGAATGCTCGGCATCGGGTTTGCCGTGTCGGGTGGAGGGTCACAGTTCAACCCGGCAAGCCCATCGCCAACCGCCCGAGACAACTCAGTCGATTGGATTGAGCTACTCCCGCCGGAGCTCGCGCAGCACCGGCGGGCCGACCTGCCGCCAACCGACCAGGAGATCGGCGAGTGGGTTCAGTTGATCGCTCACGAGTCGACCCACGCTTTCAGACGCGTTACCGGCGCTGCGGGACCGGCTCCAGCCGATATCGCATCTCGAGTTGCCCGAGATGTGAAGGAGGAGAAAGTCACTCGCGGCGTAGAACAGCGTGTCACCGGCGAGGCTATCGCCGGACCGAGAGGCCGTTCCCGACTGCCGGGGTTCCGGCCTCAATTCGCCTCTACGGAGCGTTGGGCGATCGAGCGCGATCCATTCCCGTCCAAGGAACAACGGACGTATCTAGAGACCTTCGTCTTCGACGAATTGATAGCAAGAGCCGAGGGACGCGTGAAGCCGGGCGATGAGCCGCTCGATGAGCAAGAGAGCCGCATCGGAGATCTCATCCTGGACGACGCGCGACTTGATACCTACCTGTCCGATCCGCTGCCAACGGTCAAAGATAAGAAGCTCGACATTTACGTGTCGCCGTCGACGGAGTACAAGCTGCTGCGTTTCCAGCAGTTGGTCGTCGATGCCCGCTGGAAGAGGTTTGAAAAAGAACATCCTGATCAGAGTGAGCCCGGCTTCGATGACGCGAAGGAGAAACTGCTGCAGGAACATGCCAGGCTGATATTCCGGGGACTGCTGGGTTACACGCCGCGGCCATCCGCGGCCCCTCCGAAGCGGCCCTGAGATGTACGAGCTGGCCGCGTGCATGAAGGCTTTGCCATCCGAGGCGATAAGGCTTGGCGGGATCTTGCAGCGATCGCGGCCCGGGACGCCGGAGCGCCGCCCGGCCTTCGGGGACACCTCGCCTGGAGGGCGACCGGGTCACGACTTCAGCCAGGTGCGCGTTCGGGCCTGGCCTCATCCGGGCCATTTTTCGAGTGGCAAGAGCAACTGCAGCCCCGACTGGTTCGGTGATACGAGCCCTGAGGTCGACCCAAGCGGTGGGAGTTTTACTGGCAAGCTCGTGGTCAAGTACAACGATGCCGTCTTGAAGGATCCCTGTGTCCGAGAGTGTGTGGTGCAGCACGAAAGCGTCCATGTGAAGCACCTCACGCCCATCGTCAAACGGATCCATGAGTGCGACGTGGCAGCAGGCAGCGACTGGGATAAGAAGGGCAAGTGCAACGAAATGGCAACGCGCGACCTTGCCGAAATTCACAACCGCTCGGAATGCGAGGCCTACCGTCAAAGCTTTACCTGCCTGACGCTCAAAGTGCTTGATGCGACGAGCCCGTGCTCGAAACCTCCGCATCGGGAGGAGGTCCAAAGGCAGCGAGGGTACGAGGGGTGCGAGATGAAATCGTATTGCGGAGCGGCCGGAACGCCCGAACTTGGAGTCCCCAATGCCTAACCCCCGGCCTCGGAGCCGAACGCCATGATCAGCGCCGCCAGCCTGGCTCGATCCAAAACGCAAGATCCCCGGGGTTCATCGGCGTTCTTGCAACGGTGCACTGCGACCGAGGAGTGCTCGGAATGCAAGGCGGCCCGCCTGCAGCGGTCGGCGCTCGACACCCATTCACTCGGACACATTCATCCGGCCGTCGACCGTGCCGCCCAGGGAGCCGGGCAGCCGCTCCCTGCCGGCATTCGCTCCTTTATGGAACCGCGATTCGGCCGCGACTTCGGCGGCGTTCGAGTGCATACAGACGTGGCGAGCACGGTGGCCGCGAGAGCCGTCGGTGCCCGCGCTTACACCATCGGCCAGGACATCTACTTTGGAGCAGGGCGCTACAACCTATCAAGTGCGGACGGTCGTCGTTTACTGGCACATGAGCTCACACACACGATTCAGCAGGCTCGCCCCGGCGTCCGCCGGGCCCGAGAGGAACCAATCGACGAGCCCGACGCGCCGCTCGAGGTTGAGGCCGACCGGGTCGGCGGGGCTGTGTTTTCGGGCGTACCCGCGCCAATCGCAAGTGCGGCAGAAGGTGGGAGTGTCCTACAGCGCGACGCCGACACGGCCTCCGGCGAGATGGTCGCAAAAGATGGTAGACGCTTCAAAGTGACTCGGACATTGGAGGACCAGAAATGCAAAAAGGAACCGGCTCCCGAGAAGACACCTAAAGACCAGATCTTCTTCGTTGACAAGGACACGAGGACGATCGGCTTCCAATATCGCTATTGCTATGACAAGCTGGAAGTCATGGGCGAGTCGAGCGCTCAGTCGGTCATCACGTACAACAACTTTCGATCGATCGCCAGCCGTGCCGCGGCCAGTCCCAAAGCCGCCATCGATCCCGCACAGGTTCTGGCAGACCTCGCCACCGGCGAGGTGAAAGGGCGATTCGAGGTGACGATCGGCGGACGAATGCACCTCGAGTTGCTCGGTGGCGTCGATCTCCAGCCAGGCGACGCTCGAACCTACGATGTGGAGGGCAACTGGGTTTACACAGGGGACACGTGGAGCTTCCAGATCATATCGGGGCTCACGATCGATCAGGCCAATGCTCTCAGTCGCCGGGACATCCGGTTCAGGGCGGTCTTCGAACGAGGAAACTTCCAGGTCGGCGCGGGAGTCGAAAACGTCGCACCTCCGGTGGGCGCGGGGACAACGTCAGTGACTGGATCGATCAGTTATCGAACCGGGGAAACGACTGGCTTCACGCTTTCTGGCACCGGCACAACGGGAGGCGGCGTGTCGGTCATGCTGATGTTTGGCACCCTCGCCCCGAAACCGACGGTCAAGGACGTCAGGTGTTTTACCTGCAACTGCCCCGCTCCGATCGCCCACTACGTGTGCGAGCTGGTCGTCGAACCAACACGGCCCGGGGGCGAACCCGTGCTGGCCCCACCGGAGACCAAGCAGCTGCATTACCCGTACTGGGAGTCCAAGCCGCGTGACCTCGATGCCTATAGCCACGAGCTGGCGCCGATCGTCAGCTTGATTCAACACGGGTACACGGTGAAGGAAATCGTCGGCTACGCGTCGCCCGAGGGAAGGCTGAAAACGATCAACATTCCGCTGGCGCAGGCTCGAGCCGACGACGCCCGGCAGCGGCTCCTTGATGCTCTGCAAGAGCCGCGGCCTCTGCCTGCGGCAGTCGGTCTGGGCGAGCTCTATGGAGAGGAAGGTAACCGCGAGCTTAGCGACGCGAATTTGACCGACCAACTGAAACGGACACTCGTGCCGCTGTCGGATGATGCCAGACTCGAGCTTCTTGGCATCAACGTCACGCCCGAGAGCCGAGCGGGCGCTCTGGCGCAGGTCGATGCCTTCTTAAAGGGCCAGGTGGACGGGAAGCAGTTGACCACGCGCGCACGATGGGAAAAGATCTTTCCATACCTTCGCCGAGTCGACGTGACCCTGCAGCCACCGGCGCCGCCAAAGGCCGCGCCGCCTCCGAAGCCCACCCCTGCGCCACCTTCAGCCTGCCCTCCTGAAGTGAAAGACTGGGCTGCTACAAATATGCCGCCAATACCGGCCGGCCGCGAGGTGCCGCCCGAAGGCGGAGCCTGCGATGCACCCAGCGGTTCCTTAGGAGGCAGCCGGTAGCGAAATGATCACGAGCCAGGTGGTTGATCGCGTGGCGCCTCGAGGAGTCACGCCGACGATGCAGCCCAGCCTCACTCTTGCCAACCGAAGACGTGCCGATCAGACCTTCGCGCAAGCAATCAACGGGGCATTCAGTCACGACTTTGCTCGGCTGCGCGTCCACACCGATCTGGCCCACACTCGGTCATCGTCGGGGCGAGGAGCGCACGCTGGTATGAGCGCGCCGGGCATGAGCTTGCCGACCGGCCTTCGTCCGCTGGCTCCAAGTGAGCTATCAATCCTTCGTCCCGTCTATGGAAGCAGCATCACCTACGTGAAAGTGCTGCTCAGCGACGCCACCGGGCTGAGGGGCGCACCGTTTACCACGGTTGGTCCTTCGGGTACCGTCATCATCAACATCGGTTCGGCAGCGTATACGTCGCCGGGGTCAAATCCGAAATTGCTCATCCATGAGACCGCCCACGTCTGGCAGTCCCAGCATCATTCAAACCCGGCGCAATTCATGGTCAACTCCGTAGAGAGCCAGGCCTTAGCGCCTTTCCGGGGAGGTGATCCGTACTGCTATATCCCGGGCAAGCCGTTCTCTTCCTACGCAGCGGAACAGATCGCCGAGTCAGCTGAGAACGGTGAGGCGGCGATTATCGCTCACATGGCAGGTGTTGCCGCCGGCGCGACCGACGCAGACAACGTGAAGGGCCTGAGCGCCCCAAACTGGGAGAAGCGCGGGGCTCCCGGCGTGAAGTGCTGAACGCCGTCGCTCCGGTGCCAGTAACCGAGCCGCGCTATCTGGGAAGGATTCCGGTGCCGACTTCGCAGCCGGCGATCAACGTAACGGGAAGCAACAGGATCGCGGCGATGGACCAGAACGGTGGGCCGCGACGCTCGGGATCAGGTGCCGGAATCAGCGCCGCGACGATTGCGCTGCCCAGCAGCCAACCGTAGAGCACGAAGCCGAAGAAGAGCGACGCCGCGGCCCCCACATCGCGCGATTTTGGCCCAAACACAATAATGGAGAGCAGGCTGGCCGCCGTCAGCGCCAGGCCAATCAGGCCGCTGCCAATCCCGAGTAGCAGCCAGCGTGGATGACCGCGCATGCGCAGGATGGTGCCGGCCCAGCCACCGGCCACGAGTGCCGGACCGAGACCGAAAGGAACGACCAGGGCGCCGTTGCCGGAAAGGGACCAGCCATTTCCGGAGATGTTGCCGCGGCTGACGGCGATCGTCAACACCCAGAGACAGAGGCCGGCGACCACTCCAATGAATGACAGCAGGCCAGCGAACCACGAATCCTTCACCAGGGCATGGTAGCGGCGCCCCCACCCCACACGCGGATGAGGGAGATCATGTCCGCAAGAGTGGAGGGAGATCAGGGAAAGCCTTTGATTGCTGCTGAGCCCGCTACGGAATCGTGCGTAGGGACCCTCGGTCCAATGGCCGAAGGTCCGGTTGCGGCTGTAACCCGACCCATAAGCTCCGCCTCGCAGACTGGGCTTCATGGTCGCGCTGGCTCGGCTCTTGAGGCTGCGCAACGAGGATGGTCAAGCGATGATCGAGTTTGCGCTGATCGTGACCTTGATTGTGGTCGTGGTTCTCATCGTGATTATCTCGATGGGCAACCAGGCGCACAACATCTAATGCAACATCAGTGGCAGCCTGGCAAGCTAGAGGCTCAGCATCGCCGCTGAAGGTCGACCACCTGGGGACGGTGCATGGCATGGTAGGAGCGGCCGGCATAGACCGTCCGTTCGGCTGATCGGCCAAAATATGCGCCGCACCGGGCGCACTTGAGCGCCTCCCGCAGCGGTGAATCGCCGGGGTGCCGGTACTGCCACCATCCGCGTGCGGTGTCGAGCGAATCGAAGGTCACGATGCCGCCGGTCTTCGGATCTCGAACAATGGTTTGGTCCGACCCATCGTAGATCCGCCACCGTCCACCCTTCAACTGTCGCGCTTCAGCCATCGCATAGATTGATACGTTCCGGATGGCAATTAGTTGACGCTGCACATACCATCAATCACGAGCGGCTGACCGCGTCGACGCGATCGGCGATCGCCTCGGCAATCGCAAGGCACGCGGTCGCGGCCGGCGAGGGAGCATTGCGCACGTGCAGGATCCCTTCTTCCTCGGAGAAGACGAAGTCGTCGATCAGCCGGCCGTCGCCTGACACGGCCTGGGCCCGCACGCCGGCGCCCGCCTGGCTCAGGTCGCTCGCCTGCACGGCCGGCACGTAGCGCTGCAGCTCGCGGGCGAAGGCCCGCTTGTTCAGCGCCAGGCTCAACTCCGACGCGCCCATGCGCCAGTAGCGGCGGCCCATCCGATAGAAGCCAGGCCAGCGCAAGAGCGATGCCAGCTCGCCGACATTGACGCGGCGCCGGCGGTAGCCTTCCTTCGCCAGCGCCAGGATGGCGTTGGGCCCAACCCAGACCTCGCCGCTGACGCGTCGCGTGAAGTGGACGCCGAGAAACGGAAATGCCGGGTCGGGTACGGGATAGATGAGGCCTCGCACCAACGCGGCACGCTCCGCGGAGAGTCGAGAATACTCACCGCGAAACGGAACGATGCGCGGGTCCCGGGCGCCGCCGGTCATGGCCGCGAGGCGGTCGGACTGCAAGCCGGCGCAGCTGACGACGGTCCGGGCGGCGAAGGTCGAAACCGGCGTCGTGATCCGCCAGCCGGCGGGTGACCGCTGCAGCCCGGTCACGCGGTGGCTGTTCAGGATGATGCCGCCGGCGGCGGTCACGTCATTGGCCAGGGCGCCGGCCACCTGGCCGTAATCGACGATGCCGGTCGCCGGCGAAAAGATGGCGCGCACACCGCGCGCGGCCGGCTCGACCTGCCGGATCCCATCCGCCTCCACGATCTGCAGGCCGAGCAGTCCGTTGGCGTCGCCGCGCTGCTTGAGGTTGTCGAGGCGGCCGAGCTCACTCTCGCGCACGGCCACGATCAGCTTCCCCGGCTCCGGATGGGCGATGCCGTGCTCGTCGCAGTAGGCGCGTAAGAGCGAGGCGCCACGGATGCAGAGGCGCGCTTTCAGCGAGCCCGGCGCATAGTAGATGCCGGAGTGGATGACGCCGCTGTTGTGGCCGCTCTGGTGGGAGGCGATCTGCGCCTCCTTTTCGAGCACGACCAGCTTGATGCCGGGGCGGCGGCCAAGGATCTGCCTGGCGGTCGCCAGCCCGATCAGGCCGGCACCGACAATCGCTACGTCAGCGTCGCGCTTTTCGGTCAGAAGCCTGCAGCCCGGCGACGACGAGCCACCGACAACAGGGTCAGCACGCGAAGGACGACCCAGAAGAGCGCGCCCAGCGATACCCAGAGGATGACCATCATGCCCGCGGACCCGATCGCGTTCGGGATCACGGCCATCAGGTGGCCGAAGCTTAGCGGTCCGGGATTCTTCACCTCAGCCGGGAAATTGCCAGCTGCGTTGAGGGTGCCAGGGCTCGAAGGCCGCAGGGCGGTCGCATTGCTGGACGTACCCGGCTTGACCGAAGGCTGTGGGGTCGTGCTGTTGTGCGACGCCGCGGAATTGGCACTGGGCGACGCGGTCGCTGCATGGGTGGGGGCGGGCGTCGCTCCGGCGGTCGGTGCCGGGCTCGGGGTTGGCGCATACGTGGGCGCCGGTGTGGGCGTAGGCGCGGCCGTTGGCGTCGGCGCCGGCGTGGGCGCGGGTGTTGGCGCCGGTGTTGGCGTTGGCGTTGGGATCGGCGTCGGGGCTGGGGCCGCCGCGCCCCACGTTGGGTACTGGGCGATATAAGCGGTCAGCATGTTGTACGCGGGCAGCGGCCCGGTCGGCGGCCAGATGTTCATGCCGTCCGTGTTGTCCATGAGGGTGTAGATGAAGACCTTCTGCACCACGTGCGACGCCCGCGAACTATCGAGCACGTATTGCAAGTATTGCGACTGCTGTGCCAGGGTCACGATGGGGTTGCCCGCTTGACCGACGGAGCTTACGGCAAAGCCGACTTCGGTGCACCAGATCGGCTTGGCACCGTCGCCGTAGGCGGCCATCACGTTGTGAATCGTCTGCCACTCCAGATCGTAGGAAGGCACGCCTCCACTGGTGACCGAGGGGTTGCCGGTGTAGTAATGGAAGTTGGCGAAGTCGAGGTACGGCCCGTAGCCATTTTGGTAAAGCCAGGCCATGTAGGTCTGGATGTGATTGGTGTCTTCCCACCAGAGCCCTGTCATGCCGACCAGCGCGTTCGGCGAATGGGCTTTGATCGCCTGATAGCCGGCTTTGAGGACGGGCCCGTAGTAGCCGGCCGACCGGCAGGGCAGCGTGTTGGCCCAGGTGCCGCCCCAGTAGCCATCCCATTCCTCGTTGCCGATCTCGAAGCTGTTGGCATAGCCGTGCCCACTGCTGCCGTTGTAGCGGGTCGCGAGGATGGTGGCGAAGGTGCTCATTTCAGCCGGCCCGGGAAAGAGGTAAATGCCGTTGCAAATCTGGGTTTTGCGGAAGCTGGGTGCGTCCTGGATGACGACCGAAATCTGGATACCGTTTCCGTTCGCCTGCGCCACCGCCTGGTCGAGCGTGGCGAAGTTGTAGACGCCCGGGGCGGTCTCCATGTACGACCAGTCGAGTCCCTGTCGGACCCAGCCCACGTGCGAGGCGTTAACCTTGGCCTGGTCGGGTGGCACGGGTAGGGTGAACCCATAGGGGCTTGCGGCGGCGGCGCTGGCCGGCCACGCGGAGGCCATCGTGCCCAGTCCGAGCGCGAGCACGGCGATGAGTCCAATAAAGCCCCGTTTGATGTCGATCCCTCCTCCGGATGCCCCGCGGGCATGCCGTTGGGTCCACTATGGAGAGGGATCGCTACGATCGAAGCCGCAGCCACGCCACGGATCGGTGGGGGCCCCGTAACGAAACTTGTAAGGTGAATTCGCGCCGCCGGTTACGAACTCGAGACGATCTCGGAGAGGACGGCGTAGGTTCGCTCGGCGAAGGCTTTCATCGTGTAGCGCGTCTCATACCGGCGTCTCGCCTCGCGACCCATGCTGGTAGCGAGCGCAGGATCGTTCAACAGCCGCTCGACGCTCCTTCGCATGGCGCCAACATCGCCGGGCGGGACCAGCAGCCCGGTCACGCCTTCCTCGACATAATCCACCGTGCCAACCGTCCTTGTGGCCACAATCGCCTTGCCGGCCGCCATCGCATAGATCAGGTGTCCAACTCCGGCCGCGTGAGGAGTATCGACGAGAGGCACGATGACGAACTGCGCGCCGACCATCGCCGCGATGAAGTCGCGGCGAGGCATGAAGTCGTTGAACTCGACGTTGGGCGGCCGGCTGACACCCTTCAGATTGAAGGGCCGCGCATTGATCACAAGACGGCCGCGCAGTCCGCTGAAGGCATCGACGAGTGTCCGATAGTCGCGCTCGGAGCGACCGGCGGCAAACGCGTAGGGCCCGCCGCCGATGGTTGCGCCACCCTCCAGCTCGCCAACGTCGTAGCCACCGAGCGGCGTGAAACTCACCTTGCCGGCGGGGAGATGGAGAAGCGTCGAGTAATACGGGACCTCGCCGCTCGCGGTCACGGTGCAATGGTCGATGGCGGGCATCACGAGCTGGGCCAGCGGCTTGACGTACCGAGCAATGCCCTTGTACGAAAACGCGAGAACGACGAGCTTCGAGCGGGGTGTACGGGACAGGCGGCGGAGGCAGGCGAGGGGAAACCCGAACTTCGATTCCCACGCGATGATGGCGTCATAATCGGTGGTTGTCGCCTGCGCAAGGGCCCGCCGTGCGATGCGGAAGTACGAAGGGTAATAGGAAAAGACCTTGCCCCAACTTCGGTATCGATCTGACGGCATGAAGCTGAGGAAATCCACCGTATCGGCACGAGCTAACGCCGGAAGGTAACTCCACAACCAACGATCAGGAGGCGTCACCACACCGTCAACCAAACAGAGGACTCGCATCGTCAACGGCTGGGCGGCGCCGGACGAACTCGGGCTTGTCTTATGCGGACAGGCGCTTGGACGCCTCCGGCTCGGGCGTTGGTTCGGGCGTTGGTTCGGGCGTCGGCGCTGGGGTCGGTGCCGTCGCGTGACGCCGGCTTCGTCCCCCGAATCGCCAGACCGCCGCCAGGAGGAAGGGCAGCATGACCAGGACCCCCGCGACAAATCCCAACAGCGTCGATTGGCTACTGGCCCTGGCGAGTGTCTGCGTCGTGGCTGCGGTTCGCCCGGGGATCCAGCTGCGGCGGTGGGTAATCGCTCGAGCTTTGGCTGAGGGCGCGGCGGCGGCCGATGGTGCCGTGCTGGCGGCGACTGGCGCTGGCTTCGCGGCCGTCGACGACGCGCGCTTCGGGGCCGCAATCGTCGCGCCCGGGTGGCCGGCGATATACGACTCCAGCATGTTGTAGGCGGGCAGCGGCCCCGAGGGCGGCCAGATGTTCATCCCGTCGTCGTTGTCCATGAGGGTGTAGATGAAGACGGCTTGCACCACGCCGCCCGAGGTGCGCGAGCTGTCGAGGACCTCTTGCAGGTATTGGGACTGCTGCGCCGGGTTCACAAGCGGGCCGGGCTGACCGTTCGAATTGATGGCCCAGCCGACTTCTGTGCACCAGATCGGCTTGCCGCCGTCGCCGTGCGCGGCCATCACGCCGTGGATCATTTGCCACTCCCCCGTATAGGAGGGCACATCCGGCGTGCTGACCGACGGATCCCCGCCGGAGTAATAGTGGAAGTTGGCGAAGTCCATGAAGCGGCCGTACCCGTTCTCGTAGAGCCAGGTCATGTAGCTGACGATGTGATTGCTGTTCTGCCACCAGAGCCCGTACATTCCGACCAGGGCGTTCGGCGAGCTCGCCTTGATCGCCTGATAGCCAGCCTTCAGGACAGGGCCGTACCAGTTGGCGGTCCGGCAGGCGGCGGTGTTGGCCCAGCTGCCGCCCCAGTAGCCGTCCCACTCCTCGTTGCCGATCTCAAAGCTCTGCACATATCCATGCCCGTTCTGACCGTTGTAGCGGCTGGCCAGGACGCTGGCGAACGTGCTCATCTCACTCGGGCCGGGAAAGAGGCTTACTCCGTTGCAGACCTGAGTCTTGCGAAAGCCCGGCGCATCCTGGAGGGGCACCGTGATCTGAACCCCGGCCGCATTCTCCTGGGCGACCGCTCGGTCAAGCGTGCGGAAGTCGTAGACGCCGGGCGAGGTCTCGATGGACGACCAATCCAACCCCTGGCGCACCCAGCCGACGTGCGAGGCGTTGAGCTTGGCCTGGTCGGGCGGTACGGGCGCGGTGAACCCGTAGGCAATGCCACCCGTTGCCGCCGACGCCGGCTGCATCGAGCCGATGCCCGAAAGGGCCATCATCGTGAACAGGACGCAGGCGGCCAGTGCGACGCCGCCCGGGGCGTTTTTCATCTCATTCCCTGTGGCCCGCCGGGGCTCAGCCTATGCGCTCAGGGGATGTTACCTCGAAAGCGCCGCCAGCGGCGCCTCACCAGGAGCAAAACCCCGGTCGCGAATACGGCAACGCCCAGAACGGATGCGCCTGCTACCCCCAGCAGGGGCGCATCCGCTTCGAGCGGGCTCAACACCCGGGTCTTCGCCTGCTGACGCCAGAGCGCCGCGAGGTGGTCCCGGTAGCCGGTGCCGAACCTGGTCGGACTCCCAGCGTAGGACGTGATCAGCACTGGGTTGCCGCAGTCCGGCGAGGTCCCCCAGTTCCAGGCCAGGTACGAAATGCCGGCGTTGTCCGCCCAGCCCATGAAGCGGTCCAGCCAACCGTGGGCGCAATCCTTTTCGCTCAGCTCGGCGGCCACCACGGGATAGGTTCCGGCCAGTGGCCGAACGACCAGGTCGCGTAGCGCATCGAGCCGGCTGCCGGGGGAAAACAGGTGCCATGATGCCGCAAGCTGGTGCAGGGGATCGACGAGCCCATGCGGCCAGCCGCGCAGGTCGCCGGCCCAGCGATTTCCCGCGACCAGGATCGGATTGCGGGCGCCGGTGGCGCGAACAACATCCAGCAGAGACTGGAAGCCCGCGACCTGCCAGGCGCCCAGCGCATCCGATGTCATGCAGCCGTTCTGCCAGCAGTTCCAACTGATGTCGTGCGGCTCGTTGTAGAGGTCGAAGAGGACCGCCGGATCGGCGCGGAACGCCGTGGCAACCGAGCGCCAGAAGGACGGCGCGTGATCGCCATCGGCCATCGGCCGGCCCTGACCGGTGCGGCCGTCGGCCGGCACGCTCCCTGGCGCGTTCCAGTGCAGGTCAACGATGGCGTAGAGTCCGGCATCGTGCAGACGGCGAACATAGGCGGCGATCGCCTCGCGGTAGTTCGCACCGCTGTAGGCGGCGGGTGCGCCGTTGATCCCCAGCCAGCAGTCTTCATTGAGCGGGAGCCGGACGGCGTTGACGTGCCAGGAGGCGATGACCGCGATCGATTGCGCGTCAGCCGGTCCACCGAACGGGCCGCGGCCGTCCATGCACTCGTATTCGGTGCCCGAGCGGTTCACCCCGAGGAGCCGCATCGGTTGGTCATTGGCATCGACGAAGTGGTTGCCGACGATGCGGATCGAGAGCGGGACGGGCGCCGCCGCCGGCGCGGCGAGCGCCGGAGCCAGCATGAGGAGCACGACGACGACCGCCGCCAGAAATGAAAAGACCGGCGCCTTGCGGCGCCGGCCCCGGAGGGAGGGTCGCCTCATGCCAGCTGCCTGTAGCGGATGGGCAGCGTGAAGAGAAACCTGGTCATGCGCGGTCGGCGTGTCAGCCAGATGTTGCTGTGGGTGCGTTGCTGGGTGTCCCAGCGCTCCTTCGGGTGGCCGCCGCCCGCCAGGAATTCGATCTGGCGAACACCGCGGCCGATGGCGTCCTGGAAGGCGCCGATGGTGGCTAGCAGAGCGACGGAGTGCGCTCGCCAGTCGGGCAGGAAGCCCGAATAGTAGAGGAACATCGTGTCATCTTTCTCGAGCCACATCTGAATGGCGACCGGCTCCGTACCAACCCAAATGGTGCCGATCCTGACCTGGCCGTTCTCCGCCAGCACCGGCGCCACCTCGCGAATGAAGGCGCGCCGGTTGGGATGATTGAAGTAGTCGTCGTGGGTGATCTTCATGGTGGCTTCGGCGCGCTCGCGGTGAAAGTTGAAGAGCAATGGCAGCGCGGCTGAGACCTCAATGGGGGTGGCGGCGACCTGGAAGCGATAGGGGTGACCCTTGCGCTGCATCAGGCGCGGGTAGTACCGGACGTTGTCGCGCATACTCTTGTTGAGGCTGCTGACGAGCGCCTCCCAATCTGGAGGCACCCGCCGGTAGGTGAACACGATGCCTTTGCCGCGGTAGGCGACGCGACGAGCCATCCACCCGGGTAGTGGATCTCCCTCCGGCCACCCGGGCAGAAGGACGGCGCTCCACTGCTGGTCCTGGAGCCAGTCGCTGAATGACTCCAGCAGCGCCATCCGGCAGTCGGGGGGGAAGAGGAGTTCCCACTGCTCGGTGATCCCATTGCCCAGCCCGTTGCCTTCCCAGCCAAGCGGTTGCAGCATCGACACCCCGATCGGCGTCCCGAGCCGCCGGCGGTAATAGGGCGCGATGCCGATGACGCGCCCCTGCTGCCTGAATTCGACGATCGAGAGCGTCCGCCCGGTCCCGAAGTGGTTCCACCAGGCGCGATTCCACTCCCAGGTCTGGAATGGCGACGGCACCGCAAGCCGGCCGACCAGCTGGTTCCATTCGGTTCGCATGGCGTCGAATCCGTCCAGGGTCGTTACCTCCCGGACGCCGATGATCGAGGAGACGGCGGCGGGCGCGAGGTG